>Ga0126314_10000117_pt1 | contig 42210 bp, 32 predicted proteins | sample Plot105B_FD_92535 | JGI IMG/M metagenome (GOLD analysis project Ga0126314, IMG submission 92535) | Serpentine soil microbial communities from UC McLaughlin Reserve, CA, USA - Plot105B | ecosystem: Environmental > Terrestrial > Soil > Grasslands | place: USA: UC McLaughlin Reserve, Lake County... | reverse complement strand
TCCGCGCCCAGCCCCGAGTCCAACCCACCCAGGCGCGCGGCCAGGGCCTCCACGTAGGCGGACAACCCCGCTGAGCCAGGGGCCTCGCGATAGGCCGCATACAGCGAGCCCAGGTCCACGCGCCCCACCCCGCCCGTGGCCAGCTTCACCAGCAGGTCCTTCCCCTGTCGCCGGAAGGCCACCCGCGCCCGTCCCAGCGCTCCCGCCAGCGCGGCGGTGAACTCCGGCCGGAGCACCTGCTCCTCCGGCGCGGCCGGAGGCGGAAGCTCCGCCGCCTCCAGTTCCTCCTTCAACAGCCGCGTCTCCGCGTCGAACGGGTCTCTGGCGAGCGCATCCTTGACGTACACCTGCGCCCGCTCCACCTCGCCCCGGCGCAGCGCCAGCACCGCGAGCACCTTGAGGACCTCCGGGTCCCCGGGCTCCTGCGCACGGGCCTGCCGCAGCAGCGCCTCCGCATCCCCGTGGCGCTCCAGCCCGAGCAGCGCCCGGGCAAGCCCCAGCATCACCGGCACGTCCCGAGGGAAGTCGCGCCGCAGCGCCTCCAGCAACGGCAGCGCCTCGCGGTCCGCCCCCGCGTTGATGAGCGCATGCGCCACCGCCAGCCGCGTCGTCGGCCCCTCACTGCCCTGCACCTGGGCGCGGAGCACCGCCAGCTCCGTGTCACTCAGGACCTCACCCGCCTCCACCTTGCGGCGGATGCGCTCCACTTCCAGCAAGCCGTTCACCCCCGCGACTCTAGACGCCCTGCCCCATTTCACGAATCCACCCCGCACCGGGCCCCGTGTTCCATTGACAGACAAGCATTCCAACCCACCCGGACGCATCGGCGGAATCCATACACAAACACGACAATAGGCAACACTCACATACCCCTGGGGTGGATGGCCTGCACAAAACCCGGCAGGCAGGATGCGCCTCCTTCCCAGACAACCTCCCCCAAAGCCTCTCGAAAACCGAGGGACCCCATGTCGGACGTGCCCGCTTCGCAGTCCCAGCGTTGGACCCGGGACTATCTCTTCGACATCCTGCGCATGCTGGAGATTGGCTACATCTTCGGCGTCCCCGGGACGAACGAGATTCCCATCATCGACGGGACGGAGACCGCCGAGAACAAGGGCAAGGTCCGCTACATCGAGTGCCTGCACGAGAACATCGCCCTGGGCGCGGCCATGGGCTACGCCCGGATGACGGGCCGCCCCGGCGTGGTGGAGGTCCACGTCACTCCGGGCATCGGCCACTGCATCGGCAATCTCTCCAACGCGTGGAAGTCCCACGTCCCGCTCGTGGTGCTCTGCGGCCAGCAGCAGAACGAGCTCGTCACGCAGGAGCCCCTGCTCGCCTCGGACGTGGTGCAGATTGCCAAGCAGTTCACCAAGTGGTCCCACGAGCTGCGCGCCTGGGAGGAGATTCCCCTGGTCCTCCAGCGCGCCTTCAAGGAGGCGATGGCGCCCCCCATGGGCCCCGTCTTCATCTCCCTTCCCTGGGACTTCACCATCCGGAAGATTGGCCCCGACGAGCGCGTCCGGGGCGTCACCCGCATCCCCCAGCGCTTCACGGGGGACTCGGACGCCGTGGCCCACGCGGCCCAACTGCTCGCGGGCGCGAAGAACCCCGTCATCATCGCCGGCGACGCCGTGGGCTACGCCGACGCGTGGAAGGAGGTGCAGGAGCTGGCGCTGCGGCTGGGCGCCCCCGTCTACCTGGAGGGCTTCAGCAGCCTGGCCAACTTCCCCAACAATGACTACCACTGGCAGGGCGAGCTGCCCGGGGACCAACAACAGACACAGCAGCGCCTGCTGCCCCATGACGTGGCGTTCCTGTGCGGCTTCGGCGCCCAGGCCCAGCTCGCCGTCTACAAGTACTCCGACGGGCCCCTCATCCCCGCGTCCGTGCGGCAGATAGCCCTGGCCAACAACACGTGGGATTTGGGCAAGAACGCCTTCGCGGAGTCCGCCATCCTGGGCGACATCAAGGCCACGCTCCCCGGGCTGAACGCGCTGCTCGCCAAGAACCCTCCCCCGGGCGCCGACGCGCGCAACCAGCAGCTCCAGGCCGCCTCCGAGGCGCGGATGGCCGCGTGGCGCCAGTACGCCGCCCAGGCCCAGCAGGCGGAGCACATCTGGGGCGTGCTGGTGGCGGACAGCCTGCGCGAGCTGCTGGTGGCGAAGAACCTCCAGAAGCGCTTCGTCTACGTGCACGAGGCGGTGTCCGACGCCGCCGCGTTCCAGATGATGCTTCCGCTGGGCGAGGGCGAAGCGCCCACCAGCTACTACTGCACCCAGGGCGGCTCGCTGGGGTGGTCCATGCCCGCCTCGCTCGGCATCAAGCTGGCGGGGCCGGGCACGCAGGGAGTCGAACCGGAGCTGGTCATCAACGCGGTGGGGGACGGCTCCTGCCTCTTCTATCCCCAGGTCTGGTGGACGGCGGCGCACCGCAAGCTGCCCATCCTCTACCTCATCATGAACAACCGGGAGTACCACACGCTTCAAGCGGGGCTTCAGCAGGTGGTGACGGCGTACGGCGATGCACCGGGCTTCGGCTGGAAGCCGGTGACGATGACGCCCGAGTACCTCACCCTGCGAAACCCCGAGTTCAGCTTCGTGGACGTGGCGAAGTCCTTCGGCGTTCCGAACGGCCAGGTGATTCACCGTCCGGACGAGGTGAAGGCCGCGCTGAAAATCGCGGTGGAGCACGTCCTGACCCGCCATGAGTCGTACGTGCTGGACATCCGCACGGCTCAGGTGACGCCGCCACCGCCCGCGGGCGCGGCCGGCAAGGGTCTCCAGGCAACGGCGGCCCCCGTTGCCCCTCCACCTTTGGACTTCTGGTTCCACCAGCAGCACCCCCAGCGCGCCGCTGACAGCGACAGCCCCCTGCCGAGAGGCGCGCAGGTCGTCTTCTGACGTGAAGCAGCTCCAACCCCCCAGACGTGAAGTGGAGGCAGCACATGGCGGAGACGGTTCTCGATGTGGCCATCGTCGGAGCGGGTGTGTCCGGCGTGTACTCGGGGTGGCGGCTTTTGACTCACGGAAGCGGCGCGGGGAACGTGGCCGTGTTCGAGGCGAGCGGGAGAATCGGCGGGCGGCTGCTCTCCGTGTCCCCGCCGGGCATCCCCAACATGAAGGCCGAGCTGGGCGGCATGCGCATCCTCCCGGAGGTGCAGCCGCGCATCAGCGAGCTCCTGAAGCGGCTCAACGAGGACGCCCCTCGCGCGCAGCAAATCGAGACGTTCGCCTTCCCCGTCGACAAGCCCGCCAACATCGCCTTCCTGCGCGGCGTGCACCTGCGGCTCGCGGACTTCGCCGAGCACCCGGACAAGGTGCCCTATCGGCTCAACTTCCTGGAGCACGGCCAGACGGCGGGCAGCATCATCCTCAATGCGATTGAGCAGTTGGTCCCGGGCATCACCGCGAAGGACCTCACGGAGAGCGAGCGCCGGCAGATGACGCGCGAGGCGAGCTTCGATGGCAAGCCACTCCACGAGCAGGGCTTCTGGCAGGTGCTGGCTCGGGTCATCTCCGGCGAGGGCTACCAGCTCGCGCTCGACGGCGGCGGCTACGAGTCCACCCTCAACAACTGGAACGCCGCGGACGCCATCCCCTGGTACCTGTCCGACTTCGGCGTCGACTCCGCGTACTACGGCTTCAGAAACGGCTTCCAGCAGGTGCCGCTCGTCCTGGCGGAGCGCTTCCAGGCGGCGGGAGGCACCCTCCACCTCAACAGCCAGCTCACCGGCTTCGACTGGACGAACGGCCTGGCGGAGCTGCACTTCCAGGACAGCGCGCCGGTGCAGGCCAAGGCGCTCATCCTCGCGATGCCACGCCGGGCCTTGGAGCTCATCACCCCGGGCAGCCCCTTCCTCCAAAACGAAGAGGTGGTGCGGCTGGTGGGCAGCGTCACGCCGCAGCCCTTGTTCAAGCTGTTCACCACCTACAGCGACCCGTGGTGGCGGCCCGCGGGCGTGGAGGAGGGGCGCACCGTCACGGACCTGCCGGTGCGGCAGACGTACTACTGGCCCACCCACGACGGCGCTCCGGCCAAGAGCGGCCCAGCGATGCTGATGGCCAGCTACGACGACGGACTCAACGCGGGCTTCTGGGACAGCTTCCGCCCCAAGCGCGGCCTGGGCTGGCGCAAGGAGACGCGCAACGTGCCCCGCCCCAAGCGCTTCGTCGGCGAGCGGGAGAAGGCCGGCCAGGGCAAGGAGATGGACCCGGAGTGGCTGGCCAACGAGGCCCCCGAGGCCATGGTGAAGGAGGTGCAGCGTCAGCTCGGCCTGGTGCACGGCATGATGTACGTGCCGCCCGCGCTGGAGGCGAGCTTCCGGGACTGGGGCGATGACCCGTACGGCGGCGGCTGGAACAGCTGGAACATCGGCGTGAAGAGCTGGGAGGTGCAGGAGCGCATCGTCCAGCCTCAGGCCAACGTCCCCGTCTACATCTGCGGCGAGGCGTACTCCGACGCGCAGGGCTGGGTGGAAGGCGCCCTCCAGACGGCGGACATGATGCTCACCCGCCTGGGCGTCCCCCCGCTCGTCACCGAGGGCCTGAAGCCGGGTCGCTGACACCGGGCCCGCGCCCCGGGGGCCTTCAGTGTCGTGGGGACGTGTCGGGACTGTCGCCTGTCTCGGGCTCGGGCGTCTCTCCGGCGGCTTGCGCGGCCTCACCGCCCGAGCCGCCCTCAGTCTGCGCGAGGAAGTCATCCAGCGCGCCCACGTCGATGGGCTTGCGGAACACCGCGTCCACCAGCGCCAGGTTGGCGCGGTTCTGCCCGCGCACGTCCATGCCGGTGACGATGGCGAGCAGCGCGTGGGGCGACTTCTCGCGCACCGCGCGCGCCAGCTCCCAGCCGCTCATCTCCGGCATCACCGCGTCCAGCAGGGCCGCGTCGAAGCGGCGCCGGTCCCACATGTCCAGCGCCACGCGGGGGTCATGGGCCACCTGCACCTCGTAGCCCTCCTCCCCCAGGACCTCCGCCATCATCCGTGCGTTGTCCAGGTCGTCGTCCACCACCAGCACGCGGCGCGTCTGCTGGAAGCGCCGGGGCGCCGCCGGAGCCACGGCCTTCGTCCCGCTCGGCGGGGTGCGCGTGGGCTCGACCGTGGACGACTGCTCGTGGACGCGCGGCAGCCGCACCACGAAGGCCGCGCCCTTCCCCGTCGTCGCGTTCTCCGCCGTCAGCTCGCCGCCCCAGCGCTGCACCTGCGCGCGCGCCACCGCGAGGTACAGCGAGAGCTGCGGCGCCCCCGGGTCCCTGCGCAGCGGGTCGAACAGGTGCATGAGCTCCTCGGCCGCGTACGTGGGGCCCTCGTCCTGGATGCGCAGGGTGAGCCACTCGCGGCCTTCCGCGCGCGTCGACAGCCGGAGGTGGCCGCCCTCCTCCATCCTGTCGCGAGCCGCCAGGAGCAGGTTCACCACCAGCTCCCGGAAGAAGGCCGCGTCCGCGCGCACCGCGCCCGGGTCGTGCAGCTCCAGCTCCACGTAGACGGGGTGCTCGCGCTGCTCCAGCTCGCCGCGCGCCAGCTCCAGCGACTCGCGCACCGTCTGGTCCACCTTCACGTCGACGGGCCGCTCCTCGGTGCGCTGGACGTTGAACTCCTGAAGCCGCGCCACCAGCTCGCCAATCTGCTGCACCGTCTTGTCGAGCGCCTCCAGGTGCTCGGGCTTGTACTCGCGCTGGAGCAGGGTGATGCGCAGGCGCAGCACGTTGAGGAAGTTGTTGAGCGCGTGCGCCGCGCCGCCCGCGAGCTGGCCCAGCGCCTGCTGGCGGGTGCGCTGGAGCAGCCGCCCCTGGAGCCGGCGCAGCTCGCTGTAGGCGCTCTCCAGGGCCTTGGTCTTGTTCGCGGACTCGGTGCGGTCGGTGAAGGTCTGGATGGCGCCGGCCAGCTCGCCCTCCTCCTCCCAGACGGGCGTGGCGCTCATCTCCAGCGTCACCTCGCCGCCGCCGGGGCGCTCCACCACCATCATCACCCCGCGCACCGGGCCCTGCTCCTTGAGCGCGCGCACGAAGGGCATGTCGGCGACCTTGAAGGGCTCGCCCGTCAGGTGCCGGGCGTTCACCTGCGTGAGCACCGGGGACACGGTGTTCACCGCCCGCCCGCCCACCACCGCGCGCATGGGCACGCCCATCAGCCGGCTCACCGGCGGCGTGGCGAAGGACACGGTGCCGTCCACTTCGGCCAGGAGGATGCCCACGTCGACGTGGTTGAGCACCGACTCCATCACCGCCGCCTCGCGGAAGCGCACCTCCTCCGTCTTCAGGATGCGCGCGTAGGACGCCTGCGCCGCGGCATCCCCTTCCCACACCAGCTCCGAGATGAGGCCGGCGACCTCCGGCTCAATCAGCCCGCCGTGGTGGCGCGCGTAGACATGCAGCAGCACCGACTCCAGGGACTTGAATTCGCGCGTCAGGTCCTCGGGCTCGAAGTTCTGGGTGTACCGGTCGGCGCCATGGGAGCGGGCGACCTCCGGCCACAGGCGCACCGCGTCCTCGCCCCGGTCCTTGAGCAGGCGCGCCATCTCGCCCACCAGTCGCCGCAGCGGGGCCCGCAAGTCCCGGCCCGGAATCTCCACCTCGTACACTTCCGCGCGCAGGCGCTTGGCCCACAGGCGCGCCACGCGCTCCTGCTCGCCCTGGAGCAGCTCCGACAGGGCTTCGATGGGATTGAGTCGAGCCACGTTCAAGTCGCCAAGGTGGGCACGCCCGCCCGCCATGGCCACCCGTGCCCCCGCCTGGACGCCCGCTCCCGAGGCACGATGTCACCGGGTCAGCCCGGCTGCCTGGACGCTCACCAGGGAGGCGGGGCGTTTTCCGCAGGCGGGGTTACCGGGGGCGATCAGCCGGGCGAGCCGTTGCATCGACCCGCCTCCCGGCCCACCTTCCGGGAACGGATGCCCCTCAACGAGCCCATCAAGAACGACCTGCTGGAGTCGCCCTGGCTGTCGCAGCAGGCCATGGCGCAGCTCTTCCGGGGCGAGCTGAGCCGCTCCGACACCTGGCGCACGCGTCTGGACACGACGACGAACTGGGCGCTGACGACGACGGCGGCGGTCATCTCCTTCGGCTTCGCGACGCCGCAGAGCTCGCACGTCACCTTCCTCGTTGGAATCTGGATGGTGGTGTCGTTCCTGCTCGTCGAGGCGCGGCGCTACCGCTACTACGACTTGTGGAACCGCCGCGTGCGCCTCCTGGAGGACGGCTGGTGGGCGCCCATGCTGCGCCGCGAGCCGGTGGACCCGGACGCCCTGCGTGAGCTGGCGGTGGAGATGTCCCGCCCTCAGATTCAGCTCTCGTTGCTGTCCGCCATCTCCACGCGGCTCAACCGCACCTATGGGCCCATCCTGATGGTCCTGTTGGTGACGTGGTTCTTCAAGGTCTACAGCCACCCGAAGCCCCCGGTGGACTTCCTGGAGTTCGTCACCCGGGCGCATGTGGCGTGGATTCCGGGCCCGGTGGTGATGTTGATCCTGGTGTTCATCACGATTACGGCGACGTACCTGTTCATCTCCTCGTTCTTCATCCGGGCCCCCCTGGGGGAGCTGCGGACACGACCCCGGGGGCGCCGCGCCGCGCTGTGGGAGTCGTTCTACCGGCCCTACGCCATCCGCAAGCGCCACCGGCCCACCCGGAGGCCCGCTCGGCGGCCAGACTCGGCGTCCGAGCACTGAGGGCCTGTTTCACCCGGGGCGCCACTGGGGGGCCCTGGAGGGGGCCCCTGGCTCATGGACCCCATGCCTGGCCCTGTAGGTCGGAAGTTTTCGTCCTTTCGAGTCAGGGGGATTTGTGCTGTGAATCCGCACCCATGGCGAACACGCGCACTGTCACGGTCATCAATGGAGACGGCATCGGCCCCGAGGTGATGGCGGCCACCATTCGCGTCCTCGAGGCGCTCAAGGTTCCGCTCGAGTTCGAGCACAAGGACGCGGGCGCGGAAGTGGTGGCCAAGTACGGCACCAACCTGCCCCACGAGACGGTGGAGGCGGTGCTGCGCAGCGGCGTCGCGTTGAAGGGCCCCACGGGCACGGTGGTGGGCGGCGGTCTGCCCTCCGCGAACGTGGGTCTGCGCAAGCGGCTGGACCTGTACTCGTCGCTGCGGCCCGTGAAGAGCGTGAAGAACGTGAAGACGCGCTACGAGGACGTGGACCTCATCGTGGTGCGTGAGAACACGGAGAGCCTCTACGCCGGCCTGGAGCACATCATCGTCCCGGGCGTGGTGGAGTCGCTGAAGATCATCACCGAGAAGGCGTCCACGCGGATTGCCCGGTTCGGCTTCGAGTACGCCAAGAAGCACGGTCGCAAGAAGGTGACCGGCGTGCACAAGGCGAACATCATGAAGCTGTCGGACGGTCTGTTCCTGGACTGCTGCCGCAAGGTGGGCCGTGAGTATCCGGAGATCCACTATGAGGAAGTCATCGTCGACAACCTCTGCATGCAGTTGGTGAAGGACCCGACGCGCTTCGACGTGATGGTGCTGGAGAACCTCTACGGCGACATCGTGAGTGACTTGTGCGCGGGTCTGGTGGGCGGCCTGGGCATGGTGCCCGGCGCGAACATCGGCGAGCGCACGGCGGTCTTCGAGGCGGTCCACGGCACGGCGCCGGACATCGCGGGCAAGGGCATCGCGAACCCCACCGCGCTGATGATGTCGGCGGTGATGATGCTGGACTACCTCGACATGGGCGAAGAGGCCCGGCGCATGGAGAATGCCCTCCACAAGGTCTACGGTGAGGGGAAGATCCGCACCGGCGACCTCGGTGGCAGCGCGACGACGCGCGAGTTCACGGACGCGCTCATCGCGGCGCTGTAGTCGTCTTGACGGCCTGTGCCGTCACTTGAGCCCGGGTCGCCTCTTTGAGGTGCCCGGGCTTTTTCGTGTCCGGACATGTCAGTGAGGAGGGGGCTTCGAGGAGCGCAGCGCGTGCGCGGCTTCGTCAAAGGCCCTGGCACCGACGGAGTCCTGGGGACGATGTGCCTCGATGGCTGCTGCGTCCTCGGGGCGTCCGACGGATTGAAGGAGGATGGCGGAGCGCAGGGAGAGGTCGGGGTCTTGCGAGCCGAGCATCCCTAACGCGAGGGAGCGCAGCTTCGTCCGGGCATCGCCGGGCAGGCTGGGAAGGACGCGCTCCCGGTGGGCCAGCAGTACGGCCAGGAGGCACTCCGCATATTCGCGCGCACTCGCACTCGAATCCGAAATCGAGGACGGGATGAACGCGGCCAGCGAAGGCAGCCAGGCATCGGGCAGGTCCGCTTCGAGTACCGCGAGGACTCGCGTCTTGTCGGCCAGGGCAACGGACGCGTCACCCGCCCAATCGCGCAGCGACTCCGGTCGCTTCGACAGGAGAACGTGCAGCCCCTGAAGGGGGTTTGAGACAGGAGATGGGAGCTTTCGTAGGGCCTGCTCCACGACCGGGAGCAGCTCGGGATGCCTCCTCTTCCAGAGGGCGTGAGCCAGTGTGTACAGCTCCGAGGCCCCTGGAGCACCGCGTGTCAGCCGCTCCAGTCGACGCGTCAGGCCTCCACGGGCCTCTGCTTCACGGAGTTCGCCAAGGGCCTGCGTCACCACCTCCGCGACGGACTTGCCCTCCAGGTCGCCGCGAGCCTCTTCGCTGACGAGCTGCTGCTCCAGTCGACGAAGGTTGGAGGCGCCTCCCAGCACGCCCAATCCGAAGGCCGCGGCGCGTCGCAGCGCCGCGTCCGGAGACTCCATCGAACGCACCAACCACGCCTCCGCGCCGGGCCCCAACCGGGAGACCGCTTCGCGCGCACGAACTTCGTCCCCCTGCTGGAAGGCTTCGACCAGCGAGTCCGCCGCCTTTGCTGCCTCGCCACGCAATGGCATGGAAGCCCCGTCCTCGTCCCGAGCACTCAAGGGAAGCTCACTCCCGAAGGGACGTACCGCCGGACCAACGTTCCGTCGAGCGAGTACAACTCCTGAATGGCCTTCCTATCGGCACGAACCATGGACTCGAAGGCTTCTATCTCGCGCGCCAGATCCTTGGGGTTGGAGACGTAGTTGGTGTTGTGGCGGACGCCATCGGGTCGCACAGAGGACGCGTCCGGCCTCCGGAAGCGGATTCCTCCGACCGGACTCGGGTCCTGGACTGGTCGCCCCTGCGCGTTGACCTGTGACTGATTCTTGCGCAAGTCACCGTGCCCCGCGGACTCTCGTCGGGCCAGCTCCTTTTCGATGGTCTCATTGTGAGGTGGATTTCGTCGGGTGTGTGCACCGCCATAGCGCGTGCTCACAGGCGAGCCGGCCGCCTCCTGCGTCGAGCAGACGGCAGTGCCACCACACAGCGGGGCCGCCATCGTCCCGACCATGGCACCAGCCACCACCACCGTTCCATCCGCCACGACGTGGGCCGCGGCCCCTGCGCTCAGCGACATCCCCTCAGCGAGGAGGTAGCGCGAAGGCCCCCACATCGGCGGCCCCGGTCCTCCGGCGGGAACAGGGGGCAGCACCTTGGCGACTCCGAAGCTGGCCACCAGCGCCAGCACCCGCAGCGCGCTGGCTCCCACAGCGCCACCAAAACGCTCGGCCACGGCCTCCAGTTCTTCCGTTGTCTGAGCGGCCATGGACTCTTCATAGAGACGCACGCAAATGCGCCCGAGCTGAATCAGCTCATGCACGTCCACGGCGAGCGCCAGTCTCACAGTCACCGCCGTGGCGAAGGCCTTGGAGAACACCGGCTCGGGCAGTGCCCACGCGGCCATGTAGACCAACATCGCGAGGGTGACACTCACGAGGAAAGCCGGGGAACGGAACATCTCCAACGCCGCATCCCGGAATCCGGGCGCCATGTAGCCAGGTGAGAGCCGTAGCGCGAGGAGGACCGGGCTGTCCTCCAATGCAGTCGGCAACGGCAGCCGGGACGCGCCAAAGCGCGTCAGATACTCCTGACGAAGCCGCAGCTCCCAATCCGAGGGAAGTGAGTCGGCCGGGGCCACCTGCCGCGAGGACGCCCAGAGCCGTCGTCCCCGAGCACTCTCCGCGAGAGAGAAATCCTGTTGAAATACGGCGAGCAGCGCGTGTGCCTCCTCGACGGAAAGCCCCTGTGCATCCGTCACCGGAGGAAGTGGCGGAAACGAGAGCGCCCAGTGACCTGTCGAGAGTTCACGCGCCGCGACACGCACCGCTGTCGGGGAGGGGGTACCCAACCTGGGGCCTGAAGCACACGACACCGCCAGGCAGAGCCAGAGGGCCAGCGCACCGCGCCACAAGTAAGAAACGTTCCGCATGTCGCGGAAGCATGCATGAAGCCAGGAGCACCAACCACACCGGCCCACCGTCATCTTGAGCCAAACCTCACATCGGGGCGCGAGCAGATCCAAATGATTTCCGCGATGAATTCCTTGTCACCCCGCCCTTTGCGCTCCATCCGCACCACCGCGCGTGGCGGCGCAATACCTCCGGCGGGGTATCCCGAGCACGTTGGGACGAGGAGTAGAAGCGCTTCATCCGATGGAAACAGCCCCCGAGCGACTGCGCATCTTCGCCTACGTGGACGCCGACAAGGCGCCTCTCTACCGCCGCATCATGCGTGCGTTCATGGTGGCACGGGATGGTTTCCGGTTGCACCTGCGCTCCCAGGAGGTGCGCACTGCGCTCGGGGAGTTCGAACATTCCGAGGTGGACGCAGCCCTCATGCAGTTGTGCGCCTGGGGCAACCTGGTGCCTCACCCAGACACAGCCGAGGTGGGCTCGGTGGAGGAGTTCTACCGGCAGCGCTTCCTCTATCAACTCACAGCCTGGGGAGAGGCCGCCGAGCGCGCGGTGTCTCGCTACGAGCAGGAAATCCTCCGCCCCGGAGAGCTGCAGACGGCAGCCCTCTCGGACATCCGGACCCACCTCAATGAGCTGCTCGTGCTCGCGAACGAACCCGCGCCCGAACAAGACAAGGTGCACCGGGTACTCACCACGCTCAGGATGCGCTTCGGCGAGCTGACGGACCGCGCCCAAGCCTTCATGGGCAGCCTGCAGCGCGGCATCGACCTGCAGGGACTGGAGCTGAGCAGCTTCCTCCAATACAAGCAGCGCCTCATCGAATACCTTGAGCGATTCATCGGAGAGCTGCTCATCACCACCACAGAGGCTGCGGAGCTGCTCATCCGCATCGAGCAGCACGGCGTAGAGCGGCTCCTGCGCCTCACCGCCGAGCGCGAGTTGGTGGACCGACTGGGGCGCACGGAGGCCGACATCGAGGAAGCCCAGACCACCTGGCGGCGACGGTGGGAGGGTCTGCGGGCTTGGTTCCTCGGACGCATCGCGGAGCCTTCGCAGGCGGAGGTGCTCCGCGCCCGTGCCCGGAGCGCCATCCCAGCCTTGCTGGGGGCACTGGCCAGTATCAACGAGCGTCGGCTCACGCGCACCGACCGGGCCCAGGACTTCCGGACGCTCGCACGCTGGTTCGCCGAGACCCCCAATGATGCGTCCGCCCACCGCCTGTGGCGCGCGGCCTTCGGGCTCGTGCCTGCTCGGCATCTGGCGGTGGACGCCACCACGCTCGCGGAGAGGGAGCAACATCCCATCCCCTCCTCCACGAGTTGGCTCAGCGCCCCTCCGCTCCGCATTTCGCCACGCCTTCGTGCCACCGGATGGCATACCCGGAAGGGACGAACCAATAGAGTGGTGGACCGGAGCGAGGCCAAGGCCCGCCTCGCCCGGAGCGTCGCGCAGGAGGCGGAGCAACTGGCGAACGCGCAACGTCTGCTGGGCACCCACGGACGAATGCGTCTCGCCGACTTCGGAACACTGGAGCGATTGTCCTTCGACCTGTTGCTCGACTTGCTCGGCGAGGCACTCGCCCTGCAAATGGACGCCCGCTCCGTCGTCGAGACGACCTCCAGCGACGGAACGCTCCGCATCCGCCTCGAGCCGACCCACGACGGACGCCACGCGACGCTGACCACTTCCGACGGAACGCTCACTTGTCCAGACTTCTTCGTCACCATCCGACCCACGCTCGAGTCCTCCGAGGAGATGCCCCATGAGTGAGACGGGCGGGAAGCCCCCGGCGGGCGAGCAACTCGCGCGCCAAGTGGACGAGGAGCGACGACGCGCGCTCCGGGCCCTCCTGATGCACCCCATGCTGTGCGCGGGCGGTCCATGGACCACCGAGCTTCGGCTCGTACGCATGCACGCCGAGTACCTCCGAATCTGGCTCCAGCGTCACGTGGGTTGGACACTGGTGGTAGATCCGGAGGTGGCCCGGCTGCGCAAAACACCCGCGCGCACGGACGACCCCACCCGCCCCGCCGTGGATGCCACTAGCAGACTCCCCTTCACCCGGCGGCGCTACGTCCTGCTGTGCCTAGCGCTCGCGGTGCTGGAGCGCTCGGAGCGACAGACGACCCTCGGCCGCCTCGCGGAACGGCTGGCGGAGTTCTTCCAAGCGGACTCGGCACTCGGCGAGGCCGGGCTCGACTTCGACCTGAGGACACAGGATGCACGCAGGGACCTTGTGCACGCGGTGCGGCTGCTTCTCGAGTCACGGGTGCTGCTGCGCGTGCAGGGAGAGGAGCAGCAGTTCCTCTCCAATCGCGGAGATGTCCTCTACACGGTGAACCGCGCGGCGCTCGCATCCATGCTCGCGCTGCGCCGTCCTCCCTCCACCGTGGAGGACACCGGATTGGACGCGCGACTGGAGCGCATCATCGAGGAGCCGCTCCCTGAATCGCAGGAAGAACGCAACCGCCGCATCCGCGTGCGCCTCGCGCGGCAGTTGCTGGACGACGCGGTGCTCTACTACTCGGACCTCTCCGCAGAGGAGGCCGCGTACCTCACCAGCCAGCGGCCGCACCTGGTGCGTCCGCTCGAGCAAGCGACGGGGCTCGTGTCCGAGGTGCGCGCCGAGGGGCTCGCGCTGGTGGATGAGGGCGGGGAACTGACCGACCTCGGGCTCCCGGAAGAGGGCACCGAGGGACACCTGGCGCTCCTCGTAGCCGAGCATCTGGCACACCACACACGCGCGGCTCCCGGGGCGGTGGTGCCCTGGGCCGAGCTGCGCGCCTACGTGGCGCTCCTCATCGAGGAACACGGTGCGTGCTGGCGCAAGGACGCGCGCGCGCCCGGCGCGGACGCGCACCTCACCGAGGAGACGGTGACCCGCCTGCGCGCGTTGGCGCTGCTGCGCGAGACGGACGAAGGTGTCGTGCCCATGCCGGCCATCGGCCGCTTCGCACTCGCGCACCCGGCGGCACGGGACGGTGAACTATTCCCCTCGTCGGAGCGTACGGCCACGCCAAGGCGCGCAAGCAGGAGGACACAGTGAGTGAGGTGGCGGCGACGAATGGACGCGCGGCACTGCCGCTGCCCGCTCGCGAACGGTGGCAACCCCTGCGCGGAGGGCTGCTCAACCTCTACCGCTACGATGTCGAGGAGTTTTGGTTCGAGGACGGACACCTGCTCCTGCGAGGAAACAACGGCACGGGCAAGTCACGAGTGCTCGCGTTGCAGCTCCCATTCCTCCTGGATGGAGAGATTCTCCCCAGCCGCGTGGAGCCCGACGGCGACTCCGCCAAGAGGATGGAGTGGAACCTCCTGATGGGGAAGTACGAGGACCGGGTGGGCTATACGTGGTTGGAGTTTGGCCGCAGGGACGCCGACGGCACGGCGCACTACCTCACGCTGGGTAGTGGCCTGTCAGCCACCCAAGGCCGTCCTGGTGTGAAGCCGTGGTTCTTCATCACCCGTCAGCGCGTGGGAGAGGAACTGTTCCTCCAGGGCTCGGCGGGCCAGCCCCTCTCGCGCGAGAGACTGGAGGCCGCGGTGGAGGGACGAGGGAACGTCTACCTGACGCCCCAGTCCTACCGCGAGGCGGTGGACGCGGAGCTGTTCCATCTGGGCAAGCACCGCTACGACGCGCTCGTCAACCTGCTCATCCAGCTCCGCCAGCCCCAGCTCTCGCGCCACCTCGACGAGCGCAAGCTCTCGCAGGCACTGAGCGAGGCCCTCCCTCCGCTGTCCTCGTCGGCGCTTGCCGACATCGCCGAGGCATTCCGCGGCCTCGAGCGGGACCGAGGTGAGCTGGACGCCTTCCTCGCGGCGGAAGCCTCGGTAGACCGATTCTTGGACGCCTACCGGCGCTATCTCCAGGTAGCCACCCGGCGACGCGGAGAGGAGGTGCGCTCCGCGCAAGGCTCCTATGAGATGACCCAGCGGCGGTTGCGCGCGGCCGAAGGAGAGATGACGGACGCGACCCGGCTGATGGAGCAGGCACGCGAGGCACACGACACCGCCGAGATGGAAGTTGCGAGCTCCGAGGCGGAAATCAGGGCGCGCGAGTCGAGCGATGCGATGCGGGGTGCGCAGGCGCTCGACAAGTCCCGGGAGCGAGCCGAGCGCGCGGAGCAAGCCGCCACCAGCGCGGAGCAGGAGCTGAGCCGGGTCAGCGACGCCCACGCGGAGCGGAGCCGGGACGAAGAGCGGGCGAGGAGCACCGTCGAGCGGGCCCGGAAGACAGTCGACGTCGCGAACGTCGAAGCCCGCGCGAAGGCGGACGATGCGGGGCTCGCGTCACGCTGGAGCGAGCTGCTCGAAAATCTTCCATCCCAAGCTGAGAGAGACGAGACACAGGTACAGGCACGGCGGGTCGTGGCGGAGCTCATCGCGGAGCGCGCGCGCGCGGTCAAACGCTTGCGGGTGCTCGTGCATGCGGCGAAGCAGGCAGAGGAGCAGCACGCCACGGCGGTGAAGCAACAGCACGAGCGCGCCGAGGACCTGGAGGAGTCGATGGCGGGCCAGGCGGAGGCCCAGCAGTCCTTGCGCACCGAGAGCAAAGCCTTGCTCCAAGCCCATGTCGCGTGGCGCTCGGGGTTGCGGGTGCTGAGCTTCGTGCAGGACGAGGAGCCCGAGGCAGTGCTGGATGCATGGTGCGAGGAGCTCGATGGCGCACTCCCCTTCAACGCATGGACACAGCAAGCGCTCGCGGAGGCAGTCGCGCGACTGGTGGAGCAGCGCGCCACCGCCCATGGCCAACTCGGGACGACGCAGGAGGAGCTACGGCTCGCGCGAGAGGAGAGCGCGCGCATGGAGCGCGGCGAGCACGTTCCGATTCCCGCGCCCCATACCCGCGACGAGGAGGCAAGATCCCGCCGGGGAGCGGGAGCCCCGCTTTGGAAGCTGTGCGACTTCGCGCCGGAGTTGACGGCGAAGGAGCGCGCCGGGCTGGAGGCTGCCTTGGAGTCCTCGGGTCTGCTGGACGCGTGGGTGACTCCTCGGGGGCAGCTCATCGCGGCCAATGAACACGAGACGCATCTGATGGAGGGCGAGCCGCTCGGCGAGGACACCCCTCACCTTGGCCACCTGTTGGTGCCGAGGATTGACGAGACAGACGCACGGGCACGCGACGTGGGAGATGCCACTGTCGCCCGCATCTTGCGCTGTATTGGAGGAAAGGCAGGTACGGGGACGGTGTGGGTGGATCGCGCAGGTGGATGGCGCGTGGGGCCGCTGGAAGGGCGTTACGGCAAGCAGCGCGCCGAGCACATCGGCCACGCATCCCGCGAGGAGGCGCGGCGTCGGGCACTCGCGGCCATTGGAGAGCGCCTGGCATCGCTCGAGGAGCGAAGTGAAGCCCTGGCAGCCGAGCTGAGGCGGCTGGAGGAGCTCCGGGCAATGGCCCACGCGGAGGCCCAGGCGACTCCCAACGATGAGAAGCTGCGCCGAGCCGGCGCGGCAGCGGACCTGGTCTCGAAGAAAGTCCACCAGAGCCGACTGCGGCTGACCGAGGCGCAGCGCATGGCGGTCGAGCGACGTCTCACCCTGGAGAAGGCCAGCCGTGAGCGGGACCTCGAGGCCGAGGACCTCCAACTGGGCCCCTGGGTATCTCGCCTGTCAACACTGGATGAGGCGCTCCGCGCCTTCGGGTACGCGGCCCGCATTCTGTGGAGCGCATCCGAGCACCTGGGAGAGCTGAAGGCCGAGCTGGCACGGTGCGAGTCCCGCCTCGCCGAAGCGCTCGCGCAGCGGAAGGCGTGGGAGGAGCGACTGCGGGGTGAGCGCGTCCAGGCGAGCGCCGCGCGCGCCGAGTACGAGACGCTGCAGGCCACGGTGGGCGCCGAGGTTGAGGCGCTGCGGCGCGGGCTCGAGAAGGCCAAGGCGCGTCTGCTCCGCGCACAAGAGGCGTCCCGTCGGCATCGCGAGGAGACGCACGGTCAGGACAAGGCCCGGACCACTGCGGAGCAACGCGCGGTGGACCTGCGCGAGCAGCTCACGCGTCAGGCCGAGGCACGGGAGAAGGCCGTGCGAAGGCTGGAGGGGCTCGCGCATCTGAACCTGCTTGGGATTGTCGACGAGCGCCTGCGCAGTGTGGAGCACGAGGGGTGGTCCGCGTCGAAGGGCGTAGAGGTGGCCCGCCAACTGGAAGCGCACCTCTCCGAAGTGGAATCAGGAGACGCGGCGTGGGTACGACAGGAGCGCGAGGTGACGCAGCACTTCCAGACCCTCAACAATTCCCTGGCCCGCGGCGACCTGTTCCACCCGCAGGGCAACCTCGAAGAGTCACTCTTCGTGGCGACGGTGCTCTACCAGGGTCGCGCCTGCGGCATGGACGAGCTGCGGATGCTGCTCGAGGAGGAGGTGACGCATCGACAATCGCTGCTGGACGCGCGCGAACGGGAGGTGCTTGAGAGCCACCTCATCGGCGAGGTGTCGTCGCACCTGCACGACCTGATTAACCAGGGCGAGAGTTGGGTACGACGCGTGAACGAGGAGTTGGAAAAGCGGCCCACCAGCATGGGAATGACCCTGCGCTTCAAGTGGGAGCCCCTCAATGACGGGCCCGCGGGCCTGCAGGAGGTACGCAAGCGCCTGCTGCGTGCGGGGGTGACCTGGTCGCCCGCTGAGCGCCAGTCCGTGGGCGACTTTCTGAAGCAACAGATTGACCGGGTCCGCACCGAGCAGCAAGGCGCGAGCTGGCAGGAGCACCTGGAACAGGCGCTCGACTATCGCGCCTGGCATCAGTTCAGCATCGAACGGCACCAGGAAGGACAGTGGCGCAGGCTTACCAGGCGGACCCATGGGACTGGCTCAGGAGGTGAGAAAGCCATCGCGCTCACCCTGCCTCAGTTCGCCGCCGCAGCGGCCCACTACCGCTCCGCGCACGTCCATGCGCCACGGCTCATCCTGCTGGACGAGGTGTTCGTAGGCATCGACACGGACATGAGAGGCAAGTGCATGGGGTTGCTCGCCGCGTTTGACCTGGACTTCGTCATGACGAGCGAGCGCGAGTGGGCGTGTTACTCCGCGTTGCCGGGCGTGGCCATCTGTCAGTTGGCCACCCGACCAGGGATGGATGCCATCCACGTCACGCGCTTCGTCTGGAATGGCCGGCAGCGTGTCCTCGAGGACGCGCTCCTTCCTCCGTCGAGGGCACCGGAGGAAGGAGCCGAGGTGTGAGCGTGGACCAGGAGCGCCTCGCTCGCGCGCTGGGCGGCGAGGGCCTCGCCTGGCTGCGCGAGCGCCTGCGAGCGCGACTGGAGCAGGGAATGCCGCTCCAGGGCGTGTTGCGGTTGGCGAGGCCCACCTCCGTGGAGCGCGAGTCCCTCAGGCGCCTGCTAGGGCGCGGGATGCGTGGAGAAGGTGTCTCCGTGCGTGCGGAGGAGTTGGAGGCGCTTCTTCGCGAGGCCGGCCTCGCTGGAGACCTCGTCGAGGCCATCGAGGCGCTCGAGGGACCCGTGCGAGCGCGACGCGTGGAGCGGGAGGAACTGGGGCGGGCCTGGGAAAGATTGCTCCACGAAGCTTCGGAAGGTTGGGCGCGGCATGGCGCGCGGGCCAGGGAGTGGATCGAGGGGTTGCGCCAGGGTGGGCTCCTCAAGCGGCTGGCGGAGGGAGACGTGCGGGAAGGGGCACGACTGCTGGGCCTTGCCCTGGCTGTCGCGGACCGGCTCCCGGCGCGCGGGCTGCCGCTGGCGGAGCTCGCAGCGGGCACGGCGGGTGACAGTCATGCCCTGGATGCGGGGCGCCCCCTGGGAACGCTTTGTGTTCGCCTGGCGGCGAAGCTGGGAGGAGCGGAGGGCTGGGAGTCGACGGAGGAGCGACGTGACGTATGGGCGGGTGTCGGAGTCCTCTCGGACGAACTCAGCGCGCCCGCCCTCGTCCTCAACCTGCGCGCGGATGCGATGGGAGCGACGGGGCAGTTGATGGCACTCCACGCAGAGGCCGGTGAGCCGCAGCGACTGAGCATCCGCCAGTTGCTCCGCGCCGAGCCCCGGTTCTCTCGCGGGGTCACGGGCGGCATCGTGTACGTGTGTGAGAACCCGAGCGTCGTGGCCACGGCGGCCAACTCATTGGGCACGAGCGCGCGGCCGCTGGTCTGCACGGAGGGGCAGCCGAAGACGGCGGTCCGGCTCGTGCTTGGGGCGTTGGTGGCCGTGGGCATCGAACTCCGCTTCCACGTGGACTTCGACTGGGCGGGGGTCCGGATTGGCAACCTGCTCGCGAGGCGACACGGAGCGAGGCCCTGGAGGATGGGTGTCGAGGACTACCGCTCCGCGCGGGGTGGTGTCGCGCTCGGGGAAGGCTTCGTGATCGCGGCATGGGAACCCCCTCTCACCACCGCGATGCGCGAGGTGGACCGGGCGGTCCACGAGGAGCAGGTCATGGGAACGCTGCTCGCGGACCTGGGGCGCAGGTAGAACGTGCCTTGCTGTTGGAGCGCCACGATTTCCTCTCGCCGAGTCAGGCCCGGCGAGCGCTGCTGCAGTCGAAGCAAGCGGCCTGATTACGACCAATCTGGTGTCTCAACAATCCGGTGCGGTACAACTTCGTGATGGGCTGAACGGCAACGCGCGAGTTCACGGACGCGCTCATCGCGGCGCTGTAGTCGGTTCGACGGGACACTCCGTCACTTGAGCCTGGGTTGCCTCTTTGAAGTGCCCGGGCTTTTTCGTGTCCGCGCTGCCTCAGCCACCGCCACCGCACGGACGGCGCCGAAGTCGCTCACGCTGGCGGGAGCCAGAACCACTTCCCGTTCGAGCGGAGTGCGCAAGCGAGGAACTCAGAGAACGAAGCGGCAATCTGTGGGCAGTAGTCCGGGTCCGGGAACGCCTCGCGGTTGCCATCCCGCAGGGGATACCGACCCGACTCCTGGTGGCTCACATCAAGGAGGATGTAATTGCTGTCCCGTAGCGCGCACACCGCGTACCAAGATGGGGGACCCGCCTTGTCGGTGTCGTCCTGGCTCATGACCACCCGCGCACGCTGAATCCGCGACAAGGGGATGAACGAGAACGCGGGGTCCCTGAACGTGGGCGTTCGGGGGTCGAACAGGTCGGCACCGTCGCAGTGCAGATAGAAGGCGCGCAGGTCCGGGTCGAGCCTCCATCCCACTCGCTGCTCGAACGCTTCGATTTGCTCGGGCGTCGCGGGAGGGTTGGGATGGTGGAGGCGCGACACCTCGGCAAGGAGCTCAGCCATGTTCATGGGCTACTCTCCATAGGGGTAATCAGGCCCGACCTGGGTCCATGGAGGGTTGTTCGCATAGCACTGGTTATAGAGCCCGGTCAGCGTGTCGTGGATGTCCTTCGGGAACGGCAGGACGTTCTCCCAGTCGGTCGGGTTGCCACCGTGCTTCAAATCGCGGATGTGGTGGCCTGGATAGGCCAGTCCGGTCTTGTCGGTTGGCCATGCACCGAAGCGGGCGGCCCATTGTTCGCGGAACCCGTCACGGATGTTGTCCCACTGGGCACGCGATGACTGATTCGCACTGACGCTGATTGTCGCGTAGTTGCAGCAGCAGTGCGTCATTCCGAAGCGGCTTCCGGCTCGCACGACAGTGCCCTGAAAATCCATCTTCACATCCGCCAGCCACATGCAGCCTTGGAGCGCATGACCGCTCCCTGCGCACTTCTCCCGGCAGTAGTTCATGAGCTGGTTGCTGCACTGCCACGGGCCGTAGTGGATGACGGTGCGAAACTGCCCGCCGCCCGGCACATTGACCTCGGGACCGACCCACTTGCGGCCAGTTGCATCCGGCCGTGAACTGGGACCCTCGGCACATGCGGCGTGGAGCAACACGGCCACCAGTATTGGGAGAGTGCGCAGGGAGCAGCACCGGTTCTCATTTGTCATGACACGCAGTCTGCCGTGCCACGCCCACATGTCCGATTTTACAGGGGCAACTCCAATACCGCCCTGCCCCGCTCAGCCCACCGTCACCTTGCGCACGCCGCGCGCCTCCAACAGCGCAGGCAATCGCTCACGCTGGTCTCCCTGGAGCACCAGCGTGTCGTCCTCCACCACGCCTCCACACCCCAGCGAGTTCTTCAACGCCTTGAGCCACACCTCACGCTGCGCCACCGGCAACTCCAGATGCTCCACCACGGTGACTTCCTTGCCGCCCCGCCCCTTGCGCTCCATCCGCACCACCGCGCGCGCCGGGCCCTTCGGCTCGGGCTTGCGCACCGGTGCCGCGGCGGGCGCGACAGGCCCCACCGGCAGCGCCTCCCGCTTCGCCGCCAGCGCGGCGAAGGGATTGTGGAACGGCCCCACCGGCGCCGCTGGCTCCTCCTTCTTGTCACGCTTGCCCATGACGAGACGCCCGCCGTCGCTCAGTGGTTGTGGCCCGCGTGGTCATCCTGCGGCATCGCGCGCGGCGGAGGCAGCACGTCGAACGCGGGCGCGCTCGGATTCCCATCCGCCATCACCAGCGCGTACAGGAACGGCGCGGACGGCATCGCCTGCCGCCCGTTCACCACCACCAACGGCGTGCCCGTGAACTGGTAGCGCAGCGCATACGACGTGTCCTCCTGAATCTTCGCCGCCGTCGCCGCGCTGGAGATGCACGCATCCAACTGCATCCGAGACACCGAACCGGAGGAGGCAATCTCCAGCACCCGCTCCGTGTCCAGCACCGCCTGCGCCGCGAAGAGCTTCTCCCGCAGCGTCCAGAAGTCCGGCGCGCCCTCCAGGCAGATCTGCGCCTTCGCCGCCACGCACCGCACGGTGGGCGCATCCGGCCCGCGCTTGGGCATCGCCGGATTGCACGAGCCATCCAACGGGAACTGCCGCGCCTCCAACGACAGCTTGCCCTCCGGCACGCGCTTCTTCAGCACCGCCAGCTCCTCCACCAGCGACTTGCAGTGGGGGCACTTGCTGTCCGTCCACTCGACAATCTTCACCGGCGCGTTCGCGGGCCCATAGCGGTGACGCGCGGGCGCGGCGGCGGCCTGCGGCACGCCATGCCGGTACTGCGCCAGCGCGTTGGAGATGAACTGTTGCTGCGCCATCGGCAGCCCACGCAGGTACGCCTCCAGCGACGCGGGCGTGGCCGCCTCCGTCGTCGACGACGAGGCCACGGGCAGCAGCTCCCCCACCTTGGGCTGCGGCGTGGACAGCGAGCGACCCGGCAGCAACACGGCCACGAACACGACGACGGTGATGCCCACCGTCCACTGCAGCCCGGGGACCCACTCGCCCGCACCGGCCGGCAGCCCCTTCCACGCGACACCGGCGATGGCCGCCACCAGCGCGTACGTGCCCAGACACGTGGGGCACACCACGCCCGTCTGGAAGCTCGCGAAGGCGAACACGAGCACCGACACCACGCCCGCGATGGCCGTCAGCCGCAGCCCCTGGGCCGCCGGACCCACCGGCTTCCCCGAGCGCGCGCGCGCCAGGTACAGCGCCGACAGCGCCACCACCGTCAGGCCCCACACGAGCCCCAGGCCCGCGACGGGGATGCCGAACAGCTCATGCATGCGGGTGGCGAACGGCGAGTTCCACACCGTCTCGCAGTTCACCGTGTCGGACACGCCGCACACGGTGGAACCCCCGGCGCGCAACGTGAGCAACTGGCTCCACTGGAAGACGGACAGGATGCTCGCGGCCACGCCCAGCACCAGCAACACCACCCCGGCACGGAAGGGGACGGGGGCGGCGGCTTTCTGGGGAGAGGACTTCGGACTCATGCGTGCTCCGGGGGCGGGGTCATCAAGACAAGCAGTCGGGCGGAGTCGGGGCCATCGTTGGCGACACCGTGCTCCGCGCCCGAGGGGGCGAAAACCGCCGCGCCCACACCATGGACCTCCTCCTCGGCGCCGACGCGGAAGCGGCAACGGCCTTCCAGGACGACGTAGACCTTGTCGGAGGTGGCGTGGTGATGCGGCTTCTGGGCCTGTCCAGGCGCCAGACAGTAGACGTCGAGGAAGAAGCGCTCGGACTGGAAGACGTTGAGCTTCCGGAGCTTCTCCGGGGAGAAGTCCTGGAAGGACGACAGGTGCTTCACATCCATCGTGGCATTCGCTCCTTCGCCTCTATATAGCGACGGACATGGAACCGCTGTCTCTGCATTTTCTTCACGAAGAAGCGGGGGCCCGCTTCATCGATGTGCGCGGCCGGGAAGTCGTGGCCGGGTATGGCAACGGCGAGGACGGCTACCGAGCCGCCCGGGAGGCCGTGGCCCTCCACGACGCCTCCTACCGTGAAATCCTCCGGATAACGGGGGAGGACAGGGCCTCCTTCCTACATGGAATGGTGACCCAGGAGGTGAACAACCTCCCCGTCGGAGCCGCCACGTACGCCGCCCTGGTGAATGTGAAGGGGGCCATGGTGGCGGATGCCCGCATCCTCAAGCGGGAGGCGGACCTCTTGATGGATGTGGAGCCGGGCCACGGCGCCAAGGTCCGGGAGTTCCTGGAGAAATACCTCATCTCCGAGGACGCCGAGCTGCACGACGCGACGGGCGAGTACGGCATCCTCCGGCTGCTCGGCCCCCGGACGGCAGGGGTGCTGGGCGACGGGTTCGCTCCCCTGGCGCACCAGGCCACCCGGGCGGTGACGCTCGCCGGGCAGGACGTCATCCTGGTGGGCAACACCTCGGTGGAGCCCCATGGAGTCGATGTGTGGGTGCCGCGCGCGGGTCTGGAGGCCGTGTGGCGAGCCTTGAGCCAGGCGGGCGCCGAGCTCGGCCTCAAGCCGCTGGGCTTCGAGGGCCTGGAGCTGCTGCGCGTGGAGGCCGGGGTCCCCCGCTACGGGCAGGACATGGTGGACACCACCATCCCCATGGAGGCCAACCTCACCGCGGCCATCTCCTACAACAAGGGTTGCTACATCGGGCAGGAGGTCATCGCCCGGGCCACCTTCCGCGGCCACATGAACCGCAAGCTGACGGGCCTGCTGCTGGGCGAAGTCGACGCCGCGCCGGGCACGGAGCTGCGCCGGGGCGAGAAGAAGGTGGGCTGGCTCACCAGCGTGGTGCGCTCGCCGGCCCAGGGACAGCGCGTGGCCCTGGGTTACGTGCACCGTGACTCGCTGGAGCCCGGCACCGAGCTGACGCTGGCCGGGGGCCCCGACACCGTGAAGGTGGCTCCCCTGCCCTTCAAGGCGTGAGCGTGACACCGCTGTCAGTGGAGCCATGAGTCACTGACGGCCTTGTCGCCCGCGCCTCGGGATTCGGCCCCTGGGGACGTGGAGTTACGGGCTGTTGAGCGCTGTTGAGTATGGAACGGGCCTTGCTCATCCGGGGCCCCGCTCATGAAGCCCTCTTCACTGACGTGGTTGTCCTTCCTCTCTGGCGCCACGGTGATGGCGTCGGAGATGGCCGCCTCGCGGCTGGTGGCCCCCTACTTCGGGAGCAGCACGCCGGTGTGGGCGGCGCTCATCTCCCTGGTGCTGGGAGGGCTGGCGCTGGGGGCGCACCTGGGCGGGCGGTGGGCGGACCGCGCGGAGCGACTGGAGCCGCTGCGCATGGCGCTGTGTGTCGCGGCGCTGCTGCTGGCCGCCCTGCCCTTCCTGGCGAGGGCCCTCTTGCCGGGGGCCACGACAGCGGTGATGACGGGGCGTCCGCTGGAGGCCATGGGGCGCGTGGGGTTGGTGGTGCTGGTGGCGGTGCCTCCGCTGCTGGCGCTGGGCGCGGTGGGGCCGTTCCTGTTGCGAGTGGGACTGGGCGGCGTGGCATCGGCGGGGGCGCATGCGGGGCGGCTGTCCTCGGCGTCCACGCTGGGCAGCATCGCCGGGACGCTGCTGGCGGCCTTCGTCGTATTGCCGTGGCTGGGCACCGCGCGTGCGATGGCGTGCTTCGCGGGGGTGCTCGGGCTGACGGCGGCGCATGGGCTCGGGTGGCGGTGGCGGGTGGTGGCGGTGGGCGTGCCGGTGGTGGCGCTGGCGTTTGGAATCCATGCGCTGCCTCGACATCCGCGCGCGCTGGAGGTGGCCGAGTCGCCCCATGCCTTCGTGCAGGTGCTGGAGTCTCCCGAGGGGACTCGGAGCCTGGTGTTCGACGAGGGCTTCGCGGTGCAGAGCACGTGGTTGCCCGGGCAGCCGGTGCGGGAAGAGGTCTTCGCGCACTACCTGCTGACGCCGGCGATGGCGCGCGCGGAGCCTCGGGCACCTCGCGTGTTGCTGTTGGGACTGGGCGCGGGCACCAGCGCGCGTGGGCTGCGCGAGACGTATCTGGGGGCTCGGGTGGTGGGCGTGGAGCTGGACGCGGCGGTGGTGCGGCTGGCGCGGACGCACTTCGGGCTGGGGGCCGAGGTGGAGGTGCACGTCGGGGATGCGCGCGCGTTCCTGGAGTCGGACTCGCGGCGCTACGACGTCATCATCGTCGACGCGTTCCGCTTCCCGTATGTGCCCTTCCATCTGACGACGCGGGAGTTCGCGCGGAGCGTGGCGGAGCACCTCGTTCCCGGGGGCGTGGCGTGCTTCAACGTGGGCCGCTTCCGCGAGGAGCGTGGGGTGGTGGACGCGGTGGGCGGCACGCTGGCGTCCGTGTTCCCTCGCGTGCTCGCGGCGGATGCGCGCAACCACAGCAACACGCTCTTCTTCGCGGGTGAGGAGGGCATGGCGGAGCGGCTGGCCGCGAGGACGGAGCGGCTCCCGCTCTCGCTGCGCCCGCTGGCGACGCGTGTCGTCGGAGAGCTGCGCGCGGTGGCATCGGCGGAGCCCCTGACGGATGACCGGGCCCCGGTGGAGCTGCTCACCGACGCCATCCTCCTGCGCGCCCTGGTTCGTCCGGAGGGGCTGCGGTGAAGGCCCTGCCTCGCATGCCGGAGTTCCTCGCCCCGCTGCCGCTGGCGGCCGTGGCGTTGATGGCGGTGAATGACCGCTGGCTCAAGCCCACCTTCCACAACACGCTCACCGGCAAGCTGTCGGACGTGGCCATCTGCTTCTTCCTGCCGCTCTACGTGTCCGCACTGCTCTCCCTCGCGACACGCTGGCCACGCGGTGTCCGGCTGCTCGTGGGAGCGGCGACGACCGCAGTGCTGTTCACCGCGCTCAAGGTGTCGCAACCCCTCGCGGACCTCTTCTGTCAGTGGCTGCGTCCCCTGGGTGCGCCGTTTGGACTCACAGGCTTCCGCGCGGTGGCCGACCCGACGGACCTGCTCACCCTGCCCTTCATCGCGGTGGCGATGCTGTACGGCCGCGCCACGCTGCTCTCCCGGACACCGGCCACGTCCCTCACTCCCCCCGGAGCCTTGTCATGAAGCCCTTGCTGAGAAACCTCGCCACCGTCGCGGTGCTGGCCACCACCGGGCTGCTGCTCGTCGCCGACTCGTCGCGACGCTGCGAGCACGGCGCGCTCAACGTCGCCTTCGACGTCAGCGGCAACACCTGCGGCACCAACGGCACCTTCCGAGTCTTGTCGGACGAGGACTCGTGCGAAATCACCACGCAGGGTGCCGAGGCGCTGGGCTTCCCCGCCTTCGGCGATTCAACCCAAGACTCCTTGAACATTCCCAAGGGCGAGTGGTCGCTGCATGACCGCAATCACACCGTGCACCTGGGCCCGGACGGCGGAGTCGTGCGCGCGGACGCGGGCTCCACGACGACCGTCGCAGCCAACCGCCACTGCGAGAACACGCCTGAGGGCGAGACGCTGCGCCTGACGTGCATCGACCGGCGCAGCGACCTGTCCGGAGACGAAGTGGCCCGCTGCGAGGCGACGCTCACCCCGCGCTGAGGCTCTTCACCAGCCACCCCACCGCGCCTCCGCCCAGCACCAGCCAGGCGGAGTTGACGCGGAAGCGGAGGAGCAACACGGCGGAGACAACGGCGAGCCCCACCGTCCACGCGTCCACCAGCGCCGCCCGACCAAGCTGCCACGTCACCACGGCCATCAGCGCCAGTGACGCCACGTTGACGCCATCCAGGAACGCCCCCGCCGCCCAGGAGGCGCGCAGCCGAGGCACCAGCGGCCCGCTGAGCGCGACGAAGAAGAACGCGGGCAGGAAGATGCCCACCGTGGCCACCACCGCCCCCGTCATCCCCCCGAGCACGTAGCCGATGAATGTGGCCGTGGTGAAGACAGGCCCGGGCGTCACCTGCCCCACCGCCACCGCGTCCAACAACTGCGCCTCCGACAGCCAACCCAGCCGCTCCACCAAATCGGCGCGCAGGAAGGCCAGCAGTACGTAGCCGCTGCCGTACAGCACCGAGCCCACCTTCAGGAAGAAGAGGAACAGGCCCTGCTGCGTGAAGGGCACGGCCGAGGTGGCGGCGCCCAGGGGAAGCATCAGCGCCCACGGCGACACGCCGGAGTTCGCTGAAGGCCCCTGCGCCCCGCGGTGCTCCACCGCCCGCCACGCAAGCACCCCGAGCCCCGACAGCAACAGGAGCACCAGCTCATTGACGCCGAGGAACGCCGCCGCGACGGAGCACAAGGCCACGACGGCGGCGAGCCTCGTCTTCACCACCGTGCGCGACAGCCCCCACAGCGCTTGCAGCACCACGGCGATGATGACGGCCTTCACGCCGGACAAGAGCGCGCCCACGTCCGGCAGGGTGCCGAAGCGCGCGTAGGCCCAGGCGAAGCCGGTGACGATGAGGAACGCCGGGAGGATGAAGCAGACTCCGGCGACCACCAATCCTGCCCAGCCGCCTCGCCGGTGGCCGATGTGGATGGCCAGCTCCGTGGAGTTGGGACCGGGGATGAGGTTGGCCGCGCCGAGCAGGTCCACGAACTCCTCGCGCGTGAGCCAGCGCCGACGGCGCACCACCTCGTCCTCCATGAGCGCGATGTGCGCGGCCGGGCCGCCGAAGGCCGTGGTGCCCAACCGGAGGAACAGCAACGCCAGCTCCCGCAGGACCGTGGCTCGGTCTGGCGGTGTGGACGGCGCGGGGCTCGCGGGCTCCAGAGAAGGCATCGTCACGAAAAGCTACCCCAGGAAGAGGGATGCGCCTTTGAAACAACCGGGCGACTTCCCACCCGCGCACGGGCCTTGTCACGCGGGCCCCATCCTGGATTCATGTCCGGCATGACCACCCCAGACACCACACTGCTCGCGGCGGCCGTCGTCGAGAGCCAGGCCGGCTACACGCAGTCGATTCGCACCGGCAAGCACCACTTCCAGGCGGACGAGCCCGCGGCCCTCGGTGGCGCGGACCAGGGCCCCGCGCCCTATCAACTGCTGATGGGCTCGCTGGGCGCGTGCACCGCCATCACCTTGAAGATGTATGCCGCGCGCAAGGGCTGGGACCTCGGCCCCCTCACCGTGAAGCTCAAGCTCTTCCGGGAGAACGGCACCGAGCGCGTGGAGCGCGTGCTCTCGGTGGGCCCCGCCGTGAGCGAGGAGCAGCGCGCCCGCCTGCTCGAAATCGCCGCGAAGACGCCCGTGACGCTCACGCTGTCCCGAGCCCTGGCCATCCACACGAGCTTCGCGCCAGCACCCTCGCCCTGAGCCAGCCCGTCCGGGTGCCTCGACGCGCGCCATGTCTCGCGACTAGCGTTGAGACATCGCCAACTCGTGCAAGGGGTCTTCCGATGCTCGGTGGTACCGGCCGTGAACTCGCGGAGCTGCTGCATCCCATCACTCCGGAGGAGTTCCTCGCCGAGTACTGGGAGAAGAAGGCGCTCTTCGTCCGGGGCACGCCCGGGAAGTTCAAGGGGCTGTTCGACCGCGAGCGGTTCGACAGGGCCATCCTCCATGCGGGCTTCGACAAGCGAGCGCCCGCGTCCTTCGGCATCCATGCCTTCTGGCGCAACCGTCACGACCAGTACGCCGCCATCCAGATTGAGCCGCAGCAGGTCCGCGAGGCGCTCACCTCGCGCACCACCATCTGCGTCAACGACATCGGCGCCGGGGACGCGGGGCTCGCGCGCTTCGCGGCCGACATCAAGCGCCAGCTCCAACTGACGAGTCCCGTCCGCTTCAACTGCTACCTGTCCCCGCCGGGCGAGGGGCTGGACACGCACTACGACGCGCGCCACGCGATGGTCATCCAGATTGAGGGCCGCAAGCAGTGGCGGTACTCGCGCCTGCCCGCCGCGAACTACCCGCTGCGCAACGCCATCGTCGAGCAGGACGGCCGCGTCCGACAAAGCGACGGCAAGCCCATCAAGGACGTGGCCACCCCGGATACGAGCCAGTTCGAGGAGGTGCTCCTGGAGCCGGGCGACCTGCTCTACCTTCCGCCGGGCTGCTGGCACGACGCGAAGGCCAACACCGAGTCCTCCCTCGCGATGAACATGGCCTGCGAGACAGTGGGCTTCTTCGGCATCCTCGGCCCGGAGCTGGAGCGGGTGCTCCAGGGGCGCGTGGAGTGGCGCGCCCTCGTCCCCGCCTCGCTCGCCTCGCCCACCATGGGCGGCGCCATGCCCCCCGAGGTGCGTCGATTCATCTCCACCCGGCTGGAGGAACTGCAATCACTGCTCGGCAAGCTGGCGGCGGATGACACGGAGCTGGAGCGCCTGTGGAGACGCGCCACCACCACCAGTCCGCAGCCGGCCCCGGCGCGCCAGACGGCGGAGACGCCGCTCCAGTCCGACGTCGTCCTGGTGCGCACCGAGCCGTATCCCCTCGTCTACGCCGCGCGCCCCGCCACGCCGGGCACCACGATGTCCATGGTGTATGTCTATGGCGCGAACACGGAGGTCGCCCTCGGTGGAGACGCGCTGCCCTTGATTCGCGCCCTCTCCGAGCGGCAGCGCTTCTCCCTGGCCGAGGTGGAGATGTGGACGGGCGGACTCCGGCTCGAGCAGGCCCACGAGGTCCTCAAGGTGCTCGTGGCCCGGGGCCTGCTCCGTCCTGAGTAGTCGCTACGGAAGCCCGCCCGGATTGAGCAGCCCATCCGGGTCCAGTTCCCGTCGCAGCGCCTTCAGCCTCACATACGCATCGCCGTAGATGCGCTGCATCAACTCCGGCGTCAGCTCGTTGCAGCCATAGAGGTAGGGCCGCCCTCCCAATTCCAGACAGCGCGCCAGGAAGTCGCGGTGCGCCTGTCGGGCCAGCTCCGCCTTCGCGTCCTCTCCGGGTTCGATGCGGTAGTAGATGCCGATGCCGTAGAGCCTGGACGCCGTTGTCCCAATCGAGCGGATGTCGAACGGCCAGCGCACCTCGCCCCGCTTCAATGCCAACATCCGAACCAGACAGTTGTCGTCCCAGATGCGCTCGCGCGGACCGGCCTCCAGGTATTGCACGAAGGCCTTCAGCCCCTCGTAGTCGAAGCAGTAGTCGCTCCAGTACTGGCGAGGCAATGTGTCCAGGGGCCCGTCGGCCCGCGTCCGTGCCTGGATGAAATAGCCGGGGCGGACGAGCAGGTGCGTGCGCCGCTGCACCTGCTTCTCCAGCGGCCCGGGGATGGGAGTGGACGCGGCCTTCGCCTCATCGTCATGGCTCGCGCCGAAGACACTCTGCACCTGCCCGCGCTTCTGCTGTCCGAAGAAGTGGTCCGGTGAGGCCCCGTCAAAGTCCGCCGTCCACGCCAGGGACTCCACCAGCGCCCCCAGCGAGTCGAACTCGTTGAGCTGCACCCGCACCGCCGGACGATAGGCATGCGTCCGCATGACGACGCGCTCGATGACGCCCACCTGTCCGAAACCCCCGAGCGCGTACTGGAACAGCTCACCGTCCTCCGTCCGCGAGCACCAGCGCGCGGAGCCATCCGGCAGGATGAGGCGCAGCCGCTCCACCTGGTCCAGATGCGCGCCATACTGCAGCGAGCGAGCGCCATAACCCGCGACGGACAGCGTGCCGCCCAGCGCCGTGGCCATGTGGTCCGTGAGCACGGGCGCGGTGCGGCCCACCATGTTGAGCGCCGCCTCCAGCTCGCCCCAGCGCGTGCGCGTCGTGACTTCCACCGTCCCATCCTCGTTCACCAGGATGTCGGGCTCGCCGCCCACGTTCTCCACGACGATGCCGCCGTCGCTGAGCGACTGCGCTCGCAACGAGTGGCCGGAGCCTCGGACGGTGACGGGGACACCGCGCTCGCGCGCCACCCGCAGCGTGTGGACCAGGTCCTGCTCGCTCCAGGCACGCACCACCACGGCCGGATGCCGCTGCTGGATGCCACCGAAGTCGTGGCTGTAGGGCCGCAGCTCCAACGGTGAAGACAGGATGGGTTGTCTGACGCCGACGCCGAGCGCCTTCACGAGTGCGTCTTTCTCTACCGCCGACATCTCCATGCTTCACACTCCAGAAGAACCCCGCGTCGCGCACCCGCCGCCACGGCGCTCGGCCGTAGCATGACCCAGGATGGCCCGAGACAGACAGGCCACCGTGAAAGCAGCGAAACAAGAAGCTGTTACAGTCGCTGGCAGTGCACCTGAGCGCCCTGGGCGCCCCGAAGGACAGGCGATGCGCTTCCTCTTCACGTCCCTCACCAGCTACGGCTCCCTCGGTCCCGCCATCTCCGTGGCACTGGAGCTGCGCCAGCGCGGCCACGAGGTGGCCTTCGTCACCGGCCCCACCATGAGCCCGCTGTTGGAACGGGTGGGCCTGCGACGCATTCCTCGCGGCAAGGAGGACGGCCCCAGCTTCGTCGTCGAGCGCACCGCCAACCCGCTGGAGCAGGCCCGGCAGGTGAAACACATCGAATACGCCCTCACAGAGTTCCCAGCCGACGTGCTGGTGGGACAGGCCATGGCCTTCGGCGCGGTGCTCGCGGGCGCACGACACCAGATTCCCTCGGCGGTCATCGGCCTGGCCGCCAGCATCCTGCCCACCGACGCCATGCTGGAGCGGATGTCCCCGGAGTTTCGCGCCTACCAGGTCCACCGGCTGGCCGGCACGCTCCCCTATGACGAGTTCCTCAAGGACCGCTACGCGCGGCTGATGGAGTCCTACGACTTGGGCAGTGAGATGTTCTGGCTGCCGAAGCGGGACGTCCCCTCCAGCCAGTCACCGCTGCTGGGAGACCTGCACCTGCTCCAGACTGTCGAGGAGCTCGAAGGTCCGCTGGACGTGCTGCCTGAAGTCACGCACCTGGTGGGCAGCCTCGGCTGGGATTTCATCGAGCCGAACCCGGAGCTGGAGCAATGGCTGGCGAAGGCTCGCGACTCGGGAGAGCCCATCCTCTATGCCCAGCCCGGGCGTGTGTTCAATTCCCCCGGCTTCTGGGAGGAATTGCGCGACGCGCTCGGAGACAAACCCATCCGGGTGGCGGCCTCCACCGGCCGGTTGGACCGCGACGTGGGACACGTGCCCGCCAACTTCTTCGTGCGGCCCCATGTCCCCCAGGCCGCAGTGCTGCCCTTTGCCCAGGGCATCATCTCCAGCAGCACCACGGCCGCCGTGCTCGGCGCGCTCACCCATGGACTGCCCCTGTTCCTCATCCCTGGCGGCGGTGGCGGAGAGCAGTCTGATTTGACCCTCCGCTGTCTGGCCGCGGGCGTCGCCGTGCACCTGCGCCCCGAGGATGTCTCCGTCGCCCGTCTCGCTGAGCAGGTGGACGCGCTGCGAGACAACGCCTCGTTGAGACACCATGCGCGGCGGCTCCAACACGCCTTCGCCCAGGCCCCGGGAAGCGCTGGCGCCGCGTCCCTGCTGGAGCGGCTCGCCGTCGAAAGGCGCCCCATCCTTCGCACGCGAACGCAACCCCCGGTTCATGAAGTTTTGTGACGAGAACTCCCTGAATTCCGGCAATACATTCAAGTAACAGTGAAAAATGATACCCCTGTCTTGCCGGCGGTTCGTTAGTCAACTGATACTGGGCTTTCCCGGGAGACGAGCTGACAGGCGATTCCCGGGTGCGTTGCCGCAGGTCCCTCGCTGTACTCCCGTTGTAAAGGAGAAGCCCATGTCTGATTCCGTCAAGTCTGAGATCATCCGTGCGTGGAAGGACGAGGAGTTCCGCAACAACCTGTCCGAGTCCGAGCGGGACCTCATCCCCGCCAACCCGGCCGGCATCCTGGAGCTGACCGACGAAGTCCTCGGCGTTGCCTCGGGCGGTCTGGCCGCGGCCAGCTGCGACTGGTGCAGCTGCTAGTCTCAATCAGGACCGTGCTTCACTGCCCACAAGGCAGTGGAGCCGCCTGAGATGTCTCGCGTTCTCACAGTGCCTCCAGTGCCCACACCCCTGGCGGGAGCCACCTTGGCGAAGGGCCATTCATGAGCGCGCCCCCCTCCTCCATCTTCCGCACGGGCGCCCTGGAGCGCTTCGTCCAGGGACGCTCCCAGTTGGTGCTCCCCGCCTTCGTCGCACCGCGCGCCCAGGCCCTGCTGTGGTTGGCGCTGGTGCTGGTGTTGGGCTGCGGTGCCCTTGCCTGGAGCGCCCAGGTCCCTCGCTTCGAGTCCGGAGTGGCCATCGTCGTAGAGGGCACGCGCGTCAGCGCCCTGGCCCGGCCGGGTGAGCCGCTGCTGCTCGTCTTCCTGTCGCACCAATCGCTCCCCTCGCTCCAGCCGCAGCAGCCGCTTGTCGTGGAGCCCTCGTCCCCCGCCGCACGCCTGCGCGCGGAGGTGCTCGCCGTGGAGCCTCAGCTGCTGAGCCCCAAGGCCGCGCGGGAGCGCTTCGGCGTGGACCTGGTGCCGTCGCAGCTCGACGCGGCCCCCTCCGCAGTCCTCGTCGCGCGGCTGAGTGCCCTGCCCGAAGGGCCCTCGCCGTCCGACTTTTTGGGTGGCACGTTTCCGGTGAGTGTCCGCGTGGGCTCGCAGCGACTTATCGAGCTGCTCGCCTTCAACCGTGACGCCGCGCGGAGCCACGGTCGATGAGTCTTCCGACCAGGCCCGCCGCGCCGCCCTCGGAGTCCCCCGCGCAGTCCTCGGCTTCTGCCACGGAGCGCACCGCGCAGTCCTCGGCTTCGGCCACGGAGTCCACCGAGCAGTCCTCGGCTTCGACCACGGAGCGCACCGCGCAGTCCTCGGCTTCGGCCACGGAGTCCACCGAGCAGTCCTCGGCTTCTGCCACGCAGCTCTCTACTTCTGCCACGGCGCCCTCCGTGCCGCCCTCTGCGTCTGCCACGCCTTCCTCTGCGTCTGCCACGCCGTCCTCTGCGTCTGCCACGCCGCCCTCGGCTTCCGCCATGCCGCCCCCGGAGCCCACCGCGCCGCCCTCGGCGTCCCCCGCGCCTTCGCCCCGGCTGTTGGACCGGGTGATGCGCCTGCTGTGGCCGCTGGTGCTGTGGTTCCGCCGTCGGCGCGTGCCCGTCATCCTCCAGCTCAGCACGCGGGAGTGCGGTGGCGCGTGCCTGGCCATGGTGCTCTCGTACTACGGACGCCGCACCGCCGCGGCCGACTGTCGCGAGTGCCTGGACACCGGCCGTGACGGCGCCTCCGCGCTCGCCATCGTTCGCGCGGCACGCACACATGGCCTCATCGCGCGGCGCTACTCCGTCACGCTGGCCAACTTCCACCGCATCCCCCTGCCCGCCATCGTCTTCTGGGAGTTCAACCACTTCCTCGTGGTGGAGCGCTGGACGCCGTCCCACGTGGATGTCGTCGACCCCGCGCGAGGACGTCGCCGGCTGACGGCCGCCGAGTTCGACGCGGGCTTCACGGGCCTGGCCCTGTCCTTCGAGCCGAGCCTCCAGTTCCAACGCCGCAAGCACTCGGGCGATTCGTCCTGGCGCACGGTGCTGTCCTACGTGGTGGGCGTGCCGCGCTTCGGCGCGTTCCTGGGACAGATTTTCGCCGCCTCGCTGATGATGCAGGGCATCGGCCTGTCGCTGCCGCTGCTCACTCAAGTCGTCGTGGACCGCGTCCTGCCGTATCGCGCCGTGGATTTGATGACGGTGCTCGGGCTGGGGATGGGGGTGCTCGTGGTGGCGCAGGGGCTGACGAGCTACCTGCGCTCAGCGGTCATCATCTACCTGTACGCCCGCCTGGACTCGCGGATGATGCTGGGGCTGTTCGGCCACCTGCTCACGCTTCCGCTGCGCTTCTTCCAGCAACGCACCACGGGCGATTTGCTCACGCGGCTGGGCAGCAACGTGGCCATCCGCGAGGCGCTCACCAGTCGCACGCTGTCCGTGGTGCTCGACGGCCTGCTGGTGCTCGTCTACTTCACCATCCTGCTGTTCCAGGCGCCGCTGTTCGGCATCGTCTCCATCATCATCGGCGCCATCCAAGTGGCACTGCTGCTGAGCACCAACCAGCGCATCCATGGCCTCACCCAGGAGAGCCTGACGGCGCAGTCGGAGTCGCAGAACTACCTCACCGAGGCGCTGATTGGCGTGGCCACCCTCAAGGCCTCGGGCGCCGAGCAGCGGGTGCTGGACCACTGGTCCAACCTGCTGATGAAGCACCTGAACGTGACGGTGCGCCGCAACCACCTCTCGTCGGTGCTGGACTCCGCGCTGCTGACCTTGCGCACCTTGGCCCCGCTCCTGCTCTTGTGGCTGGGCGCGCGCCAGGTGCTCGCGGGGGAGATGTCGTTGGGCACCATGCTCGCGCTCAACGCGCTGGCCGTCTCCTGCATCCAGCCGCTCGCATCCCTCACCGCCACCGGCCAGCAACTCCAGATGGTGGGCGCGCACCTCAACCGCCTCATCGACATCCTGGAGGCCACGCCGGAGCAGTCGCTGCCGGACGTGAAGCCCATCGACAAGCTGTCCGGCCAGGTGGAGCTCAAGGACGTCAGCTTCCGCTACTCGCCCGAGGGGCCCATTGTCCTCGACGGGATTTCGCTGAGCATCCAGCCCGGGCAGAAGGTGGCGCTGGTGGGACGCAGCGGCTCCGGCAAGACGACGCTGGCCATGCTGCTGCTCGGCCTGCACGAGCCCTCCACGGGCGAAATCCTCTACGACGGCCAGCCGATGCAGTCGCTGGACTACGTCATGCTGCGCGGGCAGTTCGGCGCGGTGCTCCAGGAGCCGTTCCTCTTCAGCGGCTCGCTCCGGGAGAACATCACCTTCAGCGACCCGTCCCTGCCGCTGGAGCAGGTGATGGAGGCCGCGAAGCTGGCCGTCATCCATGACGACATCGAGAAGATGCCCATGGGCTACGAGACGGTCATCTCCGGCTCGGGTGGCTCCGGGCTCTCGGGTGGACAGCGGCAGCGGCTCGCGGTGGCCCGGGCGCTGGTGCGAAAACCCGCGCTGCTGCTGTTGGACGAGGCCACCAGCCAGCTCGACGTGCTCACCGAGAGCACGTTGGACGAGAACCTGGGGGCGCTGTCCTGCACGCGCATCCTCATCGCCCACCGGCTCAGCACCGTGCGCGACGCGGACCTCATCCTCGTGCTGGACGGCGGCAAGCTCGTCGAGCGCGGCACCCACGTGGAGCTGATGGCCCGCGAGGGCCACTATGTGGAGCTGGTGCGCAAGCAGCTCTCGGAAGACGCCCCCAGCAAGGTGGCCGCCGAGCTCCCTCCTCACTCCCAGCGGCTCAGCGGCTGAGCTCCATCCCCGACACGCAACGAAGAGAGGCTCCCCCTGCGTCTGTCCATGGAAGACTATCTGCGGCTCGCCGTGCCGTTCGTCCCGCCAGCGCTCGTCTCGCCCGAGGCGCTGCGGCCCATCCTCGGCATCGCCCGTCAGCTTCCCCCGTGCGCGAGCAGCGGCTTCGAGTGCAGGCTGGGTGACGACGCGCCGGTGGGCGACTTCCTCATCAACCTGCTCGCCGCGGACGGCACCCGCGCCGCCTTCGCGGGGCACCACCCCGACTACCACCCGCCCGACGCGTTCCTGCACAGCCCCGTCTGGCAGCGGGTGCGCGACTACTGCCGCACGTGGGCCAGCCCCACCTCGCCCCTGCACCGACGGGTGAGGGACATGTGGCTGGAGTTCGACCTCCAGGAGCTGGAGGGCGAGGTCCCCATCCCAGGCGTCTTCTTCGGACCGGAGCAGCCTCCGGAGGACCTGCTCGACACGGTGCGCGGCAGCCTGGAGCTGCTGCGCGGCCCCGGTCGCGCGGACATTCCCCCTGCGATGCTGCGCTGTCTGGAGCTGCTGCCGGGCCCGCCGCGCATCGAGCAGGTGGGGATGATGTTCTCCCGGCACACGGACGCGCTGCGGCTGTGCATCCGCGGGCTGCCCCATCAGGGCCTGGGCACCGCGCTGCGCGACGCGGGTTGGCCGGGCGAGGCCGATGTTCTCGACGCGCTCCTGGAGGAGACGCGGCCCTTCGTGGACGACTTCACGCTCGACATCGACGTGGGCGACGGCATCCACCCCAAGCTCGGCCTGGAGTGCATCCTGGACCAGGACCCCAGCCCGGCCCGCTGGCAGCGGTGGTTGGACACGCTGGTGGCGCAGGGGCTGTGCACGCCGCTCAAGCGCGATGCGCTGATGACCTGGGCGGGCGTGCAGAGCTCGCTCACCCATCCCGGACAGTGGCCGGAGAACCTGGTGCGCGCCAGCGAGCGGATGCCCGGCCAGCACAGCGGCTTCGCGCGCCGCATCAACCACGTGAAGCTCATCCACCAACCCGGACAGCCGCTCCAGGTGAAGGCCTATCTCGCCTTCCGGCACTACTGGTTGCGCAACCCCTCCCGCCCGCTGGCCACCTGACGGCCGGCGCGGTGCCACCCAGGTGGCCCCCTCCGGACGCGGCACTCCTTGACCTCCACCATGTCCCAGCCGCCGCCCGACCTCGCCTGGTACCACGCCCTCACGCTCACCGAGCGCATCGCCTCCCTGCGCGCCCACCCGGACACGCCGGGCGGCTCGGTGGACGCGGCCCTGGCGGAGCGCCGGCTCAAGCGCTGGCGCGAGAAGCCTCCGCTCTCCGACGACGCCCTCTTCGCGCAGCGGCTGGCCTCCGCGGGAATCTCTCAGGACACGCTGCTGCGGCTGCTCGGTGAGCCCATCGAGGCCGTGCGTGCCCGCGTCCCCGTCGCTCCCGTGTGGATGCACGACGTGGAGGAGGCCCTGGCGCGGCCCACCCCCACCGCGCGCCTGCCCTACCCCGCGTCGTATGTGAGCAGCCCGAACGCGGCGCTCATCGTCGCCGCGGAGCCCTTCCTGCGTCAGGGGTTCGAGCGACTCCAGGCCGGAATCTCGACGCTCGTCGCCTCGGGGGCGCCGCTGCCCTTCGACCCGGAGACGGTGGGCGCGGTGCTCTTCGCCTCGCTGCCTCCCACCGTGTTGGACTTGCTGAGCCGCACGCTCGTGTTGGAGCTGCACGTGGCCCGCCTGTCGGAGCTGCTCGACGGCCAGACGCCGCCAGAGCGCTTCCAGTCCTTCGTGAAGCGGCTGCGACAGCCCGACGTCCTCGCCGCGCTGTACCGCGAGTACCCGGTGCTGGCTCGCAACCTGGTGACACGTGTCACCCTGTGGGCCGACACGAGCCTGGAGTTCCTCCAGCGGCTGTGCGCGGACCAGGAAGCGCTGCGCCAGGTGCTGCATGCCGGCAAGTCGCTGGGGCACCTCACCGAGCTGAAGGCGGGGCTGGGAGACATCCACCGGGGCGGCCACTCGGTGGCGCGCGTCACGTTCTCCTCCGGGCTCACCGTCATCTACAAGCCTCGCTCGCTGGCGACGGACCACCACTTCCACGCGCTGCTGGAGTGGGTGAACGCGCGCGGTGTCTCCACGCCCTTCCCGCTCACCCCTCGCGTCGAGCGCGGCGGCTACGGCTGGGTCCAGTGCGTGGAGGCCGAGACGTGCACCGACGAGGCGCAGGTCCACCGCTTCTACCAGCGCCACGGCGGCTACCTGGCGCTGCTGTACCTGCTGGACGGCACGGACTTCCACTTCGAGAACGTCATCGCCGCCGGTGAGCACCCGGTGCTCATCGACCTGGAGTCACTGCTGCATCCGCCCCTGCGGCTGATGGAGCAGGCGGACCTGCTCTTGCGCGAGCAGGAGGTGTTCGCCTCCGTGCTGCGCGTGGGACTCCTGCCGGGCCGGGCGTGGGAGGACGCGCGCACGGCGGGCGTGGACATCAGCGGCATGGGCAACCCGGAGGGCCACGCGGGCAACCGCAACGCCCCGATGATGGAGGGCGCCGGCACGGACGAACTGCACTACACGCGCAAGCCCCGCGCCTTCCGCCGAGGCCTCAACCGTCCCACGCTCAACGGCGAGGACGTGGACCTGTTCCACTACCAGGACAGCGTCGTGCGCGGCTTCTCGGAGGTCTACACGCTCTTGCGCCAGCACAAGGACTCGCTGCTGGGCGAGTGGGGCCTGCTGACGCGCTTCGCCCACGTGGAGGTGCGCACGCTGCTGCGGCCCACGTTCGTCTACAAGACGATGCTCATGGAGAGCCACCACCCGGACCTCCTGCGCAACGCGCTGGACCGCGACCGCTTCTTCGAGCGGCTGTGGCTCGACACGGACCGCTTCCCGTTCCTCACGCAGGTCAACCAGGCGGAGCGGCAGTCCCTGGAGCGCGGCGATGTGCCGCTCTTCACCACGGTGCCGGACAGCACGAGCGTCTGGGGCGAGCCCGGCGAGGAGATTCCCGGCGTCTTCGATGAGCGGGGACTGGAGCGCCTGAAGAAGCAGGTGGACCGGCTGGGCGAGCAGGACTTCGAGAAGCAGGTCTGGGCCATCCGCGCCTCCTTCGCCACGCTGGGCATCGAAGCGGACCCGCTCCGGCTCGCTCGCCATGAGCCCGTTCCGGGCACCACCCCGCTCACCCACGAGCAGCTGCTCGACGCGGCCCGCGCGCTGGGAGACCGGCTGGAGATGCTGGCGGTGGGCGGCCGCGAGGAGTGCTCCTGGTTCGGCCTGACGCTGGGCTGGAACCGGCAGTGGCGACTGAGTCCCCTGGGGCTGGACCTCTACGGCGGACTGCCCGGCGTGGCGCTCTTCCTGGCGACCTTGGGCGAGGTGACGGGCGAGGCCCGCTATACGGAGCTGGCCTGGGGCGCCGTCCGCACCATGGTGCGCAAGCACGGCGAGCCCCGCCATCAGCCGGCGTCGGTGGGCGGCTTCCTCGGGTGGGGCGGGCTGCTCTACACGTACACGCAACTGGGCACGCTGTGGCGGCGCCCGGACCTGCTGGACCACGCGGCGACGTGCGTGGCGCGGTTGGAGCCGCTCATCGAGCAGGACGCGAACTTCGACATCCTGGATGGCGCGGCCGGGTGCATCCTGGCGCTCGCGGCGCTGCACCGCGCGGCGCCCTCCGAGCGTGTGCTCGCGGTGGCCCGACGCTGCGGTGAGCACCTGGTGGCGAGCGCCCGCGCGCAGAAGGTGGGCGTGGGCTGGCACTCGCGACTGGAGCCGGACGCGGCGCTGACGGGCTTCGCCCATGGCACCGCTGGCATCGCCCTGGCGCTGGTGGAGCTGCATGCGCTCACCGGCGAGGCGCGCTTCCTGGAGACGGCACGACAGGCGCTGGCCTACGAGCGCTCGTGCTTCGTGCCCGAGAAGGACAACTGGCTGGACCTGCGAGGCCATCCCGAGACGCCGCGCTTCAAGACGTCCTGGTGCCACGGCTCCACGGGCATCGGCCTGGGACGGCTCGCGTCCCTGCGACACCTGGAGGACACCGTGGCTCGCGAGGAGCTCGCCGCGGCGCTCCGGGATACCCGAGCGCTGGGCCTGGGACGCGACCACTCGCTGTGCCATGGCGACCCAGGCAGCATGGAGCTGCTGCTGGCCTCGCGCGAGGCGGCTGGTGGGGATGTGGCGACGGACGACGAACTGGGGCGCTGGGGCGCCACATTGCTGGCGAGCGCCAGGAAGCATGGCTGGCTCTCCGGCGTCCCCCTGGGTGTGGAGACACCTGGGTTCATGGTGGGGCTTTCTGGAACCGGCTACGCGCTGCTGCGCCTGGCCGAGCCCCATCGAGTACCCTCGGTGCTGGTGATGGAAGCGCCGCGACAAGGCGCACGACGGTGAGCGTGGGCGGCGGAGTCGCTCGAGGCGACCCGCGAGAGTTTTCGGAGGATGGAATGACGACGACGGCGAGCGGTACGCAGCCCCCCAGTGCCCCGGAAGCAGGCTTCCTGGCGGGCACCCCCGGCGTGGACACGGGCAAGGCCCTCATCACGCTGGAGGGGCTGACGAAGGTCTTCGAGACGGAGGAGGTGGAGACGCATGCGCTCTCCAACATCCACCTCGACATCCGCCAGGGCGAGTGGGTGGCGATTGTCGGCCCCTCGGGCTCCGGCAAGTCCACGCTGCTCGCCGTGTTGGGGCTGCTCGACACGACGACGCGCGGCACCTATCTGCTCGACGGCAAGAGCGTGCTCGACTTGTCCTCATCGGACCGCGCGCTGGTGCGCAACCGGCACATCGGCTTCATCTTCCAGAGCTTCAACCTCATCGGCGACCTGACGGTCTTCGAGAACGTGGAGCTGCCGCTGACGTACCGGGGCATGCCCGCCGCCGAACGCAAGCAGCGGGTCGAGCGCGCGCTGGACAAGGTGGGCATGGCGCACCGTGCGCGGCACATGCCGGGGCAGCTCTCCGGCGGTCAGCAGCAGCGCGTCGCAGTGGCGCGCGCCGTCGCGGGAGACCCGCTCATCCTCCTCGCGGACGAGCCCACCGGTAACCTCGACTCCAAGAATGGCGAGGCGGTGATGCAGTTGCTGTCCGAGCTGCACAAGGGCGGAGCCACCATCTGCATGGTGACGCACGACCCGGCGCACGCTCGCGTCGCCACGCGCACGGTCAGCCTCTTCGACGGCAAGGTCACCCTCGACGAGCGGCGCTGACGTGCGACGGGCTCCGACGACTTCACCGTGCACCACTGTTATCCTCAAGTTCTCCGCAACCCACGCTTCCCCGGAAGGCGTCCGCCCGCCGGACTCCGGTGCCCGTCAGCTCCCTCCTGACGGCGCGACACGCCCAAGACACTGACCATGGACACCTTCCTTCAGGACATGCGGTACGCGGTGCGCGGGCTCGTGCGCGACAGGGCCTTCACGCTGGTGGCGGTGTTGACGCTGGCCCTGGGCATCGGCGCCAACACGGTCATCTTCAGCTTCCTCGACGCGCTGATGCTGCGGCCCTTCGACTTCCCGCAGCTCGACAGGCTCATCTTCCTCGTCGAGGCCACGCCGGGGTACGCGCGCAACCAGCTCTCCGCCGCGGTGGTGGACGAGTTGCACCGCAACCCCCAGTCCCTGGAGCGCGTGTCCGCCTTCCAGACGTGGGACCTGAACCTCACCGGGACGAATGAGCCCGAGCGGCTCGTCGGCTACCGCGTCACGTCCGACTTCTT
>Ga0126314_10000116_pt1 | contig 42213 bp, 53 predicted proteins | sample Plot105B_FD_92535 | JGI IMG/M metagenome (GOLD analysis project Ga0126314, IMG submission 92535) | Serpentine soil microbial communities from UC McLaughlin Reserve, CA, USA - Plot105B | ecosystem: Environmental > Terrestrial > Soil > Grasslands | place: USA: UC McLaughlin Reserve, Lake County... | reverse complement strand
GCCATAAGTTCGGCGGTGTCGATTTGAAGGGGCAGCATTTCAGGACTCCTTGTCGAGGAAGCGGATCATGTGGGCGGGAACGGTATCCACGAACCCGTCAGCGTGTTCAACGATGGCCACAGGCTGGGCGCCGTCTTCGTCGGTTTCTTGGCCGAACTGGTGGAAGGTGGCTTCGAAGTCTTCGACTTTCGATGACGTGACTTTGTGTATTGAGCCAGGAACGTGCTGTGGGCCGATTGGCTCAACCTTCCACTTGAACACCTGCACCTTGCGGCTCATTGCGGCGCCAGCCCGAACAGGTTCATCGCCAGCGCGGCGAAGATCACCACGATTGCCAGCCCAGTCACCGGCAGCACAATGAAGTTATTCAGCCACTGCACACGCTTAACGGCGGGAAGGTCTTTGAGGCGGGTTGCTTGGGATTTCATTTCGCTACTCCAGTGAGTTAGTTGGCCCTTATGCCAAGGCGGGCCAGTCCCCTCGTTTCCCTGCTCAACTCCTGTCGAGCCGGCGGCACCCGTTGTCGTTGCGGGGTGATGGCAAATGTAGATGCAGGCGTTTGCCGTGTCAACAGAATAAATCCACAATATGCCGTTGACACCATCAACTAGCAGCCTCACTATTCGCAGCATCTACAAAGGAGGCACCAAATGAATATCGGCAAGTCAATCAAAGTCGCGCTGGCAAAGCACGACATGAAACAGAACCAGTTGGCTGAACGATTGGGCCGCAGCTCAAGCTGGCTCAATCAACTGGCAAACAATCCAGAGGCCACCGCATCGACGATCAGGCTTCTGGCCGGCGCCTTCGGTATGAAGGCCAGCGAGTTTGTGGCGTTGGGGGAGGAATGAGCTATGGAACTTGAAAACGGTGACAAGGTTTCTATCCGCTTGATTGATGCTAATTACATGCTGAGAAGCATCGACCGGGATTCTGGTGAGCAAAATTACATTGTGCTGCGCCCTTGGCAGGCAAGGCTGATAGCTCAATTCATCAACCACAACATGCCGCTAGCTGTTGAGCGAGACGAGATCACGCACGATTTAAACGACCGGGGCCAGCCAGACTGCGAAATTGTTGAAGCCCTTGAGGTTAGGGGATAACCATGTCGAGTTGGGTGAAGGTCTCAAGGAAGCTCTTGACCAGCGCCATTGCATCGAAACCTGAGTACCTGTCTGTCTGGATTCACTTGATACTTTCCGCCTCCTACAAAGAAGGGGAAGTTCTCGTAGGAAGACAAGTTGTCAGGTTAAAACCAGGGCAATTGGTGTTCGGGCGCCATAAATTCTCTGAAAGGACTGGTGTTTCCGAGAGTATTGTTCGCGGCGCTCTAAAAGTGCTCGAAAGTCTCCAGCAGATAACCATCAAATCAGAGAGCAAATTCTCAATCATTTCAATAACTAACTGGGCTTTGTACCAAGACACATCGCCAGCAAATAACCAACAGATGACCAGCAGATCGCCAGCAGTTGACCACAATAAAGAAGATCTAGAACTACAAGAAGAAGATCAAAAACCCTTGTCATCTGGCGATGACGATTGCGGGTTTCTTAGACCAGAAAAGCCACCGGTACCATACGAAGAAATTCTGGCCGCTTATTCGCGAATACTTCCGAAGAAACCAAAACCACGGCTTTTCGATGAGGACCGCAAAAAGAAATTGAGGGATCGCTGGAACAGCGACAAGAGGTTTCAGAGCGTCGATTGGTGGGAGAGGTATTTCACGGATATATCAAAAACACCGTTCCTGATGGAGCGAAATTCTTTTGCCTTCGATTGGTTTTTGACAAAGGGCAATTTCAAAAAAGTGGTTGAGGGGAATTACAAATGAGCACACGCGAACCCTACAGCGAGGAAGCCGAGTGCGGTGTCCTGGGCGCAATGCTGATCAAGCCAGAGCTGATCGACATCCTGTCGGCTGATCTGGTGACCAAGGATTTCTTCTTCGCCGACAACCGCGCCGTGTTCACCGCGATCATGGCGCTGAAGGCCAAGGGCAGCAGCGTGGATTTCCTGACGGTGGCTGATGAGATCGTCACGATGCACGACGGCACCAACGCCATCGCGTATACCGCAGCAATCCACAAGAACACCCCGAGCGCTGCCAACGCGAAGGAATACGCCAGGATCGTGCTGGAGCGCAGCATGGACCGAAAGTTTGCCGTTGCCGCGCATAACATCCACGAGCTAAGCACCAGCACCATGGACGCCAGCGACAAGGTGGCCCAGGCCCAGGCCGAGGTTGCAGCGCTGAACACCGAAACACAGTCACCCGACACCGTGACAGCCGGCGAGATCATGCACGCCCATGCTGCGGAGATGGAGCGTCGGGAAGCGCTGGACGGTGCCATGGACGGGCTGAGCACTGGGCTGGGCATTCTCGACCGCAAGTGGGGCGGCATGAAGCCCGGTCAACTAATCCTGATCGCTGGGCGTCCGAAGATGGGCAAGACCACGCTGGCCATGAACATCGCCAGCCACAACGCGCTGCAGGGCAAGAAGGTTCTGGTCGTCAGCCTGGAGATGAGCAACACCCAGTTGATGGACCGCATGGTTTCGTCCGAGGGTGGTATTCCGCTCGACTACGTGAAGTCTGGGGCTGCCCTGCGTGAATACCCAAGCCAGTACAACGACGTCATGGGCCGCTTGGCTAAGTCGGGGCTGCGCCTGTCCACGCGCAAGGGTTTGAGCATCAGCCGCATCCGCTCGATGGCCCGCCGCATGAAAATGCTGGAAGGCCTCGACTTGCTGGAAATCGACCACGTTGGCCTTGTCGATGGCGAGTCGCGGGGCGAGAACGCCACCCAGCGCATCAGCGAGATCACCCGCCAGGCGAAGCTCATGGCAACCGAGCTAGGCATCCCTGTGATTTTGCTTTCGCAGCTCAACCGCGAGCTTGAGAAACGCCCGGACAAACGCCCGATCTGTGCCGACCTTCGCGACAGCGGCAGCCTGGAGCAGGACGCGGACATAATTTCGTTCGTGTACCGCGACGAGGTTTACCACCCTGGCACCGAGGATCGTGGAATTGCCGAGATCATCACTGCCGCTGCCCGCGACTTCGAGCCAGGCACCGTGCGCACGCAGTACCAGGGCAAGTATTCGAAATTCAACGACCTGATCGGCGCGGCTGCAAACAAGCCAGACCGGCCATATTCCACCAGCTCCCTGCTGGACTGACCGAGGAAACACCCATGACCCCCAACGCCTGGAAATCCATAAGCGTCATCCTGCTGACCGCCCTGGCGATCTGGTACGCCTCCACCGTCGACCCGTGGGGAGTCCTGCTTGGCCTTGCGGTGTGCTGGCGGTATCTGATCGGGGATAAATCTGTAGAGGCCACTCAGAGCTGCCTGGCTGATGCGCAGTTTGATACCAGCTACGTGTGCCAGGGGTCGGATGAGTTTCTGCGATCCAGGGCCAATTCCGAAGCGATTCAGGCTATCGAGGAAGCCATGGAGAGCATGGCAATCGCCAAAATCGCGTATCACCCCGATATGCAGTCCTATGTGGTCGATATGCTTGATGGCGGGGCAGACCGCGCAATTCTCGGCGACCGCCTTATCGCGATCTCTGACGCCCTGATCGTGCTTGAGCAGTACTGGGCAGCAGAGCAGGAAGCTGATCGCGATGAGATTTTGTCGCGGCTTAATTCAAAGCTTCTGACGTAAGCAACTGAATACAAACGAAAAACAACACAACTAGATCGAAATTGAGAGGTGGTTGGTATGGAAAATAATTATGGCGGTAAACCTGACGCGCTGCCGGTTGTTGCTTGGCTGGCCGACAAAGAGGCGTTCTACGAGCGCTTGTATGACTGCGGCTGGAGATCAATTGCAGATGCGCAAGGGGCTGGATGTGAGGTGTTGCGAACTGAAATCGCAGAAGCCCTCGCCACCCGAGACGCGGAACTGGCTGATCTGCGGGCTGTGTCCGATGCGTGCAGCAACTCACTGGCCGATAAGTGCCGTGAAGTTGTCCAGCTACAGGCCGAGCTTGACCTGATGCGTAAATCGGCAAGACGCTGGCAAGACGAAGCTGGCGCGTTACAGGCCGAGCTTGCGGAGCTGCGTTCCGCGTCCCAGGTTGTTCTTGATGGGCTGAACGAGCGAATTGACTACGCACGTGATAACCGTACCTCTACGCCGATCTTTGAAGGCATCGCCGACTTGCACGGAGCACTGAACGCCGCGCCACTGGTAAGCGACAAGGCTGTAGGCGATGCGCCACCCTGTCCGTTTGCTTATGTTACTTCTGATGGGCGGATGCTGATTTTCGCTGACAAGGCAGACGAGCCAGGTTCACCTGATGACCTTGAGCCACTTTACAAGCTGTCAGAGCTGAATCGCTGCTCAGGGGTAAGCGACAAGGCGGGGGCGGTTGTACTGCTGCGTCGAGCTGTTGCCTTTGTCGAAATGTGGGACGACGACAGCCAAGAATGGATTGATTTGAAGGGCGATATTGATAACGCACTGGCCCTCAACCCGCTTGCCGCTGACGTTGCTCAAGACGGTGAGGCTTGCCCCGAGTGCAAAGGTTCCGGCGAAGGCATGAGGCTTAGCGATTCAGGGCCAGACGCGCATGAAATCGAATGTGACTGCCAGGTTTGCGGTGGTGCGGGAACGCTGATTGCCGCTTATGAGGTGGCCAGTAAAGGCTGGCAGAAAGAACACGAAGACAACATCGCCGGCATGGGTGAACGCATGTTTATGCGCTCAGGCCTCGCCACCCAAACAGCGCGAGCCGAGGATGCTGAGCGGAAGTTGCGAGCATGGGAGACAGGCGCTGTATCGCGCCTTGAGCAAGCCCAGCCCGTGGCCGCTGACGTTGTGCAGGATATCGCGCCAGGCGTTAAGCGCTGCGTCGCATATCTGGAAAACCGGGCCAGCGAATATGCAAACGAATACGGCAGCTACGACAACGACACGGGCTGCACAGAGTTCCGCAATCCGCATCAAGAGGATTACTACAGCGAGCTGCACGAACTCGCTGACGCACTGCGCGCCCTGCTCGCCACCCGCCAGAAGGGGTCGAAGGTATGAGCCGCTACCAAGACGAAGAAGAGTCGCCGCTGCTTAAGCGTTACCGGGAGGAAATAGAGCGCCGTGACCGTGGCACTCAACAGGTAACCGGCATATGCCCAGCGTGCGGCGATCTGCTGATCGGCGCCAAACATTCTCGCATCACCAACAGCTGCCCTGGCGTAGTGAGGGTTAGACGATGACCACAAACGACAATTTGCGCGGGCTTTTGAAAGAGATACGCCTGATGGTTCCGATGAAGTACATGGTCCGCATCGACGCCGCCCTCGCTGCGCCGGATAGCGGGGAGGTGGTGATGCCTGAGCGTGCTAGCCGAAGCAATGTAGACGTAATTCTTGGCGCGCTCGGAATGTACGGACGCGTTGATTTCGGGCAGGCAGTAGCGATCTACAACCAAGCGCTTGACGACGTAGCGGCACTGAACAAGGCGCCGGCCAAGGCTGAGCCAGCGTGCAAAATATGCCAAGACCTGGGGACCATAGGCTATGGGACAAGCTGCTCGCCAATGATCTTGTGTCCAGCATGCAAAGAGGCCCCCACCGATGAATAACCAAGCTCGCATAGAAATGCTGGTCGAAGCGCTGGGCAAAGCAGCGCTGGCGATGTGGAACAGTGAATCGAACATGGATAACGAGGCGGCAGAAGTTGAGGCTGTCCTTGGCTATCTGAGCCAGTTCCCTGCGCCCGAGGGTGTCGAGCCTACTGTCGTGGCGCACCTGATGAGGAACGATCACTACGAAACCTACGTGCACCTGAATCGCGATAACAGCGCCGATGTGGTCGAGCCACTTATGACCATCGCCCAGCACCGCGCAATCGTCGCAGGGTTGGCGGGGAAGGTGCCGGAAGGGTTTATGTTGGTTCCCGATGACCTGTGCGTCGGTATGCGCAACGCAGCGGAGGAATATATCGAACGCTGCTTTAATCGTGACGAGAAGCCAACTATGGACGGTACTTACCGGGCGATGATCTGTGCCGCGCCCCTGCCACCCAGCCCGAAGGAGGGGAGATTGTGAGCTTCCATAATTCACTATCGCGGCTTAAAGCTTCTGCCAACGAAAGAGGCGCATGCCGAAGCCATAACGACGTAATTGTCGTCCGGCACGACCTAAAAGCACTGCTCACGGACTGGGCGCGGCTTGATGCTCTGGTGCGCAATAGTCAGCCAGCACAAAAACAATGCGCTTGGCCGGTTGGTGAGTTCGACAACTGTAGGAATCCAGCGCTACCCGGCAAACGCTACTGCGAAAACTGCCAACAATGGGAGACGCACCATGACGACTGATTTGCAGGATGGGCGGGAGCCTGGGTATTTCGAACTGGCCGGTACGTGTAAAGAGGCTAGCGAAAAACTGGCGTTATCCAATCCGGAGCTAACCATTGTTCGCGGCTATTACCACTGTCCGCTTTGGGGTAAGCGCGAGCAAGCCAACCACCGTGCCGCGCACCATCGGTAAGCTGCCCAAGAAACCAGTCGTGTGGATTGGCGCCGTATGGCTGCAGATGCCAGACGGCGAGTTGGATACCCGCTCATGGCGCAGCAACGGCCCAATCAATACCGGTCAGGCCAGGCAGGTGCTGGCGCAGCTACTTGAACAACTCATCGGCGAACACGGCAAGGACGCGGCCACATGGTCAGGCTTCTACTGCCAGTCCAGATGACAGCCACAAAAAAGCCCGCGCAATGCGGGCTTGTTCGTTTCGGCTAGGGCTAAGGCATTTCCAGTGCCGGCAGCTCAGCAATAAGCTGCTCAATGGTCGGGCGTTCACGTTCTTTCGACTCGACCTTGGCCAACTGCTCGTAGCCATACGCCCAGCACCGCGAGCGCCAAGCACGGAACGCCTGGCCCTCTGCCTGGAACCGAGGCACTGCTGGCTCTTCTGCGTAGGTCACGGCTGACTTGATGTCGTCGTAGCCAGAAGCTCTGGCCTTTTCATCAAGGTGCGATTGGATTGCCGTTTGGAAATCCCAAAGCGCTTGCTCTTTCGGGATTGACGCAAGCCGTATGGCTGCAGCCTTCTTTTCGGTGATCTTGACCGACCCGGGCGGGAGTAAATATTCAAACTCTGCGGACTCAAGAAAGTGCAGTGCGCCATCAACTGATTGGTAGTGCATAGGAATCCCCTTAGAAAGTTTCAGCCCAAGCAAAGGTCGTAGCCCCGCCTGAAACTGCAGAGAATGAATAACTGCCGCCTGGTGGAATCATTGCTGCAAACCTGTCGGATGCCTGGAAACTGTTGTTTGTTTGCGTAGTGCCAAACACAACAACGCCGTTAATAGTGAAGTTGAACACTGTGGTGGTGGTGTTCGGGGTCGCCGAGATATAAACCATGCGTGGGCGGTTGCTGGTGTTGTAGTAGGTGGTGCCAAGTGCACGACTACCTGTAACCAGTTGAGGCGTCTGGCCAAAGCCAACACTGCCCAGGGAGGTAAGGGCTTGCCCGCCAACGCCCTGAGTGTTGCCAGTTGCTGCCCATGCCCCAGCAGTAGCCTGAGTCGAATCGAATAAACCGACAACGCGGAACGGCAAACTAGAACGAGCCGTAGTTGAATAGATAACGCTGGCGGAAGTTGCGGCTGCACTTATTGCTGTTGTGCTGATCAGGGTTGTTTCGTCAAAGTTAATGCCGCCTGCCAAGTTAGCCACTGCGAGCTCAATTGTCCCGCCGTTATCCATTGCTAGTAGAACCAACTTGCTTGCAATACCACTAACAGTTCCAAGTGTTGCGCCTGAAGGAACAACAAGAGTTATAGCGGTATTAACAGCGCGCTTATTCGGTACGCCGTTAGTTAGCGTTGCAGATCTGAAATCAAGCTGGGTTGGGTTGAGCGTAAATGTTAGTGCGTTGGCCGCAACAGATGCGGCTATGGGCTGGATCTGGTTTGGCTGAGCAGCCGAGTTGGCTGGGTTTAGGAGAACCCACTTATCCAGCGTCGCGTCATATTGCAGTTCCAGCCAGTGGCCTGCGCCAGCAATGTCGCCGCTCACCAGTGGCTGGTTGGCTCCTTTGACGATTGTCTTGGCTGCGATCACGCCTGTGTTAGGTGTGAAAGTCGGAGTAGCCGAAGTATTCGCGCCAGTTGGCCGAAGCGATAAGAACAGCCCAGCGGAGAGTGCGGCAATGGCTGGCGTATAAGCACCAACAAGGGCGTTCACCGTGCCTGTGGCAACTGATGAGTTGATGCGTGCGGCGCTAGCAGCTGAAGCGGCGGCAGCTATGGAGAAGTCTTCAGACTTGGCCGCCCAGTGCAGCGATGAGAATTCGCCAGTAATTACCGGGACGTCTTCAGGGTTTTCTGCCCACTTACGCGACAACTCCGCATAAGCAGCGGCGTCGGTGCTACCGCTTTCGATGTCATCTAGCGAAAGATTCGACTGTACCGGGTTGCCGTCAGCGTCGAAGGCAAGAACCTTGTTTGCTCTGGTCGCCGCGTTAGGCAGTGCGTCCGGTGCTACGTCTGATGCTGGTACGCGCAGATAACGAGAAGAGTCCCCCATGAGCTGCTGCATGAGCATGGTCAGGCGGTCAAAGACGTTCTCATGGATGATCGCAAAGAACCGGCCTTGGTTGACGATGCTGGTTTTTTGCGTGAACGGAAGAACGCGCTGGACGAATAGGGTTTTGCCGACTGGTGGTGCAACAACCATGGTCAGCTGACTGACAGCGCTGCCATCGACTTCAGGCTGGTCGGCGCCATACAGGGAGTAATTCACCCCTAAGGTCAGGGGAGTGACCAAGCCTGTGGCGTCATCGATGAGACTGGCCTCAATTTCGGAGTCGAAGAAAAAGCGGAACGGGAGCGAGAAAACCGTGGCCACCCCGTTTCCGGGGAAGTCCTCGCGATCAATGGTTGACGAAACAGTCATGGTGTGGCGCCCCTCTGTTAGAATTCGCTCAGGATAGTACGCGCCACAGCGCACACAATCAGCACCTGCCGAAGAGCAGGGCGAGCAAACGGGTGGATGGAATGGAAGATTTCAAGAGCGTTTTGGTTATCGTCGAAGGCGAGCCAATCGGCAAGGGGCGCGCGAAAGCGTCATCTGTTGGCGGCTTTGTCCGTATGTACACGCCAGCGAAAACGCGCCAGTACGAAGACAGGATAAGGACCGAGGCCACGGCCAGCATGAATGGGAGAGATCCATTTGCCAGACCATGCCTGCTTGAGCTGGATCTTGTGTTCGAGGTTCCAGCCAGCTATTCAAAGCTGAAGCGTGCCAAGTGCCTATCTGGAGAAATCCGCCCAACCAAGAAGCCGGACGTTGATAACGTGCTCAAAGCCGTGTGCGACAGCTTCAATGGCGTGGTGTGGACTGACGACGTAATGGCCACAGATTTCACCATTCGCAAGCGCTTTGGGGAAACCGCCTATGTTCAAGCTGTGGTGACACCGCTATGCGCCGAGCCAATCCGGTAGTACAAATATCACTCAACGCCGACTAGGCAAACATCAACAAGCCGGCCACAGAGCCGGTTTTTCTGTTTCTGGTGGAAGGTATTAGGACATGGCAGACAAGAAGCTAAAGAACCTCACGCCCTTGCAGTTGGGACTGGTCGAGGCGCTGTTAACGAACGAAGGTATATCTCAGCGAGAGGCCGGGATTAAGGCCGGCTATGGCAAGAACCCCAATGCGGCGGTGACAAAGGCGCTTTCGCTGCCGCACGTAAAGGCCTACTACGAGGCTGAACTGGCCAAGCGCGCCAAGCGTACCGGGATTGATGCGGACTATGTGCTTAAGCGCCTGGCCGCAATAGAAACCATGGATATCGGGGACATTTACGACGACGAAGGCAAGTTGCTGCCGATCAAGCAGTGGCCGCTATTGTGGCGTCAGATGGTCAAAGAAGTGGATCTGAAAACCGGCCGCATCAAGATGCAGGACAAACTCCAAGTCATAAAACTCATGGGCAGCCATATCGGCGTCCGAGCCTTTGCTGAGCTGCTGGAAGTTACCGATAACAGCGGCCTTGGCGCCCGAATGGAACTGGCGCGCCGACGCAAGAAGGCGGCCGAGGATCGCGAGTAATGGCCCAGGCGCTGAAGAAAACCCCGGACGAGATAGAAGACGAACTGGTCGACGACATCCTGTCGTTCGCCGACGACCCGCTGGGCTACGTCTGGTATGCCTTCCCGTGGGGCGAGCCGGGCACCGAGTTGGCCAACAAGCCAGGCCCGCGTCAATGGCAGATCGATGTACTGGAATCTATCGGCAAGAAGATCAGAGCCGGCGCACGCGACCTGGGCGAGATCATCAGGGAAGCGCGGGCCAGCGGCCACGGCATCGGCAAATCGGCGCTGGTGTCGTGGATCATCAAGTGGGCGCTGGATACCGCCGTCGACACCCGTGGGGTAATCACCGCCAATACCGAACTGCAGCTGCGCACCAAGACCTGGCCCGAGGTCGCCAAATGGAACCGGCTATCGATCACTGCGCACTGGTTCCGGCTGACGGCCACAGCCCTGATTAGCACCGACCCAGACCACGAAAAGAACTGGCGCATGGATGCCGTGCCATGGTCCGAGCAGAACACCGAGGCATTCGCCGGTCTGCACAACGAGGGGAAGCGCATTCTGCTGATCTTCGATGAGGCTTCAGCCATTGCCGATCTGGTGTGGGAAGTAGCAGAAGGCGCCCTGACCGACGCCAACACCGAAATCATATGGGCGGCCTTCGGCAACCCGACCAAGACCACGGGCCGTTTCCGTGAGTGTTTCACCAAGTACGCCCACCGCTGGTCCCACCTGCAGATCGACAGCCGCACGGTCGAGGGCCTGAACTCCAACCAAATCGCAAAATGGATCGCCGACTACGGCGAGGATTCCGACTTCGTTCGCGTCCGTGTGCGCGGCATGTTCCCGAGGGCTTCCGACTTGCAACTGATACCTACCGACTGGGTGGCTGCGGCCATGTCCAAGAAGCGTGAGGCCGTGTATGGGCTGAGTGATGCGCTGGTATGTGGCATCGACATTGCCCGTGGCGGCGCTGACAGCAACGTGATCAGGTTCCGGCGCGGGATGGACGCCAGAACCATTGCGCCAATCAAGATTCCCGGCAGTGAGACGCGCGACACCACGAAGTTCATCGCCCGAGTGGTTACAGAGGTTGTGGATCGCAAGCCAGATGCTGTGTTCGTGGACAGCACGGGCGTTGGCGGCCCGGTTGCTGACCAGTTGCGCCGGCTGATGCCTGGGGTGCCGATCATTGACGTGAACTTCGCAGACGGCCCACCGGACAGCCACTACGCCAATATGCGTACATACATGTGGTGGAAGCTGCGCGATGCGCTGAAGTCCGGCCTGGCCATAGAGATGTGCCCGGATCTTGAAGCCGAGCTGTGCTCTCCTGAGTACACCCACAATGCCCATGACCGTCTGGCGCTGGAGAAGAAGGCCGATATCAAAAAGCGCCTGGGCATATCGCCAGACAACGGTGACGCACTGGCTCTGACCTTTGCCATGCCGGTGATGAAGCTGGCCGATCAAGGCCACAGCCAGAAGCCATATGACCCATACGAGGCGCTGAAGGATGGATATACCTCTAGCTCGGACTCTTACGCGTGATTAGCTGGCGCACCTACCAGAACGGCGACATCGCCTGCATCGGCGGCCGTGACCCCGACCCATTCGCCGGCTGGCTTGAGTACGTTGAAGAGAACGTGCGCGGCGCAGTCACCGTGCTTCTGGATGGTCAGCCAGTTGCGGTGAGCGGCTGTATGTCCGTGTGGGACGGGGTAGCGGATTGCTTCGCCGTTGTGGACCGCGACAAAGCCGCTGGGCATGGCCGTTTGATTACCCGCCTGCTCAGGGCCAGGATGCTGCAAGCGATGGCCGTGCTGGGCATCCACCGCATGCAAAGCACGGCTTCCGTGCAAGACCGCGCCGCTCAGGTATTCTTACGCGCAATCGGCTTGCGTCAAGAATCCATAATGCGCCAGGGGGCGCCAGACCGAACCGACCTAATCGTATTTGCCATCCTGGGAGCGCAAGACCATGACGACCAAGCTAAAAAAGAACATCAAGAAAATTGACCCTCTGCTTGGGGGCGACGTAATTCTGGACAAATTGGGGCTTCCTTCGATGTTCGGTGATGACTTCGGGTTTGTTCAAGACCCGGTTGACCCAGTGACTGGCAGCGTAGCGGCGGTCGAGGCGGCACCCACGGCAGTATCGGATGAAACCCAGGCAGCTCGTGACGCCCAGCGCAAGCGCCAACTGGCAGCAGCGGGCATGTCTGGCAACCAACTGACTGGCTCAACCGGCCTTTCTAGCGCTGCTTCCACCTCGATGAAGAGCCTGCTCGGGAGCTGATCATGCCTAATATCGACGCGAAGGAATCGGAGCGAATCCGCAAGAAAGGCAAGAACCTAAAGGATGAGCGCGATAGCAAGTGGTTGCCAAAATGGAAGGATCAGCGCGACTTCCTGTCGCCGGCCGATGGGCAGTTCGAGGGTGACCAGCAGAACGACGGCAAGCGCCGCGATCAGCGACTGAACAACCAGCGCCCGGTGCGTAGCGCGCAGATTTCAGCGGCGGGCATGTCAACCGGCATGGCTAGCCAGGCACGGCCGTGGTTCACGCTTGAAGCGCCAGACGGCGTGGTAAAGAACTTCGCTGTGCAGCGCTGGCTTTACAACGTGCAGGAAGCCATCCGCCAGGTACTGAATAAGTCCAACGTCTACAACATCCTGCCGCAGCTGTTCCACAGCGAAGTCGTTTACGGAACCGGCTGCATTGCCGCGTTGCCAGACGAGGCGGATGTTGTGCGCTTCTATCACTACCCGATTGGCACCTTCGCCCTTGCTACCAGCGCACGCGGCCAGGTAGACACCTTCTACCGCGAGTACACTATGACGCCGCGCCAGATGGTGCAGCAGTTCGGCATGGACAGCCTGAACGCAAACACCAAGCTGGCCGCTGAGCGGGGAGAGCAGCGCAATATCTGCGTAAAGCACCTGATCGAGCCAAATCCTGACGCTGACATGGAGCGCGTGGACAACAAGTCGATGGCGTGGCTTTCCACGTACTGGGAGGAAGGCGATCCCACGATGGTGCTCCGCCAGGGCGGCTTCAAGAACTTCCCGATCATGGCGCCGCGTTGGGACGTGAACGGCACCAACGTGTACGGCACAGGCCCCGGTGATGTAGCGCTGGGCAAGTCTCGAGAGCTTCAGTTGCTGGAATCGGACAAACTGCGACTGGTTCAGCAGTACGGCCGGCCATCCGTTGCAGGCCCAATCAGCATGCGCGGGCAGCATGCCAACCTTGCACCGGGTGGCATCGTCTGGATGCCAGACAATCTGGTGGGGACAGCATTCCGCCCGACCTACGAGCCAAACCCTAACGCCCTGCCGAACATCCGCGCCGAGATCAACGAGTGCGAGCAGGCCATTGCTCAGGCGTTCTATGAAGACCTGTTTATGCTGATCAGCCAGAGCGAAGGCACGATGACTGCCTACGAAGTGGCCCAGCGCAAAGAGGAAAAGATGCTGATGCTTGGGCCAGTGGTCGAGCGCAACAACGACGAGCTGTTCGACCCAATGATTGATCAGGTGTTTTCGATAATCTACGAGCAGTCGTTGCCACGCTGGATGGGCTTGCTGCCAGGTCAACCGCTGATTCCGCCGCCGCCCGAAGAGCTGAATGGTACGCCGTTGCGGGTGGAGTACATCAGCATTCTGGCCCAGGCGCAGAAGGCCGTGGCTGTCGCCAGCATCGAGCGTTCGTTGCAGTTCACCGGCATGTTGGTTGGCGCCGGCGTTGCCGATGCGTTCGACAAGATCGACACCGACGAAGCCCAAGCCATGTACTACACCGCCATTGGTGCACCGCCAACCATTCTTCGCGATGCCGAGCAGGTGGCCGCATTACGCCAAGCGCGGGCAGCCGCACAGCAACAGCAAATGGCGACCGAGCAGGGCCTAGCATTGGTAGACGGCGCCAAGACATTGGCGGAAACCCCGACTGGTGGCGATACTGCGCTCAGCGCCTTACTGGGTGCACAGTAATGAACGGAGTGTCTAAATTTTGACCAGTAGAGAAGAAGCCACTAAATTGGCGGCACTTGAGCGGAGCGAAGGCTACCGCACGATGATGAGCACGCAGGGTTCTCGGCGTGTGATGTGGGAGCGGTTCGAAGTGATGGGCATGTTTCAGGTTGCGAAGTCTACGGAATGGGGGGAGTTGGCCTTTACAGAAGGTCGGCGCTCTCTGGCCTTGCAGACTTACAACGACCTGTTGACGCACTGCCCGGAACTTTACGACCGCATGGTGGTGGAAAATCGGCACAGAATCTCCGTAGAAAACGAACTGGCCGAACAAGAGGAATCAACCAAATGAGCATCAACCTGATCAAATTGCTGGGCCGCTTGTACATGAACGAGGCGCCAACTGATGGCGGCGATGGCGGTGGTGGTAATGCACCGGCAGCCGCGCCAGTGGCTGAAGCGCCTACTGCGCCGGCTGCTGAATCTGCACCAGCGGCTGAGAAGCCCACCGCCCCAGCCGAGCCAACCAGCCTGCTGGGCGACGATCCGAACAAACCAACCGAACCCGCTAAGCCAGGGGAAGGCGAAGATGTCGGCGACAAGCCTGCGGAAGTTCCTGAAGCCTACGAACCGTTCACCCTGCCGGAAGGTGAGGAGCTGGACGAGAACGCCCTGCCGATGGTGCAGGACCTGTTTAAAGAACTTGGCCTGCCGCAGGACAAGGCCCAGGAAGTGCTCAACAAGCTGATGGAAATCGACAAGGCCCGCCAGCCTACCCAAGAGCAGATCCAGACCATGCAGGTGGAGCGCATTACCGCACTGAATGCCAGCTGGGGAGAGGCCTGCAAAAAGCTTCCAGAACTTGGCGGCGAAAACTTCGCTAAGTCCGCTGAAGTCGCGGCCAGCGTTATGACACAATTCGGCACCCCTGAGCTGCGCGAGTTCCTGAATTACTCTGCGCTTGGCTCCCACCCTGAATTCTTCAAGTTCATCCACGCTGTGGGCAGTTCCATGAAGCAGGACACCATGGTCCATGGCGGGGAAGAAGCACCAAGCAGCAGCAAAAAACCAGAAGAAAGGCTCTGGCCTGGACTCAAATAACCACAACGTAAGAGGTGTAGAACATGGCTACTTTGTCCGGAAAGGTGACGCTGCTTGACGTTGCCAAAACCTTCAACCCTGACGGCAGCGCGGCGACCATCGCTGAGCTGCTCAGTCAGGAAAACGAAATGCTGATCGACATGCCGTGGTACGAAGGCAACCTGCCGACCGGCCACCGCATCACCACGCGCACCGGCTTGCCTGATGCGATCTTTCGTAAGCTCAACGGCGGCGTGCCGCCAAGCAAGGCGACCACCGCCCAGCTCGATGAAACCTGCGGCATTCTGGAGGCGCGTTCTGAAATCGACTGCGACATTGCCACCCTGAACGGCAACACCGCAGCTTTCCGTATGAGCCAGGCCACTGGTTTCATGGAATCGATGAACCAGACGATGCAGCGCCAGACCATCTACGGCGACAGCACTGCGCCAGAGGCCTTTATTGGTCTAGCCGCCCGCTTCAACACCGTGAACGCCAACAACGCGGCCAACGCCGTGAACGTGATCGATGCAGGTGGTACGGGCACCGACAACGCCTCCCTCTGGCTGATCGGCTGGGGTAGCAACTCGGTGCATGGCATCTTCCCGAAAGGTTCGGAAGCCGGCCTGCGCCATAAAGACCTGGGCGAGATCGACGCCTTTGACGCCAACCAGAACCGCTTCCGTGCGTACGCTGACTGGTATCAGTGGAAGTGCGGTATCGCTGTACCTGACTGGCGTTATGTAGTTCGCATCGCCAACATCGACCGCAGCGACCTGACCAAGAACGCCAGCGCCGGTGCCGACTTGATCGACCTGATGACTCAGGCAGTCGAGAAAATCCACAGCCTGACCGGGGTAACCCCAGCGTTCTACGCTGACCGTACTCTGCGTTCGTTCCTGCGCCGTCAAACTGTCAACAAGGTTGCCGCCGGCACTCTGCAGTACGACAACGTGGGCGGTAAGCCAGCGTTGATGTTTGCCGAGGTTCCAGTTCGCCGCGTTGATGCCCTTGGTGTCAACGAAGCCCGCGTAGTTTAAGGAGGTCCACCATGTACGTAGATAAACAAACGGAGTTCTCGGACGCTCAGGCGGTCACCGCCACGGCCATCTCCACCAACGTGGTGGACCTGTACGCAGGCACCGCCGCCAACGCGATCAACAACGTGCTGCGCGATATCGGCACCGGTCAGGACGTGTATCTGGTCGTGTCGATGCTGGCTGCTGCAACCGCTGCCGGTGCCGCGACCGTGACCATCACCCTGGAATCGGACAGTGTTGTTGGCCTGGGTACATCGCCAACTGTCCACTTCACCACCGTTGCGTTCTCGATTGCACAGATGGCAGCCGGCGCTACCTTGGTTGCTGTCAAGTTGCCGGCTGGCAGCTATGAGCGTTACCTGGGTCTGCGCTACACCGTGGCTACTGGCCCGCTGACAGGCGGAACCTTCGATGCATTCCTGACCACTGATGCACAAGCCTGGCGCGCATATCAGCGCAACTACCTGGCTTAAGGAGGCAGGATGAGCAAGCAAAACCAACCGCAGCGCTACTTGATCATCGGAGGCGGCGCGCACTGGATTGGCGGCCGCTTGGTGTATCCGGATCGTGGCGAGCAGTCTATTGTCACCCTGGAAGATGGGATTGAACCGGGCCGCTGGCTTCAGCCACTTGATGCCAAAACCGAGAAGGCAGTGAAAGAGGAGTCTAAGCTGCCCGATCAGTTCGCCATCAAACACGGCGGTACTGGTGTAGGCGTCGGCAACTGGTCCGTGGAACGGATCTCCGACGGCAGCCGGGCTAGCGTAATCTTCAAGAAGGCTGACGGTGATGCCAAGGCGAAAGCCGAAGCTGAAGCTAAACGCCTGAACGAAGGCGGCGCGATCGACCTCGGAAGCAAGGACGCTGAATCTTCCTCGACCGAGGTCGATCAAGTCGCACAGCCGGCAAGCGAGCCCGACGATTCTGGTTTCCCGGACGCTTAAACCACCACCACCCTTTGCCCCCTCACGGGGGCTTTTTTTTGCCTGCTCACCATGGATTGGCGCTTATGGCAAGAGCGGGCGATATTAGTCACCAGCGAATTCAATTCACAAAGCAGGAGATACGACCGTGGCCGGTGAAATCGACATTTACAACATGGCGCTTGCCCATATCGGCAGCACCGACAAGGTGGCAGACCTCAACGAGCGGAGCCCGGAGCGGGTGCAGTGCTCGGCGTTCTGGCCTACGTCCCGTGATGCGCTGTTCCAGTACAAGGACACGCCTTGGAACTTCGCCACAACTCAGGTGGCGCTGGCAGATCTTGGCGACCCACCAGATGGCTGGCTCTACCGATACCGCTACCCGAACGACTGCTTGAATGCGTTGCAGGTGATGCAGAACGGCAATCCAGCCTTCTGCTTTCCCGAGGCGTTCCGCGCGCAGTTCGTCATCGGCTACGAGGCTGCCGGCCGGGTGATCCTGACCAATCTCCCAGAGGCGCAGATGAAGTATGTTCGCCGCATCGAAGAGCCAGAGCGTTATCCGTCCTACTTCGTGGAGGCCGCTGCATTCCGCTTGGCCGCGATGATCGCCATGCCGCTCACCAAGGATTCAGGCCTGCGCAACGAAATGCTGCAGATGGCTGAGCAGTTTGCGCAGATCGCCATGGCCGCAACTCTCAACGAAGCGCAGCAGTCCTGGCCTGAGCGCTCGATCTATGAGCGGGAGATTCACGCATGACCATTTCCAACATTCAGCCAAGTTTTGCCCGTGGAGAGGTTGGCCCGGAGATCGCCGCACGCACTGACCTGGCGGCGTATCAAACCGGGCTGGCCAAGTGCAGCAACTTTATCGTGAGCCCTTACGGCGGCATCTTGAACCGGGCTGGTACTGAGTTTCTATCGACCACGCCTAGCAATGAGATTGCCCGGCTTATCCGCTTCAAGTTCAGCTTCAGCGACACGTATGCCCTGGAGTTCACGCACCTGAAAATGCGGCTCTACCGCGACGGCGGTCTGGTCGTGTACAGCAGCGGGCCAAACGTTGGCCTGCCGTTTGAGCTGGTTACTCCCTACACGCGGGACGAGTTGTTTGCTCTGCGCTTTGTGCAGTCCGCGGACGTGATGGATATCGTGCACCTGAACCATAAGCCGGCGCTGCTTAAGCGGTTTGCGCACGACAACTGGACGCTCACCGATGTGAGTTTGGTTCCGAGCATCGCAGCACCAGCAAGCGCGACAGCGACCTATAGCGGTGGTGGTTCGTCTGGTCCGGTCCTGCCATGGCGCTATCAAATCACCGCGGTAATTGACAATGGCGCGGATACAGAGGAATCGCTGCCGGTAACAAGTAACAGCATCAACGTGTTTACCTCGGCGCCAATCGCGCAAGTAGTGTGGCCCGCGGTGGTTGGGGCCTCCTACTACAACGTCTACAAGGACAATGCCGGGGCAGGCGTATATGGTTTCGTTGGGCGTGCAAGTTCGCTGTTGTTCGTGGACAACAACATTGCCCCCACCAAGACCGACACGCCGCCTACTGGGCTCGACCCGTTTATCGGTGCAGGGAATTACCCGCGCACCGTGAGCTATTTCCAACAGCGCAAGGTTTACGCAGGCACCACGCTACAACCACAAACCATGTGGTTCTCTCGTACAGGCGTGTTCAGCAACTTCGGCTATTCGTTCCCCACCAAGGATGACGACGCGATCACTTGGACGATGGCCAGCAACGAGGTCAACCAGATCAACCACCTGGCCCCGTTCAAGACCCTGATCACCCTGACTGACGGCGCAGAGTGGCTGATCTCTGGACAGGCGGGCGGGTTCACTGCCAAGACCATCAACGGCGATCCGACCACCTACAACGGCATTGGCCAGCTGCGCCCGCTGGTTCTGGATAACAACGTCGTGTACGCCCAGGAGCGCGGGCGAAGCGTTACTTCGTTTGGCTACTCGCTTCAGTACGACGGGTTCAGCGGTAGCGATATCAGCATCCTTTCGCCGCAAATGCTTCAGAGCTACAGCCTGGTAGATTGGGACTTCCAGAAGGTGCCGTATTCCATTGTGTGGGGATGCCTAACTGACGGTTCTATGGTGGGGATCACCTACCTGCAAGAGCAGCAGGTAATCGCCTGGCACCGGCACAACACCGATGGTGATGTGAAGTCGGTGTGTTCTGTTCCAGAAGGGCGCCATGATTCGATCTATCTGTGCGTTGAACGCATTGTTGGCGGCGTTCCTGTCCGTTACATCGAGCGCATGGCTCAACGCCAACTGCTGCGCTACAACGATCTGCCTCTGATCAACTACAGCTGGTTTGTGGACTGCGGACTGCAATACGACGGCAGCAACACCAGCAACGAAACCATGACCCTCACTGGCGGCACGCTTTGGCAGTCGCCTGAAGAACTGACGCTGACCAGCTCCAACGCCTCACGCTTCGTTGTCGGCGATGTCGGCGACGATGTGCAGTATCTGGTGACGCCTGGGGCTGAGCCTATGCGCTTGGGGATCATCAGTTACGTGAGCGGCGCGGTGGTGAAGGTTCGCCCTGAAGGGGTGGTGCCAACGGCTATTCGCGGAACTCCATTCACCAACTGGTCATTTGCCCGCGACACTCTGTCTGGGCTTGGCCATCTGGAAGGCCGTAAGGTTGTGTGCCTGGCAGACGGCAACGTGGTGAATGACTTGACCGTAACCAGTGGCAGCATTTCGCTGGATGTGCCTGCTGGGATTGTGACCGTAGGCCTTCCCTACGAGAGCGAGGCTCAAACCCTGGAGCCCAATGTGGCAGGACAGGAAACTCTGGCAGACAAAACGAAGATCATCCGTCGTGTTACCGCGATCTTGCTGGAGTCGCGCGGTGGATGGTACGGCAGAGCTAACGCACCAGATCAGATGTGGGAGTTCAAGCCTCGCGAGGACGCAGACGAATATGGCGCCATACAAGCGCGCAGCGGAGAAGTGTCCCAAACCATCACAGATCGCTGGTCTGGGAACGGGCAAGTAACCGTAGTGCAGAAAGACCCGCTGCCGTTGCAGGTGCTGGCGCTAATTCCTCAACTGGATACAGGGGGCCGCAAATGATCACGATCAGGCCAATGCTAGCCACCGATATTCCAGGCCTGGCCGCTGATGCCAGGCAGGCCGACATTGAGGAAATGCGCGACGGCGCAGGCGTAACGATTGAGCAGGCTTTGCAGTTCGGCCTGAAGGTCAGCACAAAGGCCTGGGTGATAGAGGCCGACGGTCTGGCCATCGCAGCCGTTGGGGATGCGCCACATGACGTGGCAACCGGGGTTCCGTGGATGGTCACCACCGTGCACGTCGAAGCGCATTCGCGCGGTTTCCTGCGGGCCACCAAATCGATCTTGTTGGAGATGCGCCAGCGCTATGGGTGCTTACTGAATCTGGTTGATGCTCGCAACGTCGTAGCGATCAGATGGCTGGAGTGGTTGGGGTTCACCGTGGGGCCTGCTGTTCCTGCCGGCGTGCGAGGGCTACCATTCCACCAATTCAAGCTCGATAGGAGTAACCGACCATGTGTTTCGCAGCATTAATTCCGATAGCAATTGGCGCTGGTATGGGCCTCATGCAGGGGCAGCAAAAGAAAGCCGCCGCCGAGCAAGAGGCAGCGGATTTGCGCACCAACGCCCTGTACCTCAACCAGACCGCAGAGGACGCCTTACAACGTGGCCGGTATGACGCCGACTGGCAGCGCATTGGCACCGAAAGCTTTATCGGCACACAGCGCACGGCACAGGCAGCTAATGGCGGCCTGGTGGATAGCGGCAGCAACGCCATTCTCCAGCAGGACACCGCCCAGCTTGGCGAACTCGACGCCCTGACTATCAGCAACAACGCCGCGCGCGAGGCCTACGGGTATCAGGTCGAAGCCACTGGGCTGATCAAGAATGCGGGCACCCTGCAAAAGAACGCTAAGAACGCCGTGATGACTTCGGTTATCGGAGGTGCGCTTGGTGGCATGGGCAGTTCGTTCGGTGGTGGCGGCGGCAGCATGTTCGGCAGCAGCGGCGGCCAGGCCGTGAATGGTCAAGCCGGGTTCCGTGCCGGCATCACTCAAGGTCGATAAGGGGGTTTTATGGCTGTCCAAATTCCAACCATGAATGCGCCTGGCGTTCGCTCCCGCGCACTGCCTACACCGCAGGTACGCAACATCGTAGAAGAAGACCCTATGCTGCAGGTCGGGCAGATGGCGCTCAGTAAGGCCGGGCAGATCGCTGAGCAGTCGGCGCAAAACGCTGATAATGCGGCGGTGATTCAGGCCGAATCCCAGCTGAGCAACTGGAAGCTCAACACGATGTTTAACAAGGAAAACGGTGTTTACTCCCGCAAGGGCGCCAACGCCCTGGACATTACCAACCAAACGCTGCCTCAGTTCGATCAGCAGGCTGACGCCATCGGCAACGGGCTGACCAATGAGCGCCAGCGCGCCAGGTGGGCTCAGGTGGTAGCCAGCCAGCGCAACAGCCTCAACGGCGAACTGAACCGCTACGAGTTTGGCGAACGCCAGGTGTTCTTCGATCAGACCGACGAAGCCAGCCTGAAGTCTGCCCAGGCCGGCGCCACTGCCTACTTCAACGATCCAGGCCAAATCGCCTATTACCAGAACAAAGGCGCGGCGGTGATCTTGAGCAACGGCCAGCGTAAGGGCCTGCCGCAGGAAGCCATCGAACAGAACATCCAGAAGTTCAACAGCGGCGTTGCCACCGACGTGATCAGCCGCATGGCCCTGGAAGACCCGCTGAAGGCTCAGCAGTATTACGCCACCGCTGCCCAGGGCTACATGACGCCTGACGATCAGCTGCGCGTCAGCAAGATGCTGGTCACCGGGGTTAGCCAACAGATCGGTTCGCAGATCGGGGCTAGCGTTTACAGCACTGGTAGCCCTGGTGATAACGCGCTGCCTGCCCTGATTATTCAGGCCGAAAGCGGAAGCGATCCAACTGCCGTTTCCCCGAAAGGGGCGATGGGCGTCATGCAGTTGATGCCAGGCACAGCTAAAGAAATGTCGGCGAAGCTGGGCATTCCTTACGATCAGGCTCGGCTCATATCAGACCCCAATTATAATATGGCGCTGGGCAACGCATACCTGAAGGAAATGCAGGCCCGGTATGACGGGAACGCCACGCTTGCTGTGGCCGCCTACAACGCTGGCCCCGGAAAGGTTGACGAGTGGATTAAGGAATACGGGGACCCTCGTAAACCAAAGGGCGGTGCTTACTACGGGCCAGAAAACGCCAAAGGCATGTCGCAAAAAGGAAACATCGATCTGAATAGCCGCCCCGTTGTTAAAAACGAGGACGGCTCTATCAGCACCGTGCGGAGCATGTCGGTTAACTTTGGCGATGGTGAGGTTTTGATTCCGACAGTGGCGGCTGACGGTAGCGGCATCCTTTCCGACGATGACGCAATAGCCCAATACAAGAAGACTGGACAGCACCTCGGGGTATTCAAGACGCCTGAAGAGGCCGACGCCTACGCTCAAAGCCTCCACGAAGAGCAAGCCAAGCGATATGGCGCTGGCGGGCACATCAGTGATCAGGAATTCATCAACAAAATCCCCTACGAGGAAACCCGGAACTACACCAGCAGCATCATTGGGAAACTTGCTCCGGTTGGGCGCTCTGCAGCGCGCGACAAGGCCAACGCCATGCGTGAGATCAACAAGATTGATAACCCCTTGGTGCGCAAGGCTGCCGCTGATCGTGTGGACGATCTCGACAAAGCTCGCCAACTGGAAGACACGGCCAATTACGAGGACGCGGCCAGCATCGTGATGAGCGGTGGAGGGTTCAGCAAAATCCCGCCGGCCATGCTGAACAACATCGCCACCGACAACGTGATCAAGCTGCAGAAGCTGGACGACTACCGGCGCAAGGGTGAAGAGCCGACTACGGACATTCCCAAATATCAGGAGCTGCTTAGCCTGCCGCCTGAGCAGCTGGCCAACATCAGTCTGATGCGCGACGCCCGCCCATACCTGAACAACTCTGACTTTGCCAAGATCACCACAGCCTTTGCTGATGCCAAAAGCGGCAAGGGCGGCGAGGCGAAAGTTCAGAAGGCGCTCAAGGCCGAGGAAGACAACCTGACGCGCGTGATGGGCATGACCGGGATTCTGACCGGCGAAAGCCAGAAGGCTCTCACTCCGCAGAACCTTGAGCGGCAGAATAAGTTTCGTGCTGCCTATCAGGACCGCAAAGACGCGTGGGCCACTGCCAACGACGGCAAGCAACCGAGCGCTGAGGAAGCCAACAAGATCGCTGAAGGCCTGCTGATGCAGGTCAAGCTGTCTAAATCTGGCCTGCTTTGGGATACAACCCAAACGCTGTACGAGGTTGCGCCTGAACAAATGGATAACGTGTATCGCGACAAGGGAGATATCAAAGTTGGGGATATCCCGCCGGCAGACCGCGCGCAGATCGTTCGCCAAATGCGTGAAGCAGGCGAGCCGCTAACCGAAGATAATATCGCCGCGTGGTACATCCGCAGCATTTCCAAACTAGGGGTTAAGGTCCAATGAGCATCGAGATTCCAGGCTTTAAGCAGCCAGTTGCAGATAAGCCGGAAGGCTCGGCGCTTCCAACCCTTGGAGACACCTTGCGCGTCGAGCAGGACGCTGATCGCTTGGACTTTATGAGCACGCTTCAGGTCGTCTCCACTCTCGATCCAGGCACCTACCGCAAGGCTTCGGCAGCTGGTCGCAAGCTGGCTCTGCCTGCCGATGTGCTCTACCGCAACAAGGACCAGCTCGACGAGTCCGAGAAATCCACCTACTACGGCACCATCTTTGACCAGTACCGGAAGACCGCCAACGCCATGCGTGACGGCAATCTGGCGGCTGTCAGCCAGGACGACCTCGACACGCTGAAGCTGATCGAGGGCGCTGCGCAAGATTCCCAGTTCAATAAGATGAGCGCCGGTGAAAAGCTGTTCGGTGCGGTGTCAGCACAGGTTTCGCAGATGGGCCAGGGCTCTGACCTGTCGAAGATCCGCGACATGCAGCGCATCGGCACCAGTCTGGATGCTGTCGACGCCGAGGTAGCTGCCGCACAGGCAGAGGGCCGGCAGCCTTACGAGGGTAAAGGTGGGCCAACTGGATTCGCCTTCGACTACCTGAATTCAAATCCTGAGCAGCGCCTGGCAATGCGTGAGCGTCTTGGTGGCCAGCAACTCAAGCAAGCGCAGAACATCAGCGAGACGCAACAGGAGCTCGACGCCAACCCTGTTGAGCCTGGTGCGCGCCGTATCCAAGAACTGCAATCCAATGAGCAGATCGGCATCCCGCTTGGCGGTACCGAACGGCAGGTGATCGAAGGCCTTGGCGAATCAAGCTTTGACGCCACCCTGCAATCCATTGGCGAGAACCCAGGCTTTGCGCTGCGCACGTCTGCCGGCGCAATTGTTTCGTCAGCACCTATGCTGGTGGCCGGCGCTCTTACCGGCGTGGGTGGCGCGGCTGCTGCCGGCTTCGGCACTGAATACGACGTTAAATTTTCCGACGTGTTGCGCGAGGCGGGGGTGGACTTCAACAACCCCAAGGCCGTACTGGAAGCGCTGCAAGACGACGACCTGATGACAACAGCTCGCAGCAAGGCCGCATTAAAGGCCGCTGGCACCACCGCCGTGGATACCTTAGGCATGGGCCTAGCTGGCCGACTTCTTGCGCCTACGCGCTTCGCTGGACGTCCACTGAGCGAAACCCAGCGAGAGGTTGCCAACCTTGCGGTGCAATTCCCCGTGCAAGGCATTAGCGAGGGCGCTGGCGAAGCCGCTGGCCAATTCGCTGCCGAGGGCAAAGTGGATGCTGGCGAGGTGCTGCTGGAGAGCGTGGCGGGTGCCGCTGGCTCTTCGCTCGATGTCTTGGCGTTTGGTGGCCCACGGCTTATGGCGCGCATCAACACCGGCCTGAAGCAATCCCGCGAAGCCCGCGCTGGCAGCAAGAGCATGGACGCAGCAGCCGAGGCGGCCTTGGCCAGCAAACTGCGTGCTGAAGATCCAGGCAGCTTTCACGAACTGGTCACCCAGCAATTGGCCGATAGCCCGATGCAAACAGTGTGGCTCCCAGCTGAAGCCCTGCAACGCCTTAACCAATCCAGCCAGGTTGATATCCCAGCGCTGTTGGCAAAAGTTCCTGGCCTTACTGAGCAGTACGCCGACGCTGTTGCCCGTGGTGGCAGCATCAGCATGACCGGTGCCGATTATCTGACCTACCTGGCCGACTACAACCAGCAGTTGAGCAGCAGCGTTCGGCTGACAGTTGACGGAATGAGCGTTGAGGATGCCAAGGTCTGGACCGGGCAGCAGGAAGAACAGATCGGAAACATCGCCGAGGAATTTGCCAAGGGACCAGACGTTCAAGCGGTTGCGCACCGCGAGGTTATGGGCGAGCTTATTCAGGCAGGCTTCCGCCGGCAGGACGCCGAGCAATACGCCGCGCTGCACCTGTCGGTCCTGAACAACCTGGCTGAGCGCACCGGGCAGGCGCTTGATCAGCTTCGCCAACAGTTCCCGCTGGACATTCGCACCAAAGCGCCGGAGCAGTTGCGTGCAGTCCCTGTCGATGACGCTCGCCTGGCAATCCAACGTTTGCGTGCCGGCGACATCCCAAAGGCCGGCGACATGTTCGGCAAGTCGATCAGCGAATACCTGCGCGACTCCGGTGGTCTGAACGATGCCGGCGGCGAACTGGCTGCGCTTGATGCTGACGTGGGCAAGGTTGGCCGCAACCGGTTGGCCCGCAAAGATGGCCGCAGCCTGGACGACGCAGCCATGGCGGCCTGGGAGAATGGTTACTTCCCAGGTGTTGCCCGCGAGGATGTCACTCCACAACTGATCGTCGACGCAGTACGCGATGAGATGGCTGGAAAGCCGCGTTACAGCGCAGAGCAGGAGAACGCCACGCTGCGCGATCAGGCTGCACTGTTGACGGAGCTAGGTGACTACTTCGGCAAGTTGGGCCTGGACATCAACGAGCTCAGCGACGACGAAGCCCTGGCGGTGTTGCGCGGCGATCAACAGCCTGACGCCCAAGGCCAGCGCCTCGATCAGTTCGCCGGCCCTACCGCATGGACTGCTGACGGCGTTTCGCTGAACGATGCCAAGGCGCGGATCGCTGATGGTGAAAACGCCGAACAGGTGCGCAAGGATACCGGTTGGTTCCAGGGCGCTGACGGTCGTTGGCGCTTTGAGATTGACGACAGCACCGCCCAGTTCAAACCTCTTGACGAATGGGTCGACCGGGCAGAGCAGAGCGAAGGCGTCACTCTGGCCGACGTGCTCGAGCATCCTGCTTTGCTCGCTGCATACCCTGAACTTGCCCAGGTTGGTCTGCGCGTGAATCCTGGCCGTCGTGGTGGCGGCATGTTTTCTGCCCAGCCCGGCCGGGGCATTGCCGGCTCATTCATTGAGATCGGCGACCCAACTACTTACCAAGAAGGTGAGCCCCCAGCCCTCGACGTTCTGATGCACGAGATTCAGCACGCAATTCAGGCGCGAGAGGGTTTCGCCACTGGTGGCTCTCCGGAAGTACTGCGCGCCGAGAAAGATCAAGCTCTGGCCGACCGGGATTATTGGGCAACAGTTTCCAGCTTGCGTGTCGAGGCTGAGCGCAACGGCGGTGATTACGAGCAGGCCGCCAGAGACTTGACCGATATCTTTGAGCGGGCGATCACCGATCAGCAGATGCAGGACGCCAAAGGCGCGGAAAGCTCCGAGGCCATCGACCAGCGCGTGCAGATGGCTGAAAAGGTCATGCGCACCATTGGCAATCCAACCAGCACCTACAAGCGCCTGGCTGGCGAAGTCGAGGCCCGCAACACCGAGGCCCGTCGCACCATGACCGCCGACGAGCGCCGCGCCGCCAGCCCCGAGCAGACCGCCGACACACCGGTAGATCAGGCGATTGTCTGGTGGAATGGTAGCGAGATGAATTCGGCGTCTGTCGCTGAGCAGGCCGCGCCTACTGAAGCCCGCCTGAACCAGTCCGACCTTGAACGCCTGGCTGGCATGACTGAGGACGAATACATTGCCGCCGTGAATCCGGACAACAAGCGAACCGCCGAAGACGACATTGTGATCGTGAAGGCCGGCGACCTTTCCGTGCCCGCCGATGCGCAGCCGGTATCGGAGTTCACCGACAAGCAGGGCAACCCGGTGCAGATCGTCGCTGACGAGCAGGGCATTCTCTACGCCGTGCAGGACGGTAAGGCCGTTGGCCAGATCGAGAACCAAGATGGCGAAACGCTGAGCATTGTTGTGGACGAAGCGCAGGGCCGTGGCATAGGTGCCGCCCTGGCTGCCGCCCTGGTTCGACGTGATCCGTTTGCACCTGCCGGCAGCTTCTCCCCAGCTGGCGAGGCTGCGCGCCGGTCTGCTTTCCGTACCGTGAAGGCGGAGGTTACCGCTCCAAAAGGGACAAAGTTGCTGACAGAAAATAGCCCGCCGCCTGCGCCAGGAATGACGCGGCTCTATCGCGGTGAGCACAAGAACCACGATAGGGATGTGTTCATTACGGATGACGCACCTGACGGAAAAGTCGGGGGTTGGTTTACGCCCGATCTTGAATATGCCGACTACTACAAAACCACCCAAGAAACCGGAAGAAGAGGGCCTGACCGGAAAGGCAGAATCGTTTATGTGGACCTGACCAAGGAGCAGGTTGACCAGTACAGGGTACGCGGTACGGAGCTTGGCGAAGACGGGATTAGGGCGGAAGAGGATTCGTATTTTATTCCCACCCTTAGGCGCGAAGAGGTAATAGAGCCAGACGCCGACACTACGCTTTTCCAGACAGAAACCCGTCAAGACTTTGTTAAGCGGCTTGAGCAAGAAAACCCAGGGCTGAAGCTCGATCTACTGGGGAATGGGCCGACCGTCACCCTGTCGCGCATCGAGCTGCCAAAGGATGGCCGCAACCAAGGCACTGGCACAAAAATCATGCAGGCCATTACTGGCTGGGCTGACGCGAACGGCAAGCAGTTGGCGCTTACCGCCTCGTCTGATTTCGGCGGAACTAAAGGCCGCTTGGTCGATTTCTACAAGCGTTTCGGCTTCGTCGAGAACAAGGGAAAGAATCGCGACTTCGAAGTGAGTGAGGCCATGTATCGCCAGCCAAGGCTCAACCAAGGCGCCAACGACGAAGACGCCCGTGGCTTTATCACCTTCACGCCACGCGGCCAGGGTGACCGCAAATTCCAGATTACCCTTGGCGAGAAACGCGACCTGTCCACCCTGGTGCATGAACTGGGGCACTTCTACCTCGAAGTGATGCAGGAGGTGGCCACCAGCGAGAACGCGCCGGAGCAGATCAAGAACGACGTGAACCTGATTCGTTCGTGGGTTGGTGCCGAGGGTGACGCCGAGCTGACGGTTGACCAGCACGAACAGTTCGCCCGTGGCTTTGAGCACTATCTGGCCGAAGGTAAAGCGCCGAGCCCTGAACTGTCAGCCGCGTTCGCCCGCTTCAAGCGCTGGCTGATCTCGATCTACAAAGACTTGCGCCGGCTTAATGTTGAGTTGACTGACGACGTGCGCAAGGTGTTTGACCGCCTGGTAGCCAGTGACGACCAGATCATGGCCGCCGAGCAAGTGGCTAACGCCATCCCGCTGTTCAAAGATGCCCAGGCCGCCGGCATGACCGAGCAGGAATTCACCGCCTATCAGGACAGCATCGAGCTGGCGCACACCCACGCCCGCGACAGCATCGAAGAGGAAATTGTGCGCGATGAGGACCGTCGCCGTGGCAAGTGGTGGCGCGAAGAGCTCGACGGCATTCGCCGGGAGGTTGGGGAAGAGGTTGATCTTCAGCCGGAGTATGCCGCCATCAAGGCGCTGCGCACCGGGGAGATGCCAGACGGCAGCGAAGGCACCATCAAGCTCAACAGTGCTGAATTGTCCGAGCGCTACGGCAAGCCCGTAACCCAGCGCATGGCCTTCATGCATAGCCGCACAGGCGTACCGCTGGACATGGCTGCGAACATGCTGGGCTTTGAGTCTGGCGACGCGCTGGTGAAGGCGATCATGGGCGCACTGCCGCGCAACATGGTTGTGCAGGACGAAGCGAATCGCCGAATGGAAGAACGCCACGGCACCCTGCGCGCCAACGGCGAATCGGCAGACAAAGCCCAGGCCGCCATTCACAACGAGCGCCGCGCTGACGTGCTGGCGAAAGAGTTGCGCCGGCTGGCCCAGGTGGGCAATCGCAAGAACGTCACCTCGCAGCAAATCCTCAAAGAGGCCGCCCGCCGGGTGATGTCCGAGCGCAAGGTGCGCGACATCCAGCCAGCCGAATACCAGCGCGCCGAGGCTAAGGCTTCCCGTGAGACGTTCCAGGCTTTCACCAAGGGCGACTTCGATGCCGCGTATCAGGCCAAACAGCGCCAGTTGCTGAACTTCTACCTGTACAGGGAAGCGGTGAAGGCCCGCGCAGATATAGACGGCATGGTGACCAAGCTCAACACCTACAACCGCAACAGCGTGCGTCAGCGTATCGGCAAGGCCGGCGGTGACTTCCTCGACCAGATCGACGCGGTGATGGAGCAGTACGAATTCCGCAACGTCAGCCTGCGCCAGCTCGACAAGCGCAAGACGTTCGGTGAGTGGTACAACGATCAGGTGGCAGCCGGTAATGACCCTGTGGTGCCCGAGTTCATCCTGAACAGCATGGGCCGGACCAACTACAAGGAACTGAGCCTGGCGCAGTTGCAGGAACTCGACGAGTTCGTGGCGCACCTTGACCACTTGTCGAAGCTGAAGGGCAAGCTGCAGGCCAACAAAAAGGTGAAGGATCAGAAAGAAGCAGAGGCCCTACTGATTCGCGCAATGACCGACAACCTAAAGCGCCAGGCTCCGCGCGCTCTCAACGACTCCAGCCGCACGCTTCCCCAAGCAATGGGCGACTGGATGGCCGAGGGCAACAGCTCGCTGATGAAGTTGGAGCAGATCATTGAGCAGGCCGATGGCGGTGATCCGAACGGTGCATGGTCGAGCATCTGGTGGCAGCCTCTGGCTGAAGCCCAGGGGCGTCGCGATGATCTAAACCGGAAGATCACCAAGGAAATTCTGGACGCAACCAAAGCGTGGTTTGACGCTAAGGGTTCCAAGGCTGGCCAACGCTTCGACATCCCAGGCGTCGGATCTCTGGACTACAACGGCATGCTGGCTGTGGCGCTCAACAGCGGTAACGCCAGCAACCTGAAAAAGCTGCTGGACGGGAACAAAATCCCTGAAGCCTCCCACGCCGACATCATTGGCCGACTGGACAAAGACGATTGGCAGTATGTGCAAAACATGTGGGACACCGTGGAATCGCTGTGGCCCGATATCGTCGCACTTGAAAAGCAAGTGAACGGCGTTTCCCCGGACAAGGTAGAGCCTACCCCCATCACCACGCAGCACGGCGTTGTTACCGGCGGCTACTGGCCTCTGGTGTATGACTTCATGTCGCCGGCTTACGCGAAGGTACTGGGAAACCTTGGCGACCTGTCTCCGCTCAACGAGCAAGGCGGTGTGCGCGCCAGCACGCCGAAGGGCCACACCAAGGCGCGTATCGACGGCTTCGCTGCACCCATCGTGCTTGACGTGACCATGATCGCCAACCACATCAGCGGCGTGATTCATGACCTGACGCACCGGGTCGCCATCGCTGACGCCCGAAAGCTGATCACAGCCCCGACTGTGCGTGCCGTGATGAACGAGCGTATGGGGCCGTTTCAAGCTCAGCAATTCGTTAACGTGTTGGACGGTATCGCCAACGATCTGGCGCCTGGTTCCGCAAAGGGTATCGGTGTGTTCCGCCGTACCATGTCGGCCCTGCGCGGAAACGCTGCCGTGGCCTGGATGGGCTACAGCGTTACCACAATGCTCAACCAGTTCGGCGGCTACGCCCAGGCGCTGGACTACTTCGCGCAGAAAGGGCAGCGCAAGGAATACATGCGCGCCATCGCCAAGTTCGCCATGGACCCAATTAAGCAGCGTGCCCTGGTGATGGAACTGTCTGCCGAGATGCGCAATCGGGCGGTAAACCTCGACCCAGCCATTCGTGCGGCTACTGAGCAAATCATTCGCGTGGGCGAAGGCCGCATTGGTACAGCCATGAACAAGCTGGCCAATGGGCGTGACGCCATCAAGCGGTATGCCTTCGTTCCGATGTCAGCCATGCAGTCGGTGGTTGATACGCCGGTTTGGATGGCGGCCTACGAGGCCAACGGCGGGGCCAACAGTGCGAACGGCGGCCAGGATGCAATCCACGCTGCTGACCGGGCTGTTCGCCTCACGCAGATGGCCGGCGGCGCAAAGGACCTGTCACCAATCCAACAGAACGAAATGGCCAAGTTCTTCCTGATGGTCTACGGCTACGCCTCCCTGCTGTGGAACCGCAACGTGGATATCGCGCGCAGTGGCAGGCAGGCGCTGAGGGAGAAAGACGCCAAGGGCGTGTTGGTTGCCCTGGAGCGTTTCGTTTACCTCAACGTGATCCCGTCGATCTTGGCCGGCGCAGTGAAAGGCGCACTCCCTGACGGCGATGATGACGACGATAAGAAACCTGGCTGGGCTGAGTACCTGGCCATTCAAACCCTGCTCAGCGTTACCAACGGCGTGCCGCTGGCGCGTGATGCCGCTGCTGGTCTGTTCTCTGATTTTGGCTACGGCGGTGCATCACCACTGGGCGGCGGGATTGACGCGGCGATCAAAGCCACGAACTCCAGTAAGTCGGAAGCACTCGTAACAAATATGACCTCTGCTGTGGGGATGCTCACCGGCCTGCCATCGTCCCAGGTCAACAGAGCTACCCGCACGTTCTATGACGTTGGCGAGGGAGAGATGGAAGCTGACGCCCTAACGATTGCGCGGGGCATTCTGTTCGGCCCTCCAGCCAAGTGAAAGCGTGGCGCTGGGCAACCGGCGCCGCTACCATCACCGCACGCCAACAACAACGAGGGGCAGGCAAATGGATCCAGTAAACAGAACCCAGGGCGACCGTATAGGTGCATTGGAGCAGGACATGAAAGTAAACAGCCATCGACTGAAAGAGTTGGAGCGTAGACATGACCAATCGCCTGAACGACTTACCAAGCTGGAACAGCAATTTGCCCACCAGTCGGACAAGCTCGACGACTTGGAGGTTGGGATAAGCAGGATCAATACCTCGGTTGAAAAGATGGGTGCCAAGATTACGTGGGGGCTTGGTGCCGCCGCCGCCATTATGGTGATGTTCGATAAGGTCTGGCCGTTCATCGCGAAGGTGATCACATGAAGGCCGTACCGAACTGGCGCAACTGGTGGAAGCGTTACAGCACGTGGCTGGCGCTGGCCATTCCCCTCTTGGGCATCCTCCGCGAAGCTCTGCCGGAAATGAAGGATGTTATTTCCCTCGACGCCTACAAGGCGATCTCTGGCTTCCTCGGTTTCGCCATCGTTGTTGCAACACAAATCCAGCAGCGCGCTGTCTCTGGTGATACCAATGACAGGAGAAATAGGTAATGGCACGAATCACTGCGAAAGAAGCCGGGGGCGCCAATGTGCTGGCGTTCCTTGATGCGCTGGCTTGGGCTGAAGGAACGTCCACCAGCAAACACACCCTTGACGATGGATACGACGTAGTGGTCGGCGGCATCGACAGCCCCAACACGTTCAGCTCCTATCGTGATCATCCCGCCGTTCTGGTGCAGGTCAATCGAAAAGGGCTGAAGTCCACTGCGGCGGGCCGCTATCAATTGCTGCTGCGCTATTTCAGAGCCTACAAGGTGGCGCTAAATCTTCCTGACTTCTCCCCGATCAGCCAGGACAAAATCGCCATACGCCAGATCAAAGAGCAGGGCGCGCTGCTGGACGTGATCGCCGGGCGCATAGGTAAAGCTGTGGATAAGTGCCGAAACATTTGGGCTAGTCTGCCGGGTGCCGGATACGGACAGCACGAGCACAGCCTGGAAGACTTCATTAGCCATTACATCGCAGCCGGCGGCAAGGTGGCCAAGTGATCTATCCGTACTTCGACGCCCCCCTGGATATCCGCTACGACCGCGAGGCCAGTGTAGTGCTGGGCAAAGATCACTGGCGTGTATTGCGGTCGTATCGCTTCATGCTCAGCGCCAACCAGTGGCTTGCGGTCGAGGCTGGGACGCTGACAGACGGCGGATCAATCCCCAAGTTGCTGCATGGCGTGGTTTCTCCATGGGGGCAGTTCGGGCAGGCTTACGTAACGCACGATCAGGGCTGCGAATACCTGTCTCTGACGGTGGGCGGCAAGCCTTATTCGATCAGCCGCGAGCGCTGCGACTCCCTGCTTTACGTGGCCATGCAGGTGCTACATGGGACTGATCGGGATATCTGCGAAGTGCGCGCCGGGGTCGACTTCTACCGGCACGCTGCCGGCGTCAATCTGCCAAGCAATACCGCGCTCAAGCGTTCGCTAGAAGCCAATTGGTCGGACTCGTAAACCGGGACTAGAATCGCGATGGGTTGCACCGCAGCCCCTCGCAACGGCCTCAAGGAGTAGGCCCATGATTCCCGATATTTTCCCCACGTTGAACACTTGGACCAACGTCTACGCTGCCACCGGCATCGCTGTAGGAACCCGGCTCCAAATCCAATCGAAACGCGAATACCCGTGCATGATCTGGGAAGGCGCAACTGCCCCCGGCGTGACCGGCGACGACAACCGCCAAGGCTACGAGCTAACTATGGCCGGCGGACCAGTGAAAACTAGCGCAGCGCCTGCAGGTGTATGGGTTATGCCTTGGTCTTCGTCGGACAAGGGCGCTGGTCGCCTTTGCGTGCAGGAGTACATCGCATGACGGTGTCCCCGGCGTCTTTTCCAGATGCTGCCACCCCGGCCAGCCAGTCGACCGCTACCCGTGCGCTGAATACCGCGTTTCAGGTGAGCGCAACACGCATGGCTCTGGTGTCGTACTCCGTACAAATAATCGTCACAGCCTCGATTGCTGGGGGCCAGACGGGCGACGTGATTTTGGAGATCGCCAGCGACAGCGGCTTTACCGCCAACGTGCAAACCCTGGCCATTGCTGGCGTCGGTCAGACATACACCCTGGCCATCGCCTTGCAGGGCGTGCAGCCACAGACTTCGCCGGTTACTGGGGTTGTGCCTGCCGGGTACTACGCGCGGTTGCGCACGGTGAATGTGGTTGGCTCGCCAGCGTTCAGCTATCGCGCTGGACAGGAGGTGTTGCTGTAAACGAGAAAGCCCGGCGCAATGGCCGGGCTCTTCTTACTGCGCTTCGCGGGTGATCTCGCACCGTAGATTGAACATTCGCTCATACCCATCACGAATCAGCCGGCGGCGTGAGGCTGCCAACTCTTCCTCGCAAAGCATTGCGGCGTCAGGCCCGTACCACTCGCCGTTGGCGTAGACCTGTTGGTCCGTGCACTGGTCGGCGGCGTTGAAGTTCATGCACATATAGGTGATCAAGATGGCTTTCATGCCGGCACCTCAACTTTCGAAAAAGCAACAACTGCAACAATAAACGCCACCCATTCCTCCCCAGTGAAGTCAGGATCAAGCACCTGCTTGCGATCCACCCATAGGCCGCACGTCACCAGATTATATTTTTCGCGCGGGTGTTCATCCCACCAAGCCCCGCGTATTGAGCTGCCCCATTCAAGTTTTTCACGGAAGAACGGCATATTGCACATGATCAAAAACCACTTATGGTTTTCGTCATCCTTGATGTATTCGAAAGTTGAGCGGTTAGTAATTGCTTCGCACACTTCAATTGCTTTGCCTGCAAACAACTCGCTCATGTCGTCGCAGTAAGTTATGAAGTTGAATATGTGTTCGGCCAAGTAACCAAGCCGAGTTAATTCATATTGGCTGTGTTCAGTTTCCATTTCAAAACTGTGTTCAAGACGCTCGCCAATGAGTTGAGCAATTTCAACTTTGTTCACGGCAATTTCTCCCAAGCCTGCTTGTTGTTGAGGTCGCTGGTCGCCACGTACTGCGGCTTATTGTCGATCCCTTCCATGCGCACCAGATCATCCTCCACCCACATGACGCGCAGGCGGCGGTTGGTGGGCTTGTGCAAATAGCGGTCGTGCACGCGGGGCTTAATCATGGTGGCCGCCCTCCGACTCGATTGGCTCTGGATAGCGGAATTGGGGTTTTCTCGTCACGACTTTGCCGTAGCTATTCGAGATCGCCCTTGGCGCTTTCTGCGGCGTTACCCGGTCGAGGATGCGGCACAGGCGGGCGTGGAGTTTCGCGTAACGCTCTGGGTCGTATTCGGCGATATCGCACAGCGGCTCGTTCATGCCAAAGCCTTCAATCATGGGGAACTTCTTGTAAATCAGCGCCCGCGCCTCGCCCTTGATGGCGGCCTTGCGGTTGAAGTAGCGGCGGCCCTTGGTGGGTGCCAGCCAGACGGTGGCCTGCATGGGCTTAATCACGACCGAACCCCTCCATGTCCAGTATCGTGCTGACCGCCACCATTGGAGCAGAGTCCGGGGAAAGCCGGCGGCCACGTTCGCAAGCGTCGTACAGCGCCAGCAGCGTGGCTTTTTTCACCGGGATATAACCGTCCGTCCCGGTCGGCTTCAGGGAGTTTTCAACCAGTTGCAGCAGGCGGTCGAAGGCGTCGGCGCCTTGCAGATAGCGCTCGACGGCGAAATTCACCACGTCGTTCATTGCGCGATGATCGGCCTTGGCGCGGTCCTTGATGCGGTCACGCAGGCCGGCGTTGTTGAAGCGAACCACGAACTTGTCCAGAAGTGACGACGGTTTGGTGTTGTCCATGTTCTTACCCTCGGTGTTGTAGGTAGGTGAAGCCGTATTTCGCCGCCAGTTGCTCGGCGCGTAACTCGCTGATTCCGACACGATTGGCGGCCTGGCGGGCGTTCAGCGATGCGCCTAGGGCGCGCAGGCGGGTGGCCTGTTCACGCTCGACGTGGGCCGCGTGTCGGCGGGGTTGGGTGGATGGGTTCAGCATGGCTTCACCAGTAGCAGCTTGATCAGGTTGAAGACGCCACGCCCTGGCTTGCCAAACCCGCGAGGAATGTACTTGCCGGTGCCAGGCCAGAAGTCCACAACCTTGGCGCCGTGGGTGACAACCAGATGTGCGCCGCCGTTATTGGAGACGAAGACGAACCCTCGCGCCGTCAATTGTTGCGCGCTGCTTTCTCGGTTGAATGCCCGGCGCTCTTGGCTTTCCTGAGCCCAGCCAACGGACTCTGTACGCTCGATGTCACGCATTGCCAACCGCCTCCGCAATACCGCCATTTACCCAAACCCCAGTGATTCCCTGCTGGCCCGCTGGCGCCTCTTTCAGCGTGCCCAACACCACGGCGGTGTCGATGCTGCCCAGCTCAACCAACTGCACCAGCATGCCCATTAGGCGGCCACGCGCATTTGGTTGCAGCACGTCGAAGCGATCCAGAACCACGAGCTTCAGGCCGGTAAGTTGCGCAATCGCCAACGCAATCAGGGTGTCCGCGCGCCACTTCTCCGACTCGCTGCACAGGCCATAGGTGCGTTCGTTGCTCAGGATGTCGATGTCGCGGGTGATGCGCACAATGGGCCAGCCAGCCATGCCGGCGAGCACTTCAAGCGACTGGTTGATTGGCGCCAGCGCCAGGCCCAGCAACTCGCCGGGGATGCCGTCCGGTGCCATGGCGTCGGCGATGGCCAGCCACTTGCTGATTTCGGTGTGGAACGCTGCAGCCTTGTCGGTAGTGTCCTTGGCCGTGTTGAACTCTTCGCGCTTGTCCAGCAGGGCGTCGAGCTTGGCCTTGTCCTGTTGCAGCAGGGTGCGCATCTGGTCGATGCCTGCCACGGTTTTGGCCATTAGCGCCTCGTCGAACGCTGGCGCCTCTTCCTGGGCCTGTTTGAGTTGATCCCCTGCGGCGTTGGCAGCGGCCACCAGCGCAACGTCATTGGTTTCGGTGCGGCGTAGCAGGTCGCGGGCGGTCTTGGCTTCGTTGAGTTGGGTTTGCAGGTCTGCCGCCGATGCTCCCGAGCTTGCCGCCGATGCTTCCACGAGCTTGCCGGCTTCCATTCGTAGGCTGGTGCCGCAGGACGGGCATTCGCACAGCTCAGCAGCAGCGCGGGCGGTGGCCAGCGCCTCGGTCAAGTCGGTGACTTTGGTTTCCCAGTCAGCCAGGTCGGTTCGGGTGGTTTTCAGCTTGATGGTGACACGCTTCAGGCTGTCCGCTTTCTCCTGCAATTCAGCAATCTGCCCAGCCCGGCCTTCGGCTTGCTTCTGCTGCTGGATCAGGCCGCCATGGAATTGCACGCCAGCCTCGATGCGTTCCTGATGGCTGAGCACCAGAGCGGCAACCTTGTCGGTTTCTTCGACGCTTGGGCATTCGCCCTGCAATTCGACTTCCCAACCATCGGCCTTCTCGCTTCCCCACACTTCACCAGTGGTAACGCGCCAGGCGCCCTTGGCTTCGCGCGCTTTATCCGCCGCGTACTTCTCAGCAGCAGGGAAGCCGCTGCGCAGCATGCTCGACACTTCGCCAAACAACTCCATATCGACGCCGAGCTTCTCCAGCATCGGGGTGATCACCTTCATGCTGGCGCCGCAACCGGTGACCTTGAACAGCAACGAGCGGCGCTCATCGCTTGGCAGTGCGGCGAACTTGGAAGGGTCGAGCAGCAGCGGCAAGTATTCAGCGCCGGCCAATTCAGGTGCAGCGAACTCGCCTTTCGGAAGCTTGAACTCGCCAATCACTTCGCCGCCAGAGAACACGGTGGCACGGCCTTTCTTGGCGCCGTCGTGCAATGCCTGGTCGAGGTCTTTCTTCTTGCTCACGCGCGCCGGGGTGCCGGTCAGGGCCATGCTGATCGCATCGCGAAGAGAAGACTTGCCCGACATGTTTGGCCCAGCCACCAGCAGGATGCCGCCGGGGATATCAATGTCGGCGCGGCACAGGCCCAGGACGTTTGCTACTTCAATGCGGTCAATCTTCATCGGTGTTGCTCCTTTTCTTCCTCAAATAAAAATGGCCCTACGACATGAAGAATATATCGTAGAGCCATCAAGTCAAGCGGGTTTTAGGGTTTACGCATCTTCGAGAATGGTGCGGCCCCCCATCTCGTTTTCTTCGCTGATCACGCCGTCAGCTTCCAGCTTGCTGAGAATCGCCTGAATAGTGGCGTCATCAACCTCAAGCTCTTGCTGCAGGAAGCTGGTGCTGATCCGGCGACCAATCACGACAGCGGTTTTGGCCTTGGCATACAGGGCGTCTGGGATTACCAACTCTGCCTTGTCGTCGGTACCGGTATCGGTTACAGGTGCATTCGGTTCGGCCGGCTTGCGGATCAACTCGCGGTTGCCTTCCTTGTCCTGGCCGGTGCTCAGGATGCCTTCAGCAGCGAGAATGTCGTGAATGGCCTTAGCCTTGCTGGTGTCGCACTTGATGAAGTTTTGCAGGCCAGTCAGCGTGCCGTTCTGCTGCTTGGTGACAAACTCGCGGGCCTGGTCAAGGGTCTTGGCTGGGATTTCCACGGGCTTAGTTTCAGCGGCGGGTTTGCCTTTGCCAGCTGGCTTCGATTCTGCTGGCGCCCAACCGGCCGGCTTCTTGTCGTCCAACGGCAAATCCTTCTGGTCTTTCTCGCCGTGCACACGGTCCAGCCCCTGAAGGTAATCGCGTTCGCTGAGCAGGATCAGCACGTCGCTCTTATCGCGAACCTTATCGATCAGCTCGTGGATAAAGTCTTCGTCGGTGGCCACGTCGGCGGTGACTTGGTACTTGTCGCCCACCGCCATTTTCTTCAGCTTCACGCGGATGGTGTTCACGGCCTGCGAAGAGATCAGGCGCACGGCGGTATCTACAGCCGCTTCCACGTCTTTGCGCATGATTTCGATGGCCGCGTCCTGTTGCTGCTGGGACATGTTTTTGAACGCTACAGCGTGGCCGCGCATGCTGTTGAGCATGGTTTGCAGAAGGTCGTGACCGAGCAGTTCCTTGGCCATTTCCATTGGAAATTTACCCTCACGGGCGGCGGCGTCGATGATCGCTTTTTGTTCCAATTTCATGCGTTTCTTCCTCGTGGTTAAAAACCGGCAATCCGGTTCAATTGTTTGCGTTGCAGGTCTGTCATGGTCATGCGGTCCCCGTCCCTATCGAACAAGTCGCGCATGTCTTTCGTGAACTGGATTTCCCAGGCGTTGCTGGCGAATAACTCAGCCACGGCCAGCCTGATCAGGAAGGCACGACGGCTACCGAGCTGGTCAAGCATGGTCTGGCTGATGTCCATGGGTTACTCGTAGCTCGGGCCGTCAGGCTGCTCGACTAGAGGCGCTGTTTCGTTTTCAGCCGCTTCCGTTTCGCCTTCGACGATTTCTGTTTCGGTTTCTTCGTCATCGCTGCGCTGAACTGCTGGCGGTGTTTCGCGGATTTCGTCGAGGCTCACGGTCATACCCTGGATGTCGGTATCGCGCGGCTCGATATAGTCGTCGTGCTCTTCACGGGTTTGCAGGCCCATCAACAACTCGGGGGCGTACAGGCGGCCCAGCATAGCGGCGGCTCGATAGCGCAGCATGATGTCTGGCATGGTCAGCCACTTGCTGCCGTTCTTGGTCAGCCAGCCCTCATCGATTGCCATTTGGATCGAAACAGTCGGGCCGTCGAGGCGGTCGCCGGTCTCCTTCTCGATCACCCAGGCGCGGCAGGTCTGGTGCTGAACCTTCACCTTGCGTACTTCGTCGACCTTCTGTTTGTTTTTCCAGACGGTGGCGGTGTAGGTGATTTCCTGCGGTTTGCCTGGCTCGCTCATTTCGAAGCGCAGCGGGCTGAAGCGACCGCAACTATTGATGGCAGCAATTACGAACTGGCTGGACCAACTCGGGCGGCCCTCGATGATGTACAGGTTTTGCATAACCATGAGTGGGTCGGCGCCCATGCGATGGGCCATGTTCAGGGCCACGATGCAGTTCGGAAGGCCGGCGCTGTTTGGCTCATGGCCGATTACTTTGCCGTATTCCTTAACTTCGGTGAATGCACGGTACTGCACTGGCACCAGTGTGGAGGCGCTGAGCGCACGGGCAACGCGCTGTATTTGGTCGAAGCCTGAACCGGTCAGCAGGGACATAGGCGCGTCGTTTGTGCGTGCTACGGGCTGCTGGCGCAGGGTTTCGAGGTTAGTGGCTTGTTCGGTCATGCTGCTTTCTCCTTGTAGCCCATGAAGGCGCGGTAATCTGCTTCGGTGGATTGGCTGACGATGCGCTTGTCGGCTGGGTTTTCCGGCTTCACTTCGTACAGGGTGCGCTGGGAAGCCAGAAACAACTGACCGTCCCAAACGCGGTGGTGGTTGACGACTGGTTTTTTGCTGCCAGTCGGGTCAATCAATTTCACATACAGGTCGCTGCCAATCATTGGGTTCTTCCTCACTCGTGGTATCTGCAAGTTTTCCAGCGTGGACAGTAGCGGGCGCTACAGGTCCAACTCTGGACATTCGGGGGGAACAGGCCGGACCTAAACATCGCGGAACCAATTTCGATTAAACCGGGATATTCCTCAGTGCCCACCATCAGCTCGCGGGTTCCTCGGGTTTCCCCGGTGGCGATTTCCTGGCTGCCGCTGGTGTTCATGGCGATGACTTCCGACACGTCGTCAGTGGGGCGCCCGGTGGTGTGCTCATAAAGCAAGTTGTACGTTCCGAGCTGAGCCCGGTGCGGCGCTGTCTTGGCCACGCCATTGCTGACCGCTGCGCGCCCGGTCTTTACGTCAGCCAGGCGATCAAGCTCGGTATCAGCGATGGCACGCATCCGGTCCAGCGAGCCGGTCAATTCGATGATCTGGCCGCCGCCACAATCGATCTGCAGCGGCTTGGTGGTCAGCTCCACGGCCTTGAACGTGTAGCGTGGCGATACGTTGTGGCAATACTTGGTCAGCAGGCTAAGGCCGATGGTTTCAGCCTTCACCAGGGTGATGTCACTGCCGCGCCAATTCACGTCTTCACGCGGGTGGCGAAGGGTTTCGATCAGGGATTCTGCCGCTTCGAAAGCACTGACCGGTTCGCCGACCATGCGGGCGGTGTCGAATGCAGCGGTTCCGGCGTGCACTGCGGTGCCCAGCAATGCGCGAGGGGACGACGGCGAACGCATGCCCAGCATGTGCACGCCTTCCCACTTGTGAGCGCAGTCGAAGAGCGAACCCCAGGACGAGGCGCGGACTTTGGTGATGGTGTTCATTCACCGCCTCGGCAGGTATACGAGTGGTAGGACCATGTTTTCGCGACCACGGAAAAACAATTCCCGGAGAGGATACCGACCATGACTTGCAGGCCGAGCACCAGAGCGCAAAGCATCAAAACAGAAAAAATCAAGGCAATGATCGTTTTCATCAGAAAGGTATCCCTATGCATTCGCTGCCTTGGAAAATTCTGGTGCCGCCGCAAAGGTAGTTTTCGCACTCCGGGCAGTACGGCCCGCCGGCAGCGCGCTGCATACTCGAACCATGCTTGGCAGCGCACAGAAGAATTGCGTGCCGGGTGCGTTCTTCCGGCGTTGTGCCGTCGACACCGTAGGCAACCGCATTGCACCGGCAGTCGCACGGCATGCGGGCCGACGAAGACGTGGGCGAGATCGCGACCATCATGCCGAGCTTTACGGCCAGGCGCAGGGCCTGAGCGTCATCGTCCGCTGGGTTCCACAGAGTTACGTTCGGGTTCCAGATTTGAGGATTACCGATACCAGTGCGTTTTTCGCCAGAATCTAGCAATGTGAATTCGCACCATTGACCAGAAACGCCAGCTGCCAGCGCAGCCAGCTCAATAGTTTTGTTGTTCACAGGCGCACCTCCATCGGGTGAACCACTGGAGCATTCTTCAGCCGAACCAACTCGCTGGCGCGGTACGCGGCGATGCTCTTGGCCTGCATCATCAGCAACTCACGGCGGGCGTAGCTGATCAGGTTCAGCTTGTAGGCGAACGTGATTTCGGCCAGCACCATGTCGGCTTTTGGAGCAATGCTACCGGCCAGTGAGGCGAGGCTGCTGCTGATTGCTTTCTCTGCGCGGGCCATAAGTTCGGCGGTGTCGATTTGAAGGGGCAGCATTTCAGGACTCCTTGTCGAGGAAGCGGATCATGTGGGCGGGAACGGTATCCACGAACCCGTCAGCGTGTTCAACGATGGCCACAGG
>Ga0126314_10000115_pt1 | contig 42326 bp, 26 predicted proteins | sample Plot105B_FD_92535 | JGI IMG/M metagenome (GOLD analysis project Ga0126314, IMG submission 92535) | Serpentine soil microbial communities from UC McLaughlin Reserve, CA, USA - Plot105B | ecosystem: Environmental > Terrestrial > Soil > Grasslands | place: USA: UC McLaughlin Reserve, Lake County... | reverse complement strand
GCGCTCCAGGCGAGCCGCGCGGACCTGAACGCGGCCATGCGCGGGAACTCACGCGGCACGGCAGGGGGGCGCTCGGGACGGCTTCGCTCGGGCCTGGTGGTGGGCCAGGTGGCCTTCGCGCTGGTGTTGCTGGTGGGCGCGGGGCTCTTCGGCAGGAGCCTGCTGGTGCTGCTGTCCGTGGACCCGGGCTTCAAGCCGGAAGGTGTGCTCACCGCGCAGCTCTCGCTGCCGGGCGCGAGCTACGACACGCCCGAGCGGCAGGGCGCCTTCCAGCGCGAGCTGCTGGGGCGGCTCCAGGCGTTGCCCGGCGTGGAGTCCGTGGGCTTCACGAATCTCCTACCCCTGGGGCGCTCGATGACGTTCGGCTTCGCCATCGACGGGCGTACGAAGGGACCCGACGAGGTGTGGCCCGCGGTGCAGCTGCGCACCGTCAGCCCTGACTACGCGCGCACGCTGGGCCTGAAGCTGCGCGAGGGCCGCCTGCTGGAGGAGACGGACGGCCCGGGCGCGGCGTGGGCGGTGGTCATCAACAAGACCTTCGCGGACGGGTACTGGCCTCAAGGCAACGCGCTGGGGCAGCGGCTGCGGCTGAACCGTCCGGATGCGCAGTGGGCCACGGTGGTGGGCATCATCGAGGACGCGCGCGAGTGGTCCTTGGACAAGCCGATGGTGCCCATGGCGTATTACTCGCTCGCGCAGTTGGGTGGCGCGAACCTGGCGCTCGCCATCCGCTCCAAGGCGGGCAACCCGGAGTCGCTGCGCGGCGGCGTCGAGGCGGCGCTGCGCGAGGTGGACCGGAACGTGCCGCTGTTCGGCGTGGCGCCGCTGACGCGGCTGGTGGACGAGTCCATCGGCTCGCGACGGCTGGCCGCGCTGCTGATGGGCCTGTTCGCGGGCACGGCGCTGCTCCTGGCCTCGCTGGGGCTGGCGGGCGTCATCGGCTATTCGGTGGCGCAGCGCACTCGGGAGCTGGGCATCCGCATGGCGCTGGGCGCGGCGAAGTCGGACGTATTGGTGCTGGTGCTGCGCCAGGGCGTGAAGCTGGCGGGGCTGGGCGTGCTGCTGGGCCTGGGGCTGTCGCTGGGCCTCGCGCACCTGCTGCGGACGCTGCTCTACGGCGTGACGGCGTATGACCCGTGGACCTTCGCGGGTGTGGCGACGTTCTTGAGCGCGGTGGCGCTGCTGGCGACGTGGCTGCCGGCCCGTCGCGCGACGCGCGTGGACCCCATCATCGCCCTCCGGGCGGACTAGGCACGAGATGGAAACGCTCCTTCGAGACCTTCGCTTCACCCTGCGCTCGCTGCGCGCGAGCCCGGGCTTCACGCTGGTGGCGGTGCTGGCGCTCGCGCTGGGCATCGGCGCCAACAGCGCGGTGTTCAGCGTGGTGAACGGCGTGCTGCTCACGCCGCCGCCGCTCGCGGAGCCGGAGCGCCTGGTCACCTTGTCCAATGACATCCAGGCGGCGGACCTGGAGGGCATCTCCGTCTCGACGCCCGAGTACCTGGATTTCAGCACCCTGCCGAGCGTCTTCAGCTCGGTGGCGGCGTACACCTGGCGGGACATGACGTTGACGGGTGGCGGCGCGGCGCAGCGCTTCGGCGTGGTGCATGGCTCCGCCACGTTGTTCACCACGCTCGGCGTGACGCCGATGCTGGGGCGGGGCTTCACCGAAGCGGAGGCCTCACCCGGTGGAGACCCGGTGGTGGTGCTGACGCACAAGGTGTGGCGCGCGCACTTCGCCGAGGACCCGGAGGTGCTGGGCAAGACGATGCAGCTCGACGGCAGGCCCTACACGGTGGTGGGCGTGCTGCCCCGAGGCGTGGCTCATCCGGAGAGCACCGACCTCTATGTTCCCTTCATTCCGTCACCGGAGCATGCCTCGCAGCGCACCATGCGCTACCTGTTCTGCCTGGCGCGGATGAAGGCGGGCGTGACGCTGGAGCAGGCGCGCGCGGACATGGCGCGAGTCGCCCGCGACATGCAGGCGGTGGAGCCCCGCTACGGCGGCATCGGCTGGTCCATCCGCGTCACCTCGCTGGAGGACAGACTGGTGGGCGACGTGCGCGGCACGCTGTGGCTCCTCCTGGGTGCGGTGGGCTGCGTGCTGTTGGTGGCGTGCGGCAGCGTGGCCAACCTCCTGCTGGCGCGCGCCGCGGCCCGTGAGCGCGAGGTGTCCATCCGCGCGGCGCTGGGCGCGAGCCGGGGCCGGCTGGTGGCGCAGTTCCTCACCGAGAGCCTGGTGCTGTCGCTGGTGGGCGGAGCGCTGGGGCTGCTCCTGGCGCTGTGGGGCACGGATGCGCTCCTGGCCTTCATGGGAGACGGACTCCCGCGCATGTCGCACGTGAAGCTGGACGTGACGTCGGTGCTCTTCACGATGGGCGTCTCCGTGCTCACCGGCTTGGTGTTCGGCCTGGTGCCCGCGCTCCAGGCGAGCCGCGCGGACCTGAATGCGACGATGCGCGAGGGTTCGCGCGGCACGGAGGGCGGGCGCTCGGGGCGGCTGCGCTCGGGGCTGGTGGTGGCGCAGGTGGCCTTCGCGCTGATGCTGCTGGTGGGCGCGGGCCTGTTCATGAAGAGCCTGCTCGCGCTGCGCGGTGTCGACGCGGGCTTCAAGCCCGTGGGGGTGCTCACCGGCCAGTTGGTGCTGCCGGACGCGCGCTATTCGGAGCCCGCTCGCAAGCTGGCGTTCCAGCGCGACTTGCTGGAGCATCTGGAGGCCCTGCCCGGCGTGGAGTCGGTGGGGCTCACGAATCTCCTGCCCCTGGGCGGCATCTCCACGAGCGGCCTGGAGTTCGAGAGCCGGCCCGAAGTGAAGGGCGAGCTGTTGCCCGCGGTGGAGTTCCGGCTGGCGAGCCCGGGCTATCTGAGCGCGCTGGGCGTGAAGCTGCACCAGGGCCGCCTGCACCAGGGCCTCGGCGAGGTGGGCGGGATTCCAGAGGTCGTCATCAACAAGCGCTTCGCGGACGTGTACTGGCCCCAGGGCAACGCGCTGGGACAGCGGCTGTCGCTGGAGCCGATGAAGCAATGGTCGACGGTGGTGGGCATCGTCGAGGACCTGCGCGAGTGGGGCCTCTCCTCGCCCGCGCGGCCCGCGGCCTACTGGTCGCTGCCCGCGGCGCCCGCGTCGTACCTGAGCCTGGTGGTCCGGGCGAAGGCCGGAGCCCCGGAGGCGCTGCGCACGTCCATTGAAGCGGAGCTGCGCGCGGTGGACGCGGACGTGCCGCTGTTCAACGTGGCGCCGCTGACGCAGCTGGTGGACGAGTCCATCAGCTCGCGCAGCCTGTCGGCCCTGTTGATGGGATTGTTCGCTGGGACGGCGCTGTTGCTGGCCGCGCTGGGAATCGCCGGCGTCGTGGGCTACTCGGTGACGCGGCGCACCCGGGAGCTGGGCATCCGCATGGCGCTGGGGGCGGCCAGCTCCGACGTGCTGGTGATGGTGCTGCGACAGGGCCTGAAGCTGGCGGGGCTGGGCGTGGCGGTGGGGCTGGTGATGTCGCTGGGCCTGGCCCGCTTCCTGGGCAGCATGCTGTACGGCGTGACGGCGTATGACCCGTGGACCTTCACGGCGGTGGCGGTGCTCCTGGGCGGCGTGACGTTGCTGGCGACGTGGCTGCCGGCGCGGCGAGCCTCTCGCGTGGACCCCATCGTCTCCTTGCGCTCCGAGTGAGCACGAAAGCACCTCTCATGTCCTCACCTCTCATCTCCTTGCGACAGGTCGAAAAGTCCTACCCGCTGGCGGGGGGCCGCAGCTGGGTGCTGCGCAACATCGACCTGGATATCCAGCCGGGCGAGTTCGTCACGCTGATGGGCCCGTCCGGCGCGGGCAAGTCCACGCTGCTGGCCGTGCTGGGCATGCTCGACGCGGAGTGGAAGGGCGAGTACGTCCTGGACGGGCAGGCCGTGCACGCGATGAAGCCGAAGGAGCGCGGCGAGCTGTCCCGGCGCACCATCGGCTTCGTCTTCCAGCAGTACCACCTGCTGGACAACCTCACGGTGGCGGAGAACCTGGAGGTGCCGTTGTCCTACCGCAACCTCAAGCGCGGGGAGCGCGAGGCGCTGGTGGGCGACATGCTGGACCGCTTCCAACTGGTGGGGAAGAAGGACCTGTTCCCCTCGCAGCTCTCCGGTGGGCAGCAGCAGTTGGTGGGAATCGCCCGCGCGCTCATCGCCTCGCCGAAAATCCTGCTGGCGGACGAGCCCACCGGCAACCTCCACTCGCAGCAGGCGAAGCACATCATGGAGGTGTTCCAGACGCTCAACAAAGCGGGCACCACCATCATCCAGGTGACGCACTCGGAGGCCAACGCGGCCTTCGGCCACCGCATCATCCAGCTGGCGGACGGCTGGCTCCAGAAGACCTGAGCAGGGCCAGGGGAGGGACACCATGCTGAGCGACGTGTCGATGGACGTGCGGTATGCCCTGCGGACGATGCGCCAGTCGCCCGTCTTCACCGTGGCGGCGGTGCTGGTGCTGGCCTTGGGCATCGGGGTGACGACGGCGCTGTTCAGCGTGGTGGACGCGGTGCTCCTGCGTCCGCTGCCCTTCCCGGAGCCAGACCGGCTGGTGGTGATGTCCACCGAGAGGCCCGGGAAGCTGGGGGCACGCTACAGCCTGCCCAACTACGAGGACGTCGCGCGGGCCTCCAAGCAACTGCGCTCGATGACCGCGTACGGCAACCGGTTGATGAACCTCACCGGCCAGGGAGACGCCGAGCAGCTTCGCGGCGCGGTGGTGGTGGGGGACTTCTTCGGGGCGTTCGGCACGAAGCCGATGATGGGGAGGACCTTCGCGCCCGAGGAGCGCACCGCGCGGCTGACCGTCATCTCGCACTCGCGCTGGATGAAGGAGGGCGGTGGCCCGGACGTGCTGGGCCGCACGCTGACCCTGGGAGGTCAGCCCTACACGGTGATTGGGGTGATGCCGCCGTCCTTCGTCGTGCCCGCCCACAACACGGAGGTCTGGGTGCCCTTCGACAGCCTGCCCGGCGCGGCCACGTCGGAGGAGCGCACGGAGCGGGGCTTCCGCTCCTTCGACGTCGCGGCGAGGCTGGCCCCAGGCGCGACGCTCGAGTCGGCCCGGCACGAGCTGAAGGCCATGCGGGAGGAGCTGCTCTCTCAGGACGACGCCACCCTGTCGCTGGGGGTGGTCCGCTACGCCGACTCCCTCACCCAGGGCGTCAGCCTGCTCCTGTGGGTGCTGCTGGGCGCGGTCTCCCTGGTGTTGCTGCTGGCGGCGGCCAACGTGGCGCACCTGCAGCTCGCGCGGGCGGCGGCGCGGCAGCGGGAGCTGGGCATCCGCGTGGCGCTGGGCGCCGGGCGCGGCCGGCTGGTGCGTCAGCTCCTCACCGAGAGCGTGCTGCTGGCGCTGATGGGGGGCGTGGGCGGCGTGCTGCTGGCGCTGTGGGCCACCGACTTGTTGATGATGCTGGGGGCCAACACGCTGCCCCGGGCGGGCGAGGTGGTGGTGCATGGCCGCGTGCTGCTCTTCTCGTTGGCGGTGACGCTGACGACGGGCGTGGGCGTGGGGCTGGTTCCGGCGCTCCAGCGCTCGCAGCTCTCGCCGGCGACGGTGCTGGGGCGCGGGGCGACGGAGATGTCGCGGGGCCGCACGCACGCGGTGCTGGTGGTGGCGGAGGTGGCGCTCGCGCTGATGCTCGTCACCGGGGCGGGGCTGATGCTCAAGAGCTTCTGGCGGATGTACCAGGCCGACCCGGGCCTGGACCCGGTGGGCGTCTTCGTGGCCCGACTGGCGCTGCCGCAGAGCCGCTATGACACGCCGGAGCGGACGGAAGCCTTCTATCGGGAGCTGACGACGCGGCTCGCCGCGCGCCCGGAGGTCGCTGGCGTGGGCGTGGGCGGCAGCCTCCCGGCGGGCGGCTCCCTCTCGCGCTCGGGCTACTGGAAGGAGGGAACCGAGGACCCGCCGGTGCGGCCCGACGCGCTCATCAACACCACCACGCCAGGCTTCCTGGAGGCGCTGCGTGTGCCGCTGCTCGCGGGGCGCCTGCTGACGGAGTCGGACGGAGCGAACGCGCCACGGGTCATGGTGGTGAGCGAGCGCTTCGCGCGTGAGGTCTTCGCCGGCGAGGACGCGGTGGGCCGCCGCGTCTCCTTCGGGGGCGACGACGAGCAGGGCAACCCGCTGTGGACGACGGTGGTGGGCGTGGTGGCGGACGTGGCGTACGCGGGCGTGGAGCTGGGGCACGAGCCCACGGCGTACGTCCCCATGGCGCAGGAGCCGACGACGGACGGGCAGCTCGCGGTGCGCGCGGCGCCGGGCCTGGACCCCAGGAAGCTGGAGTCGGTGGTGCGCGAGGAGCTGCGCTCGGTGGACTCCATGGTGGCGCTCGCGCGCGTGGGCACGCTGGAGGACCGGCTGTCCACGGACCTGGGGCAGCCGCGCTTCCGGGCGGTGTTGCTGGGGGCCTTCGGCGTGCTGGCGCTGGTGCTGGCCGCGGTGGGCATCTACGGCGTGATGTCCTACTCGGTGACGCAGCGCGCGCAGGAGATGAGCATCCGGATGGCGCTGGGCGCCCGCGCGGCGGACGTCCTGCGCATGGTGGTGGGACAGGCGCTGAGGAGGGTGGGCCTGGGGCTGGTGCTGGGCCTGCTCGGGGCGCTGGCGGCCCACCGCATCATGGAGGGCCTGCTCTATGGGATGGGCGCGTTGGATGTTTCGGTCTTGGCTTCTGTCTCGCTGCTGCTATTGGGCACCGCCTGGCTGGCGAGCTGGCTTCCGGCGCGCAGGGCGGCCAGCGTGGACCCCGCCTCCGTCCTGCGGCGCGGCTGAGCCTCTTCGTTTCTGGCACTCTTTCTTCCGGGATGTCCTCCGTGTCCGAACCTCTCCCTGTCGCTGTCATCAACCCCACCCCTGTCTCCCCGCCGGTCGCCGCCGCGCGTCCTTCGCGCATCCTCATCGCGGATGACCAGGCTGACGTGCTGGAGGCCCTGCGCCTGCTGTTGAAGCGGGATGGCCACACGGTGGTCACCGCGCAGTCGCCCGCGGGAGCGCTCGCCACGCTGGAAGCCGAGGACGTGGACCTGGTGCTGATGGACCTGAACTACGCGCGGGACACCACGTCCGGGCGGGAGGGCATGGACCTGCTCGGCCGCATCCGCGCGCAGGACGCGTCGCTGCCCGTCGTGGTGATGACGGCGTGGAGCAGCGTGGAGGGCGCGGTGGAGGCGATGCGCGGCGGCGCGCGCGACTACGTGCAGAAGCCGTGGGACAACACGCGCCTGCTCGCCACGCTGCGCACGCAGCTGGAGCTGGGCCGCGCGCTCAAGCGCAGCCGCCGGCTGGAGGAGGAGAACCAGCACCTGCGGCGTGGCCAGGGCGGCCTGCCCACCATGGTGTCCGAGTCGCGCGCCATGGTGCCGGTGCGCCGGATGATTGAGCGCGTGGCGCCGTCCGGGGCCAACGTGCTGGTGACGGGCGAGCACGGCACGGGCAAGGAGGTGGTGGCCAGGCTGCTGCATGCGTCCTCCACGCGCGCGGACCGGGCCTTCGTGGCGGTCAACTCCGGCGGCCTGTCCGAGGGCGTCTTCGAGAGCGAGCTGTTCGGCCACGTGAAGGGCGCCTTCACCGACGCGAAGGCGGACCGCATCGGCTGCTTCGAGCTGGCGGACGGCGGCACGCTGTTCCTGGATGAGATTGGGAACATGCCGCTGTCGCAGCAGGCGAAGCTGTTGCGCGTGCTCCAGACGGGCGAGCTGCACCCGGTGGGCTCGTCCAAGACGCGGCGGGTGGACGTGCGGGTGGTGAGCGCCACCAACGTGGACCTGTCCAAGGCGGTGTCCGAGGGCCGCTTCCGCGAAGATTTGCTGTACCGCCTCAACACGGTGGAGGTCCCGCTGCCGCCGCTGCGCGAGCGCCGCGAGGACATCCCGCTGCTCGCGTCGCACTTCCTGGCCGAGCACGGCAAGCGCTACGGGCGCAATGGGATGCGGCTGACGGCCGGGGCGCTGGAGGCGCTGCTGTCCTATCCGTGGCCCGGCAACGTGCGCGAGCTGGAGCACGCGGTGGAGCGCTCGCTGCTGATGGCGGCGGGGGACGAGGTGTCTGCGGAGGACCTGCTCCTGCGCCGGTCGGGGCGTGAGGGCCTGTCGCGGCTGGAGGAGATGACGCTGGAGGAGGTGGAGCGCTACCTCATCGAGCGCGCGCTGGCGCGGCACGAGGGCAACGTGAGCGAGGCGGCGAAGGGACTGGGCCTGTCGCGCAGCGCGCTGTACCGTCGGCTCCAGTATTACGGAATCAAGGGAGCCCGGTGAGACGTAAGCGTGAGCCCTGGCCACATGACCTGCAGGTGCTGGCCCTGACGTGGCTGGCGGGCCTGCCCGGGGGAGTGGCCTCGCTCGCGCTGGTGTGGACGGGAGACTTCTCGTCCAAGGTCCGCTGGACGTTGACGACGCTGGTGGTGGGCGTCTTCCTGGGTGTGGGGCTCCTGGTCCGCGAGCGGGTGATGCGGCCCCTGCACGCGCTGGCGAACCTGTTGGCGGCGCTGCGCGAGGGCGACTACTCGACGCGCGGGCGTGGCGCGCGGGTGGGCGACGCGCTGGGCGAGGTGCTGCTGGAGGTGAACGCCCTGGGCGACACCTTGCGTGAGCAGCGGCTGGGGGCGCTGGAGGCGGGAGCGCTGCTCGAGCAGGTGATGGAGGAGATTGACGTCACGGTGCTGGCCTTCGATGTGGCTGGCACGCTGCGGCTGGTGAATCGCGCGGGTGAGAAGCTCTTGGGCCAGTCGCGCTCGCAGTTGATGGGCAAGGGGGCTGGCTCGCTGGGGCTGTCGGACCTGCTGGAGGGCCCGGCGCCTCGCAGGTTGTCGCGCTCCTTCGCGGAGGAGGGCGGGCCATACGAGCTGCGGCGCGGGGGCTTCCGTCAGGGTGGCCTGCCGCATCACCTGGTGGTGCTGGCGGACCTGCGGCTGGCGTTGCGTGAGCAGGAGCGCGAGGCGTGGCGCCGGCTGGTGCGCGTGCTGAGTCATGAAATCAACAACTCGCTGGCGCCGATTCAATCGATTGCGGAGGCGCTGCGCGACACGCTGTTGATGGAGCCGCGTCCCTCCGACTGGGAGGACGACGCGAAGAGTGGCCTGGGCATCGTCGCGAGGCGCTCCGAGGCGCTGGCGCGCTTCATGTCTGCCTATGCGCGGCTGGCGCGCCTGCCGCCTCCGGTGTTGGCGGGGGTGGAGGTGGATGGCTGGGTGAGGCGGGTGGCGGCGCTGGAGCATCGGCGGCCGGTGGCGGTGCGGGCGGGGCCGGCTTTGGCGGTGCGTGGGGACTCGGACCAGTTGGAGCAATTGCTCATCAACCTGGTGCGCAACGCGGTGGACGCGGTGCTGGGCGAGGCCCCGGGCGCACGGGTCTGGGTGTCGTGGGCGGTGCTGACGCCGGGCGCGGTGGAGGTCTGGGTGGAGGACGAGGGCCCGGGCCTCGCGGACACGGGCAACCTCTTCGTGCCCTTCTTCACCACGAAGCCGCAGGGCAGCGGCATCGGCCTCGCGCTGTGTCGGCAGATTGCGGAGGCACACGGTGGCACGCTGCGCCTGGAGAACCGTCCGGAGGGACGTGGGTGTCGGGCTCGACTGAAGCTGCCATTGGAAGCACACGGCGGGAGCGCCGCGGTGACGGCCACGGGCTGAGACGTCGTGCCGCGTTGCCGGAGACTCAGGCCACCTGCGCGCCGGTGTCCGGGGGCGCGTCGTAGGTGGGCGTGAGGTCGACCACGTTCACCGTGACGAGGTGGTAGACGATGACGTTGCTGACCCAGAAGAAGATGGCGGCGTAGTGCACGTAGACGAGCGGCGAGCCGGGCCACACCTGCAGCGGGTGGTTGAAGACGTTGGCCGCCATGTAGCCGCCGAACCACTCGCCCATCCAGCAGACCATGGCGCCCACGACGACGCGGGTCCACACCTTGACGCGGCGCGGGTAGAACCAGAAGTAGTGCAGGGTCCACAGCAGGCCGACGCAGCCAGCCCAGAGCATCATGCTGCCGAAGGAGAACCAGTGGTACGGGGACTCGGGGTAGTACCAGCCCCAGTCCTTGTTCATCCAGCGCCAGGCCACGTTCTGGGACAGCTCCATGAACCAGAAGAGCGGTGCGACGTAGAGCACCTGCGTCATGAGGACTCGGAGGAAGCAGCTGAGCGTCTTCCAGAGACTCGTGGACCCGTCGAGCGAAACCATGTGTTCCCCCCCGCGCTTCGGCCTGGGCGACCGAGGGCTGTTCATGTGACAGAACGCGATGAGTCCCATGTCTTGAAACATCGTGGGCGACAACCGCTTGTGTCCTGACGCCACGGGGTGGCGCCGGGCTGAACGCGGATGCAGTCGTCGGCGCCGGGCCCCAGAGGAAACCCGAGGAGACTCCGGGGGTTGACGCGTCTCAACGGGGACGACGCCGAGCGTCAGAGCCAGCGGCGGACGGCGCGTTGATATTCGACATAGGGGGTGCCGAACTTTCGGAGCAGGGCCTGTTCCTCGACGCGGATGTACCAGAAATGGGTGAGCAGGCCGAAGGCGAGGGGCACGACGAAGGGGGAGGCGGACCCCAGGGAGATTCCCAGGCCGACGAGGCTTGTGACGAAGCCCAGGTACATGGGGTTGCGGGTGAAGCGGAACAGGCCCTCGCGCGTGAGGGTGCCCGGGTCCGCGAAGGTGTTGATGTTGGTGCCCAGCTTCTTGAAGAGTCGGGCGTGCCACTGTGCGACCGCGATGCCCGCGAACAGCAAGATGCCTCCGAGCCAGCTCCAGGGGCGTCCCCACAGCTCGTGCAGTGGGGCTGTCTCGTGGAGGAGGACCATGAGGCCCATGGAGGTCAGCAGGACCACGGGGGGAAGGAAGAGGGCTCGCATCGTGAGGGTCTCCGTTGAGTCGTCGCGAGGAGTCTTCCGGTGCGGGGGCGCGGCGTCGTTAACCCGGGTTTACGTTGAGAGGTGTCGGTGACGACGGCGAGGGAGGTGCTGCGAGGGCTGGCGGGAAGCGCGCTGCCCGGGTGGGACGCGGTGGCGCCGCTGCTGCGCGCGAGGACGCTGTGCAAGGGCGAGTATCTCTTCCACGTGGGAGAGGAGCGGCCGTGCATCTTCATCGTCACGCGAGGGCTGGTGAAGATGGTCTACGAGACGAGCGAGGGGGGCGCCTGGGTGAAGGCGTTCGCGGGAGAGGGGACGTGCTTCGCGAGCCTGGTGGCGCTGGCGCCGGGGGGCGTCACGAGCTTCTCCACGCAGGCGGTGGTGGAGTCGCGGGTGGAGCAGCTCGACTACGGCGAGGTGCGGCGACTGGCGGCGCGACACCTGGAGTGGCAGCGGGCAGTGAGCCGGGCCTTTGAAGTCTATGGGCTGCGCAAGGAGAAGCGTGAGATGGAGTTGCTCACGCTGTCCGCGGAGGAGCGCTACCAGCGGTTCCTGGACGAGCATCCGGACCTGGCGCCGCTGCTGTCGCAGCGGGATATCGCGAGCTACATCCGCGTCACGCCCGTGGCGCTGAGCCGCATCCGCTCACGGTTGCGCAGGCGACGGGCGTCGTGAGTCGCGCGTCGCTCGTGCCTACCGGAAGCTGAAACGTGTCACCCAGGGGACGAGCTTCCGGACCAGGGAGAGGGGAGTGCTCTGGAACGCGGGGGGCATGGCGTGGAGCCAGGCGAACAGCTCCGGGATGATGGGCTCCTGCTCAGTGGAGAGGGTGCTGAAATCGCGGAGCGTCATGGGCTGCTCCTTTTCGCGTTCATGGAGCTTGAGCAGCGCGAAGAACTCCTCGGCGAGCTCCGGCTTCGAGGTGACGAGCGTCAGCAGCAACAGGCACACCTGGGACGGAGAGGTTCCTTCCTGTCCCTCGCCCATGAACTCGGCTTGTCCGTCACTCGGAACACACGCCTTGATGAGTCGATAGGTGTTCGCGAAGCGCTTGAGCACGCGAGGCGTGGGGCTGAGCAGGGGGCCGAGGCAGTCGATGAAGGCCAGCTCCTTCTCACCGATGACGAGGCTGGGAGGATTGAGTTCCTCCTGTTCGGTCGAGGTGCCCTGGGTGTCGCTGGTGGATGCGGAGGACTTCGGCTTGCCGTGTCTGGACGCGGCTTGCGGAGCGGTGCCCGCGTCCTGCGCGTTCTTCGTCGGAAGCTGTTCGCCCTGTGTGCTGTCGTCCCGCGCTGCCTGGGCCTCGACGGTGCCGCGATTGTCCGCGACGAGCCCAGGTTTCAGCTCCAGGACCTTGGCGCCCTGCGAGTGCTCCTCGGAGGAAGGACGGGCGAGCAACCCGCGCACCATGCTTGAGCGGTGGTCGTTGCTCACGGGTCGCAGCCAGATGGGAATCTGGAAGATCTTCTCCAGGTAGTCGTAGGCCGTTGCTCCCGGAGTCATCGCATCCAGCGGCAGCGCCTTCGCATCCTCCTGCTTCAGCAGGTCCTTGAAGGTGTGATTCAGGCAGCGGGCCACCCAGCGCGAGTCCACGCCCACCACGACGACGAACAGCGGGAAGGCGAGAAGCAGGTGCACGGCCTGGAGCACCTTCACCACGGTGTCCTCCGAGCAGCGGTCCAGGTCGTCGATGTAGAGGACGATGCGATTGATGGCGGGGACGTTCGGGTCCGTCTGTTCATCGCGGTTCACCGCCTCCATCAGTCGGGACAGCTCCTCGAAGTCCCTGCGGATGAGCGCGACGAGTCCCAGGTGCTTGCGGTAGTCGTCGCTGCCCGTGCGGTTCTCGATGAACTTGTCGAGCAGTCGCGCGCTGGAGAGTTCGGCGATGGCCTGCTTCAGTTGGAGGACTTCGTCCTGGGCCTTGGCCATGGACGCTCGCTGCTGTTCCTCCGCCTGGGTCAGCGAGGCGACCTGCTCGCGAGCGGCCTGCGCGGCATCGTCGAGTGGCTTGAGTCGCTTCTGGAGTTCGGTCTCGATGGCCTGCTCGACTTCGCGCAGTCGCTTCTCATTCTGCTCCCGCCGCTCTCGCAGCCACGCGGTCTGCCGCTGGAGCCAGACAGTCACCGAGGTCACGAGCCCGGTCAGCGTCGTGAGCCCGGCCGTCAGGCCCGCGAGGTTCTGCTTGCCGAACCAGTCGAGCACGAACGGAAGCGTCAGGCTCAAGGCGAGGGAGCCGAGCAGGATGATGGCGGGAGGACGCAGCCGCTTGTTCGCGCTCCGCGTGTCCAAAAGGGATGCGACGAATCCGCCGGTCTGTCGCAGCTCGGCCTGGGCATTGCCGAGAGCATCCCGCAGCTCGAAGGCGGTACGTCCCAGAGAGCTGAAGCCGGTTTCATCCAGCCATGCGGTGGCCCTCTTCTGGACACCCTCCTCGAGCTTCAAGGTGGCGGGCATCAGCTCGAGCAGGGTGCGCTTTTCGGAGAGGGCTTGCTCCAGCTCGACGCGCTTCGATTCCTTCTGTTGCTCCAGTTCACCGACCTTCTGCTGCGCCTGCGCGACCTCGGCTTCCTTCGCGGTGACGGCGGCCTGTTTCGCGAGCAGCTCCGCTTCCCGTTTCGCGAGCCGAGCGAGCAGGTCATCTCGACGCTTGCCGATGTCTGTCTCGGACTCGTCGTGTCGCTTGCGGAGGTTGCGGAAGATGTGCTCGACGAGGCTGGCCCACAGGTTGCCTTCCGCGTAGTGCCAGGCGTTGAACTCAATCTGGATGATGTTCTTGTAGAAGGCGACTTCCCGCTGGGGGCGCTGGGACTTCACGGCCCGGTCCGCGAGTCCTTCTACGCGTCTGCGCAAGTGGTGCATGAAGAACGACTTGCCGGAGCCCCATTCTCCGAACACACCGAGGGACAACGGCGGCGCCATGGTGCGCGAGGCAATCAGCGCACTGAGCGCATCGACGTCACGGTCGATGTCCAGGAGGTCTTCGTCCTCCCGACCATCCGCATCGTATCGAGATGAATAGAGGGTGCGCTGCGTGTCGTTGTCCAACCAGCTCAATGGCGCTGCTGGCGTGGGCGGTGGCGCTGTCTGCGTGGATGCTTGCGTGTGTTCCGTTGGGGCTTCATGAGGAAGAAGTTCCCACCAGAACGCAGCCTCCAGAGGGTACAACGAGGAAGCGAACTCGACGAACTGCCGGCGGAGCGTCGCCCGGTCCAGGTGCATCTCAAGGAAGTCGCTGTCGTGGAATTTTGGTAGCGATAGAAACGCCGCCACGAGATGGCGCACATCAAGAGCCGGTCGATTGCTGAAATGGCCTCTTGTGCTGAAAGGGGCTCTTGCTTGGAGCTTTACGGCTTCAAGCAGAGCGCGTCGTGCCGAGCTGGTCCATGTCAACGACTGCTTCAGCAGCATGGCTTCGATATGCGCGATCTGAGGGGAAGCCTCGTGTGAGGTCGCTAGGAGGCGAGGAATGCTTCCCGCGGATTGGCTGGCAGCACGCTTCATCCATGCAGACACCGGGTCTGCTGATCTGCCAATGGCACCCAGCAGCGATTCGAAGGATATATGGGCTTGGGTAGCGCTGAGGGACAGCGCGGAGTGGGGGTCTGCGGTAGCCATGGAGAACTGTGCCGCGCGTCCGAGCAGCACTGCGAGGTCTTCAGAAACGGGACCAAGCTCCGTCAACTTGCCCGAACTCATGTCCTGAAAGCGGACCATGCGGAGCTCGGAGTCCTCGGCTGCCTCGACGCTCTCGTCCTCTGCCCGTATCGCCATGTCCCCCCCCTGCGCGGCTTCACAGCGCCAACGATGTTGGCACTGTCCCGCGCAGGAAGGAAAGCCACGCCCCCCAAAGTCCCTCAGAGGAAGCACCGTGGACCCAGTCACCCCAGGTCCACGGCCCACCTCACACAGGCCTACCGGCTCGTCGCGTCATCCGGCCGGGTGCCACGGTCCAACTCATCTCTATCCAGCGCCCCGTCCAAATCCCGGTCGATGCCGATGCGCACCTCCGAGCCCTTGGGCACCACCGTGTACGTCAGCTCGTTCCCCGCGAGCGCCAGCGTCTGGAGCAGTGACGCGGTGACGGTCTCCAGCGAGCGGTCCGTCTGGAACATGCCCCCACCCATGTACGTGGCCCCACGCGCGATTCCTCCCTGGTTCCCCTTCGCCACCAGGCCCACCTTGCCGCTGTCCGCCAGCGCGAGGAACGTAGCCAGACTGCTCGCCTGCGCGGGCGTGGGGCTCGGAGTGGTCAGCGTCACCTGTCTCCCCACCGCCGCGTGCGTGTCCTTGCTGTCCGGCCCGGGCGGCTCCAACACCGTGGTCGCCGTGCCCTTGGGCAGGTCCGAACCCGAGAACGCCAGCATGAACGCCACCATGTCCGCGACCTCCTGGTTGCTCTGGAGCGTGAACACCGGCTCGGTGATGAAGCGCGCAATCGTGTCCACGCTGCCGTCATGCGAGAACCCGAAGCCCGCAAGATTCGACGTCTGCGTGAAGTCCATGCCCACCTTCTCGTAGAGATTCCGCAACTGCGAAATCTTCATCGTCACGTTCGTGAACCCATCCACGGACACGAGCCCCGTGTGACGCTCGCCGCTCGGACCTGCGGAGACAGTGATGAACTGGCTCCCGGTCCACCGCACGTCCGCGCCCAATCCCGTGGGCAGCGTGTGACACGTCGAGCAGGCGAACGCCCCCGAGTCCAACAGCCGCGGCGGCCGATATATCTGCAGCCCCCTCACCGCGTTCCCATTGGGCAGCGGCAGCCCCGCCGTACCGAACCGTCCCGTCGTGACATGCCCCGGAAGCGGCAGGCTCGTGGGCAGTGTGTTGTCGAGGTTCCGGAACGGATTCGGGGCGTACGTCAGCGTGGCGAGGAAGTCCTCGAACTGCTGCATCTCGATGAAGGTGAGCTGCGTGTCATCCCCCTGGAGGCTGAGGAAGGCGCCGTTGAACTCCTCGATGCCCGCGCGGTCTCCACGCCAGTGCAGCGGCTCCTTGCCGATGATGTCCTGGAGCGTCTGCGTCGTCATGGGCCCCTTCATCGCGTGCCACGGCTGGAAGTTCGTGGTCAGCCCGGGGATGCCCATGCCCAGGTTCTGTCCCGTCACGGCCTTGTCGGCCCCGGCCGGGTCTCCCAAATCCCATGCGAGCCGGTCCAGCCTTCCATCGATGTGACACGACGCGCATGACACGTGTCCCAGCCCCGAGCCCTTGTGCGTGTCATACAGGTGCTTGCGGCCGACCTTGATGGCGCCCGGAGACGGGTCGAAGAACGGTACCCGAGCCACCTCGGTATTGGAGACCGTGTCCACCACGGACACGCTCGCCGCGAACTTGTTGAGCACGTAGAGCCGCGTCCCGGAAATCACCACACCCGTGGGTCCCTCACCCACCGTCACCTGCGTAATCCGTCCGCCCGAGTCGTTCATGACGGCGACGTTGTTGGAGCCCATGCCCGTGATGTAGACGCGGCTCCCATCCGCATTCCACGCGAGTCCCCGGGGGTCTCCGAGCGCGAGCTGGCGCGTCGCCTGCGGCACCGTTCTGGTCTGGTACGTCAGGTGCGGATTGAGGTCGAAGCGGGAGACGACGGACGGAATCGCTGGGTCGAACGACGCGGCCAGGACGCGCAGGAAGGTGCCATTGACGTTGGGCTCGAAGCGGACCTCGTTCGTCGCATCCGTGCCCACCACGACGACATGGCCTCCTGGGTGGACCGCCAGCGCCATGTCCAGGTTCATCAACCCACTCGCATACGTCACGGCCAGGGTGGACGCGTTGATGATGGCCACGTCCCGGTCCGGCAGGTCCCAACCCGCGCGACGCCCCGAAGCCGCTGCGTTGCTCCCCGAGACGACGCTCGTCCAGTCACGGCTGTTGTCGTCCATCCACCGACCGCTGGCGTCCTTCTTCACGATGAGGCTCACGGGAGGCGGAGGCGTCGTGCTCCCCGTCCTCGCCGGCTTGAACACGCTGCCCGAGTTGGGCGGCGGATTGACGCCCTGATAAGGCCCCACGCTGCTGCTCACCACGTTGGGAGGAAAGCCTCCGCCCCCCATCGCGTTGCCACCCCCGAGCACCGTGCTGCGATTGCCAGACTCGAAGAACGCCACATAGACCTGCGTGCCCGCCGCGTTGACGGCGAGCGCGCGAGGCTCCTCCCCCTGCAACGCAATCCGCGTGGGCGTGGAGAGCGGATTGGCCGCGTCCACCACCAGCACCCGGTTGACCTGCGAGCAGGAGATGAACGCGCGCTGCGGCGAGCCCGCGAAGATGACGTCCGCGGGCTCGTCATCCGTGGGCACGGTGGTCCTCACGTTGAGCGTGGTGAGGTCGACGATGCTGACGCTGTCGGAGACGTGGTTGACCACCCACGCCTCGGTGTTGCTCCGGGCTCGCACGGAGACGGGGTCCAGGCCCACGGGGATGGACGCGGTGAGCACGGGTGTGCCGCTCGTCACGGAGAACACCAGCAGCCTGTTGTCCGCCGTGTTGACCGCGAGCAGGCGCGTGCCATCCGGCGTCAGCTCCAGCGGATGGACGTGGGGATGCTCCCAGTTCACGAACGCGCCGGGCGACTGCGCCCCAGCGGGGCTCGCCAGCAGCGCGAGACACGGCAACAACGAGAGCAGCAACCCTCGGACACGGGACATGCGACCTCCTGTGCGAACCCTCCGGCTCGCCCTGGATGGAGATTTCCGCTAAATCTGTTAAGTCTGTTTATTCTGACAAAGACGAACCTGTAACACGAGCGGCTGACTCGGGTCGCGGCCGGGCGCGACGGGTCCTCGGGCACCCTTGGTTCGCACCGGATGGGAGGTCCCAGGTTGGCCCGGGGCGGGAAGCGCTCCAGAATCCGGCGCATGAAGCGTTTCCCCCACCCGTGTCATGGCCCTGGCCGTGCGACCTCGAGCGTCGCGCGTGCCGTGGCCCTTTTCCTGACCTCCCTGTTGTGTGGCCTGACGTCGGACGCGCGCGCGGAGGTCGCCGTCAAGCGCACCTTCCTGAAGCTGCCGTCGTCGAACGGGCACGGCGCGGTGATGCTGGATTTGGAGCAGAAGAAGGTGTCGCACTTCCGCGAGCACCTCTTCGCGACGGAGGAGCCCGCCATCGACGCGGCGGGCAGCGACGTCTTCGTGCGCGGCCAGCCGCAGGTGGTGCACGCGCGCGACGTGTTGTTCGACGCGTTCTTCGGCCTGCGCTCGGGTGGGACGCAGCGCTGGCTGAGCACGCAGGACGCGGACCTGGACGCCAGCGGCTATGCGGCGTGGGGGCCTGGGAAGACGGGCGGCACGGGCCTGGCGACGATGGTGCAGCGGGTGGGGACGCTGGAGGTGACGACGTACGTCTTCGCGCCCCAGTCCGTCCCGCATGCCTCGTTCGTGATGGCCGTGCGCGTGCGCAACACGGGCGCGGCGGCGTCCACGGGGGTGAGCGTGTTCTCGCTCCACAACTTCCACGTCGGCTTCGGTCGGCCCGGAGTGATGGCGGACCTGGATGAGAACGGCGAGACGGTGGAGGTCAGCGGCAACGACTTCGTGGAGAAGGGCTTCGCGGGCGTGGTGGTGGGACGGCCGCTGGGGGCGGTGACTCGGAAGGCGGCGTGGCTGTCGGCGGCGACGGGCGCGGCCAACGGCTTCAACGTGGTGCAGGGCGGTGGACAGCAGGACCTGCAGGAGTTCACGGCGCAGCCCGCGGCGGGGACGGGCTGGGCCACGGCGTACCAGTTCAACCTGGGGGACATCGCGGCGGGCGCGGAGAAGTGGGCGGGCGTGGCCTTCGTGCACTTCGGCAATCCCGAGGGCACGGCCACGGCGCGGCAGTGGCTGTCGGACTACGTGGGCGCGCTGGATGCGAAGGCGCTGGTGGAGGCGGAAGTCGCGCGCTGGGCGACGTTCCAGACGGACACGGTGAAGGTGCCGACGGGCGTGGTGGAGAACGAGGAGGCGCTGGTGCGCCACTCGGCGGTGGTGATGCACATGGCGCAGGTCCGCGAGAGCGAGACGTTCATGCGCGAGTTCCTGACCCGGGACGGCGAGACGCGCCTGACGCGCTTCAAGGCGCCCAATGGCGCGCCGGCGACGCTGCCGGGCATGGTGAAGCACGCAGGCAAGGGCGCGGTGCTGGCGAGCCTCCCGCCGGGCCAGTGGACATACGCGTGGATTCGAGACGGCGCCTACGCGGCGGCGGCGATGGCCACGCTGGGCATGAGGAGCGACGCGCGCGAGGCGCTGGCGTACTACCTGAACGCGGACAGCGGTCGGTTCCAGAACTGGCGCGAGCTGCAGCCGTACTCGATGCCGCCGTACATCATCACGCTCACGCGCTACCACGGCTTCGGCGTGGAGGAGACGGACTTCAACGAGGCGGGGCCCAACCTGGAGTTCGACGGCTTCGGCCTCTTCCTCTGGGCGCTGCGGCACTACGAGCGCACCACGGGGGACCTCACGCTGGTGGACCAGTACTGGCCGACGGTGTCGACGAAGGTGGGTGACGCGCTGGTGGCCATCATCGACCCGGAGACGGGGCTCATCCGTCCGGACTCGTCCATCTGGGAGACGCACTGGAACGGGCGGCAGCGCGCCTGGGCGTACACGAGCCTGACGGCGGCGCGCGGCCTGTGCGACGCGGCGGTGCTGGCCGAGCGCGTGGGCGACGCCGAGCGTGCGACGCGCTACCGCGCCGCGGGCGAGTCCATCCGCCGCGCCATGGCGGAGAAGCTGACGGACAGCAACTTCGCGCTGGCCTCCAACCTGGAGGAGCTGAGGTCGGGCCGGGGGTACTGGGACTCGGCGGTGTTCGACGCGTTCGCGTTCGAGCTGTTCGACCCGGCGGGGAAGATTGCCCGGGAGACGATTCGCGGGTTGGACCTGCGGCTGTCCTCTCCGGCGGGCGCGGGCTGGTCTCGCAACGATGACCGCTATGACCACACGGGCGGCGCGGACATGAGCCCCTGGGGCAGCGAGTACGACAGCGCGGAGTGGGTCATCGTCAGCCTGCGGGGCGCGATGGCGCACCGGATGGCGGGCAACCCGGAGCGCGCGGAGCGGGTGATGAAGTGGGTGACGGACCAGTCGCTGAAGAACTACCTGGCGGTGTCGGAGACGTATGACGAGCTGAACGGCACGTACAAGTTCAACGTGCCGATGGTGGGCTTCGGCGCGGGGGCGTACGCGCTCGCGCTGGCGCACCGCGCGGACGGCACGGCGGACCCGGCGTGCGGCGCGTACCTGGACGAGAGCACGCTGTCGAAGCCTCCGGATGCCGGGCCGGGCACTCCCGACGCGGGACCGGGTGAGACGGATGCGGGCCCGTTCGTGCCGGATGCGGGGAACTCGGAGCAGCCGCTCGTCAGTGGCGGTGGGTGCAGTGCCTCGGGTCCTGGCGCGATGGCGGTGTGGCTGATGCTGGCGCTCGGGGCGCTCACCGCGCTGACGCGGCGTCGCCGGGCCTGACACGCGGGCCTCGGCTCACGAGGCCTGAAGGAAGACCCGAAGCTTCGGACGGACGGCCCCGGGAGGCATCGCGGCCCATGCGCCGGGCCCTCCCTTGGGTCATGACGTGCTCCCGCCTTCCGAATGGAGCGCTTCCATTCGGCGCGCGGACTCGCGAATTCCCCTCACCTCGAGAGGCAATCGTCACCAGGCGATATGCGAGAAGTGGGCGAGCATTTCCATCGCCCCTCCGGCGCGGAACGCGCACGCTTCAGCGCCGGCTGTCGCTCCGGGCCTGGGTGCGACGGTTGCGGGAGGTGGTGTGAGCGTTGCGACGGACGGCGCCAATGCGCTGCTGCTTGCGCGCACCCCCTTTGGCGCGCTGGGCCCTCGTCGCGCGCATGGACGTGGTGGCGGTGCGGCCCGCGGTGCGCGCGCGGCGCACGGGCTTGCGGCCCCCGGTGGCTCGCGTGGCCCGACGGACCGACGGCGCCTTGCGGGTGGCCCTCCGCGCGGTGCTCATCTTGCGCGTGGCACGCATGCGCCGGGCCTCCATCTCCTCGCGGCGCTCCATCATGGCCAGACGCTTCTCGAAGCGCATCATGGCCTGACGGAAGTACATGGCCTTGCGCATCGTGTTGGCATTGCCCTCGGCGCGCCGGGAGCGGGTCGGCTGTCGCCGGCCCATCGCCTCGCGCTTCTGACGGCGCGCCTGGTCCTCGTACTTGGTCATCAGCCGGCGAGCGCGTTGGATGCGACCGCGCAGCTCGCGGGTGGACAGCTCCATGACGTTGCGGGGCGCGCTGGACAACACGAGCCGCGCTTCGGTCTCCGACAACAGGGACATCTTCTTCGAGGGAATCGTACGCAAGGGCCTGCTCCTTCAAGGCAGTGTGGCTTTCCTCGCGGAACGTCAGCACGTGTCCCCCACGCGGCAACCTGCTCTCCAGGGTGATTGGGGCCGCGCCCTATTCGAAGATGGACAGCTCGGCGAGCGCGTAGATGAAGAAGACGGACGTCCCGTCCGGCGACTTCACCTGCAAGCGCACCCGTCGGGCGGGAGCGTCGCCCGAGAGCGGCACGTCGAGGAAGCGCGCCTTGCGCTGCACATCCAACGGTCCGTCTCCGTAGGGACTGTCCGCCTCCGTCGAATCGAGCGTGGTGGAGAACACGGGCCCATGGGGGTCGTCCGGGTCGAAGTTCCGATAGGCGACCTCCGCGAGCGTCGACCAGGCGGCACCATCCAGGCTTCCCTCCACGCGGACCTGCATGACGGGCGCGTAGCCGGCCAGCACCTCCAGGTCCCGGATGACGGCGCGCCGGGGACGGATGGGGGTCTCCCATTCGAGTGTCACTCCGCTCACGCCGGTGTTGTCGCGGTCCGGGGCCGTCCGCACCAGGAGGAGCGAGCCATCCGTATACGGACACGGCGCACCCGTGGGAGACGGCCCGCAGGAGGTGCCTCGGCTGATGGGGCGCAGCGTCCCGGTGGGGACGGGCAGGCGAGGACTCCGCCACTCCACGCGGTACGACACGTTGCTGCTGTTCGCGGCCAGCGGATAGAAGTTCCACGAGCCCAGCGTCACCGCGCGCACCTGGGCCTCCACGCCCGGGAAGTCCTCCAGGAGATACGGATGGGGCCTCCAGGGTGACGCGGCGTCATGTGCCTCCCACACGCGACCTCCCGGCCCGTGGAGCTGCACCACCGGGTACGGCGTGAGGGGCTCGACGTACGTCGGGTCACCATTGTCCTGGAAGTAGATTTCAGGGAGCTTCGCGGAGGCGGGCAGCGGAGGCGGAGGCGGCGCGGCGTCGAAGGACAGCTCGGGGCCTTCCGCGCCCTGGGTCAGCGCGAGGTGGGTTGCCCAGGGCCGCAGCGTGGGCAGCTCCACGTCGTCATAGAAGACGAACGAGCTGTAGACGCCGTGGCCGTCCTCCAGCGGGGCGGCGACGCGGAAGCGATACTGGACGAAGTCGGAGGAGCCCTCGTCGATGGAGTCGCCGTAGAGCACCTCCAGCGTGAAGTCCCCCGCGCGTCCGCTGCGGCTCTCCAGGTAGGGCTCGAACGGACCCTCCGAAGCCGGGTCGAGGATGCCCGAGCGCAGGTGCACCTTGCGCTCCAGCGTCAGCGGCGTGTCGACGCTCGGCGAGCCGTCCAGGTGTTTGAGCCGGCCATACACGAAGATGGGGTCCTCGGGTCTTCGCTCGCAGCCCGTCGAGAGGAGCGCGAGCAGGGCGAGGGGACGGAGCAGGTGGCGCATGTCAGTAGGTCCCCTTCACGCCGAGGAGCGGGAGGATGATGGGCAGGCTCATGGGCTTGCGCTCCGCGTTGCCCTGCCGGTCAAAGCCATACTCATAGGCAATCACTTCCTGCCGGGCCGACACGTTGAGGACGTCCAGGTAGGCGTCGAGCGTGAAGTCCTCCATCGCCCACGACTTCGCGACGCGCAGGTCCACGCGGAAGAACGCGTCCAACTGCTCGGCCTTGTCCCGGTCCTGCCGCACCCATTCCTGGCGTCCCTCCGGCGTCGTCACCAGGCGCTGGGTGAGGGTGGTGATTTCGCCGGACTCGGGGCGGCCGGTGTTGAAGTGCACCACGGTGCCCACCGTCCAGTTGTTGCCGAACTTGTAGCTGAGCGCGGCGTTGACGACGTGGGCCTGCTCGAAGGCGAAGGGCAGCGTGCCTTCCTCCGTGCTCACCACGCGGTCCTCGTCGCTGTAGCGGTCGAAGCGCACGCGGCGCTTGCTCTGGAGGAAGCTGTAGGAGACCCAGCCGAACCAGTCGCGGCCCAGCGGGTGGCGGGCCATCAGCTCGAAGCCATACGCGTAGCCGCTCGCGGACGGGTCCGGGCTGGCGAGTCCCCGGCGGCGGCGGTTCTCCACCACCTGCTGGAGGTCCAGCTCCACCGCGCGCGTGAGCGGGTTGTAGAAGGCGTCGCCGCTCAGTTCCAGGCCGTCCAAGGCCTTCCACTCGGCGCCCACGTCGAACTGGAGGCCCTCCTGGAGCCCGTAGCGGAGGCTGGCGGTGTCCACGGCGGGAAGATGCACCAGCACGGTGGGCGGCTGGTGGAAGACGCCCGCGCCGCCCTTGAGCACGAGCGTGTCGTTGAGCTGATGGCGGACGGTGAGCCGAGGCTCCACCACTGTGTGGTTGATGCCCGGAGACAGGTGGTAGTTGTCCACGCGCACGCCGGGCTGGAGCACCCACTTCCCGGTGGGCACCCAGGTCACCGCCGCGTACACGCCGGAGAAGGTCGCCAGCGAGGAGGGGCTCTTGATGGGGTCCGTCGGGTCCTCGGGCGTGGTGCCCGGAGGGATGCCGGTGCCGGTGATGTCGGTGGCGGCGCGCCGGTGCTCCACGTCACCGCCCACGGCCAGCTCCAGCGACTCGTCCAGGCGGCGCTTCCAGCCGGCCCGCATCGCGAAGGTCGTCTGGCGCAGCGCGTACTCGCCCACGTCGCGGATGTTCATGGCGCCGCTCGGCAGCCGCTCCGACTCCTGACCGGTGAGGCCGAGCGCGTCCGAGCCCACCGTGACGCCCACCTCCGCGTCGCCGCCCGCGAGCGGATGGGTGCCGCGCAGGTCCACCCGGTGGAAGCGCGACACGATGCCGCCGCCGCCGGAGCCGACATAGTAGGTGGACGGGCTGGAGCCCACGTCGTCCGAGCTGCCCAGGGCGAACAGGCGCACGCGGCCCTCGCCCACCTTCTGTTCGATGCGCGCCTGATAATCCCAGAAGTTGGCGTGCACGCCCTCCGCGTCGGGGTCGCTGAGCAGCTTGGAGCCGAGGGTGATGAGCAGCGCGGAGTAGCTGACGCGGCCCGCGACGCTGACGGAGGTGCCGGTGCTCTCGAAGGGGTACTCGATGAAGCCGCCGCTGTTGAGCAGGTCCGCGTACGCGGTGACGTGCAGCCGGTCCTCGCGCGGTCGGCTCAGCCGTCCCTCCACCGCGCCACCCAGGAGCCGCCCGTACTGCACCGGCGGCGAGCCCGGGAAGAAGTCCACGGTGTCGATGAAGTCCGGGTGAATCACCGCGGGCCCGAGCATCAGGTGGTACAGCATGGGAATGCGCACGCCGTCGAGGAAGAAGCCGGTGGCGGCGGGCTGGCTGCCGCGCACCACCGGATAGCTGATGCCCGAGGCGAGGCTCCCCACGCCCGGCATCAGCATGACGACGCGGAACGGGTCGCCCAGCGTGCCGGGCACCTCGCGAAGCTCCTGCTCGTGCAGGGTGATGCGCGTCACCTCCGTGCGAGGCCGGTCATCGCGCACCACCGTCTCGTAGGGATTCACGCGGCCGGGCTGGAGCCGGTAGATGACCTGGAGCGACTGGCCTTCGGAGAGCGTCTCCTCGAAGGTGCTCGGCTGGTGTCCTGGAGCGCGGGCCTCCACGCGGTGCGTGCCGGGGCGCAGCTCCAATGTGAAGAGACCTCGCGCATCCACGGTGCCGGAGGGCTCGGTGGCGCCGTCGACGAAGAGGGTGGCGTCGGCGAGGGGACGGCGCGTGCCTCGCGCGCGCACCTCGCCGGTGAGGCGCGCGGTGGCGATGGGGATGGGGATGGGCGCGGCGGGAGGCTCGAAGCGGTAGATGAACGGCAGGCGCACCGACACGGGCACGCCGGCGAGGGTCGCTGGGGTGAAGCGCAGGCCGGGTGCCGCCTGGAGCGCGGCCTCCGTGAGGCGGGGCTCGCCGGGCGCGGCGATGACCTTCACCTCGGCGACGGCGCCGTGTTCGTCCACCCGGAGCTCCAACGTCACTTCCCCGGGCGTGCCCTCCAGTCCCTCGGGCCACGCCGCGGGTGAGTCCGCCACCAGCGTGGGTGGCACCAGCGCGGCTTCGCCTCCGTCGGTGGCGAGTCCCAGCCGGGTGGCGTCCTCGGCGGACACGGTGGTGCCACCGTCGGTGGACTGGAGGTCGACTTCGAGGGTGCGGGACTCGGCGGTGGGGACGGGCAGGCCCTGGGCCGGTGCGAGGAGGGGCACTGCCACCAGGACGAGCAGTGTCAGGAGAGAGCTGCGCTCAAGACGCATGGGAACCCTTCAACACCGGACAGGTCGAGAACTGTCACCCCGGCCGGTGCGCTCTCATGCCGGGGCAGCCTCTCCGCTCCGTGCGGGGATGTCTATGCGAAAGGTCCAAGAGAGGCGTGCACACGCGGACGGTGGTCTGCCCGTCCGTCCTCCCGCGTGTGTGGCTCTTCACGAAGAGCGCGAGCGGCCGGGCCGCGTGGGTGGAGGCCCCTGGAGGGCACCGCTACGTTGAGTCGTCGGTGTCTTGGGGAAGGAGCCGCGGGACCATGCGCACGGTGAAGGACGAGCTGCTCTTGCGAGCGGTGGAGCACACCTTGTCGGGTCAGCCCATCGAGGCGGCGCGTGAGCTGGCGTCGCTGGAGACGCTGCTGGACGTGGACTCGGTGCCGGAGGACCTGGACTACCTGCTCTTCGCCACGGCGGTGTCGCATCGCCTGGAGGGCGCGGGAGGAGCGCCGCGCAACCCCTATCTGCATCCACACCCCGAGCAGGGGGCGCGGCAGATTGATTTGTTCCGGCTGTTGATGACGCACATGCCGCTGGCCTCCTCCGCGGATGCGCTGGCGAACGAGGTGTTGGTGGAGCTGTTGGGGAAGCGGGACGAGGCCACGCTGGTGGACGTGGGAATCGGCCAGGGGCGGCAGGAGGGGCGCTTGTTGAAGACGTTGTCCGAGCGCGGAGCGCTGCCGCGCAGGTTGACGCTGGTGGGCGTGGACCCGAGCGGGGCGAGCCTCGCGCAGGCGGAGGAGTCTACGGCGAGGGTGGCGCGCGAGGTGGGCGCGGTGGTGCGCTTCGTGGGAGTGGAGGCGCCGGTGGAGAGTCTGTCCGCGTCGACGTGGTCGGTGTTGCGAGGGTTGCCGGGGCCGAGGGTGGTGAACGCGGCCTTCGCGCTGCATCATGTCGCGGAGGAGCCGGGGAGCGTGGGCGCGGCGCGAGACGGCGTCTTGCGGAACCTGCGCGAGCTGGACCCGTCTGGAATGGTGATGTGTGAGCCGAACACGGACCACTTCCGCGCGCCGCCGCTGGAGCGCTTCCTGAATGCGTGGAAGCACTTCACGCAGGTCTTCCACCTGCTGGACGCGCTGGAGGTTCCTCGCGAGGAGCGCGCCGCCATCAAACGCTTCTTCGGCAGGGAGGTGGAGGACGTGGTGGGGACGGTGGACGAGTCTGCGCGGTGCGAGCGACACGAGCTCGCGGTGACGTGGATGGCGAGGCTGAAGCGCGCGGGCTTCGTGCCGCTGGAGTTGCTGGAGCAGGTCCGGCCGGAGGGCGTGCACCCGGTGTTGGAGCTGCGGCGTGAGCCGGGGCTCGTGGGGCTGAGCTGGAGGAACGAGGTGCTGGTGGCGGTGCTGAGCGTGCGGCCGGAGGGTGCGCGCGCGTGAAGTCCCGGCCGTGCGAGGATGGTGCCTGGAGGCGCACGGGTGACGGAAGAGGGACGCGAGGACGTGGCGGTTCAGGTGCTGGAGCGCTGCCGGAGCGCGGGAGTCCGGCTGGTGCTGGCGGAGGCGTGCACGGGCGGTCTGATTTGCGCGCGGCTGACGGACATCCCGGGGGCGTCCGCAGTGGTGGAGCGAGGCTTCGTGCCGTACTCGCACGAATCGAAGGTGGAGCAACTGGGAGTGTCCCTGACGTTGCTCCAGACGCACGGCTCGGTGAGCGCGGAGGCGGCGGAGGCGCTGGCGCGAGGGGCCTTGGAGCACTCGCGCGCGGACTGGGCGGTGGCGGAGACGGGCATCGCCGGGCCGACGGGAGGCACGGCCGAGAAGCCGGTGGGGCTCGTGTACATCGCGGTGCTGCGCAGGGACGGCGCGGCCACGGTGGAGCGGCACGTGTTCGCGGGGAACCGGAGTGAAGTGCGAGGCGCCGTGGTGGAGCGTGCGTTGGCGTTGTTGCTGACGCGGTTGAACGTCGAATCTTGAACTGGACGTTCACCCCGCACTCCCGGGTGCCTGGGCACCCGTCGGGGTGACCCCTACGCTGTGGGACGTCGGAGCGAGGTGCCTCCGTGTGTCCATGTGGCGAAGGAGCGCCCGGTGTTCCGAATCGGGGTGGAGGTCGAGGAGTCCATCGTGGAGTTCGTCCTGGAGGGCTACATCCGGGTCGAGGAGATGGAGGTCTTCGTGGGGGAGCTGACGCGGGCGACGGACTCGCTCGCGGGGCGCGACATCAAAATCCTGGCGGACCTGAGGCGCTTCCGCCCCGCGTCACCGGAGGCGACGAACATGATTCGTCGGGTGCAGGAGTACGGCCTGCGCTCGGGCGTGGTGCGTGTGGCGGAGCTGGTGGAGAGCGAGATTGTCGCGCTCCAGCTCAACCGCGTGGCGGAGAACAGCCACACGGACAGGATTCTGCGCCGCTTCTGGGAAGACACGCCCGCGCGGCGCTGGCTCATTCACGGTGACGCGGAGGATGGGGCGGCGTAGCGCCTACTCCGGGAATCCGACGTCGGGATCCGTCCAGGCTTCGTCCGGGAGCGACAGCGCACCCACGGGCAATCGCGCGAAGTGCGGAATGGTCGGGTACTCGCGTTGGATGGGGAGCGCATCCAGCTCGGCCAGCCGAAGCAGGGCCAAGCCTTGGATGAAGACGGGGCCATCCGTGCGCCGTATCTCCACGGGAAAGGCATCTTTCTGACGGAACTGTCGGCCACGCTCCTCGATGGTCGCGAGCAGGCCGTCGTGGAAGGCCTCCGCGTCCCGCTCGAGAAGGGCCCGGCAGGTGCCGAGGAAGGGGGCGTGCTCGCCTTTGACGACCGTGCTCCAGCGCTCCATCAACGGCTGGAAGTCGAAGGGAACTTGGGCGTGGAGCTGCAGGAGTCGCTTGTGCATGAAGTGCTGCAGGAGGAAGTCGTCTTCGTACTCCGCGCGCGCCTCGTGGTGTTCTGATGCCAGTCGAGCAAGCTCCACGGCCAGGCCGAGCTGTCCGGCGGCGAGGGCATCATGGAAGGATGAGTTCCGGCTCGGGCAGGTGACGAGTGGCTCGAAGGTGCGTCCTCCCGCATGCAGTCGCAGCAGGTGGAGCTGTGCCTGCGCGGACTTGCAGAGGAGGACCTGGAAGCGGTCCGTACGCGCCTCGGAGAGCAGCTCTCCAATGGCGAGGCGGTGATACATCCGCGAGGCGACGACATAGGCGCGTCCGGAGCGCTCGACGTCCGCCTTCACGCTGATGGCCTTCAGGGCCATGGTCAGTGTGTACCAGGCGGTGTCTTGGATGGTTTCCAGGTCCATGGCGGGCGGCTCCTTTCGCGCGTCAGACGAAGTAGCCCTTCTCGCCCATGGCGACGTAACGGATTCCCGTGACGCCGTTCTGGTCGAGGATGGCACGCAGGTCATCGCGGATGACGAAGAAACGAGGCATGACGCTGATGCGAAAGAGCCTGGCGTCTTTGGGCACCTTGTCCAGGTCCAGATGGAGCTGCTTGATGACCTCGAACTCTCCGGGCGACATGAGGGATTTCTCGCCTCGCGTCTTCTTCAGGTCGACGCAGTCCTCGACTCCCAGGAGATTGGCGATGAAGCAGTCCTCCGCGGCGACACGCCCCTTGTGGTTCCAGAGGGCGAAGGGGAGGTACTCGATTTCAGCGCCAGCCTCCTTTTCGAGCAACGCCCTGAGTCGCCCGGTGATGAGGTAGACGAGCAGCGAGTTGGGGATGAAGTCAGGGACGACGATGCCGCGATGGCGTCGAGCCATGTTCAGTCGGACGCCCGCGGGGTAGTTCGCCGCCATGGACGTACCCTCGGAGGCGGGCCACATGGTCCCCTTCATGGGGCTGGGATACTCGTTGACGAAGCAGTACTCCACGGTTTCCTCCTGAGTGAGGAAGAAGTACTGATGGGTGTTCGCGGTCATGGTCGTGTCGACGGAGGTCTCAAGGAGAAGGAGGAACTCGGAAGGTGCGTGCGCGCGCCGTACTAGACGGCGTCATCCACGGTGGCGAACTGGAACTGGCCCGACAGACCTTTCGCCAGCCCCGTCTTCCGAAGGAGCTTTCGAAGTGACGTGGAGATGTTCTCCAACTGGGACTTCCAGGGCTTGGACTGCTTGTCGGACAGCTCGGGATGCCCGTCCGTTTTGGCTTGTTGCTTGCCCATTTTGCCCCGCACGGATTTGACGCGGGTCTCGACGACGCGGCTGTAACCGGGGTGACTGTTGACGTGCGCGGGCAGCAGATACACCCAGCCCATCATGGGTCTCGTCGGCAGCACCATGACGTTGAGCCCTTTGTTGATGTTGTACTTGAGCTGCTGAAGCAGAGGCGTGTCGTCCTCGAAGGCCTGATAGAGGGCATCCGTCGGGATGAGGTGATGGGCCTGGTGGCTCCAGGGTCTGGCCTGCTTGCCGCCCTTCTTGAAGTTGTCCCCCTTGCCGAGGTCCCATGCTCCCGCAGTGACCAGGGGATTGTTCTTGTCGTCCCGGCCGGCCATCCGGATGCCCATCTCAATCTTCTTGCCCGCCGCCAGTGACTTCTTGGTTTCTTTTGCCTTCGGTTGGTAGCGAAAACCGAGGGCTGCCTCAAGCCGTTTGCGTGCCCGGTTGCCTTCCTTGTGGAAGGGAAGGTTGTACCAGTGCCGGTCATTCGCCGTGTGGTACGTGACGGCGTTCTTCTTGTGGTCATGCCCCTCGAAGAGGCATTTGCGCTCGAAGGGATATCGGCGTGGGTTGGTCCAGACGCAGCGGGTCACGCACCCGTTCTCCTCGCCCGCCACATGCGTGTCGCGTGTCTTGAGCTCCGCCAGATGCTCGTTCTTCTCGGCGGTCTTGGCTTTGTCCTCTTCCTTCGCCGCCTCCGCCGCGAGCTTGTCCGAGGCCGGGGCCGCGTCTGCCGCTTCCCGGGCCTTCTTCGCCTTCTCGCTCGCTTCCCGGGCCTTGGCCGCTTTGTCTTCGTATTGCGCGACGGCTTCTTTTTGGGCGAGTTCCAGGCTCATCGATCACCTCGAGCGAGAATGCGTGGAGACGGCTTCAAGGAGGAGCGCACCCCGCGCGGCGTCATCTCCCAGGAGGAGGATGAGCGCCTGGTCGCTCTCGGCGTAGCCCCGGGTGAAGGCGCGGACGGCGAGGCACACGGAAACGGCGCCCGTCGCCGCGCCAAGCTCTCCAAAAGGTTCGGGCGGGTACCAGTAACGGAGGTCGGCGGGCAGCCCCGCTTCCCTCATTCGCACCAGGGCCATTCCAAACTCACGGGCTCGGTACTCGTCTCCGTTGAGGTTGACGACCACGAGGTTCGGCTTTCGCCTCGAGTCCCCGAGACAGGCCTCGACCGCGGAGGAGAGCGCGACGCCATGCTCGGGTCTGTCCGCGGCGCGGTCATGCGCGGCCAGTCGCGTCGCCACGGCGGCCACCGTCGCCTCCGCGGGCGCGGACCGCGCACGGAGGGCATCGGCTCGCTCCAGCAAGACGAACGCGGAGGCCTCGCCTGGGAAGAAGCCCGAAGGCTGCTCCTCGGTCCGTAGGAGCCCCAGCGTGTGGAGCGTGGTCAGCGCGTCACCGTGGACGCACGTGTCGAGGCCGCCCACGATGCACCGGTCCAGCTCGCGCGAGCGAAGCCGTTGAATGGCCTGCTCCACGGCTTGAGCAAAGACGGCGGGTCCCCCATGGAAACAAGCGCGCCGCGCGGGAGCGATGGCCAGGCCCTGCATGGACAGCAGTGAGGGCACCAGGGAGGTCTCGAGCTTGTCGCGCCACTGACGTTGCTCTTCGAAGTGACGCGCGAACTCCGCCTGCGCGACATCCATGGGCGCGGGGCCCTGTCCCAGCAACTCGAGCTGCAGTAGCCAGGTGGCATGGAAGTGGCCGGGGAGGCACAGGAAGAAGCCCGTGCGCGCATGGTGCGCGGGCTCGAGCTTCGCGGAGGTCATCAAGTCGGAGAGCGCCGCGTCCCCCAGGCGGAGCAGGCGACCGATTCCCTCGAAGCCATCCGTCAGTCCCCGGACGGCATGTCCCTTCAGGGGGACGCTCTCCAGCGTGTCGAGGTCGGGCTCCTCGATGTCGAGCTGGCTCCAGTGGGTGGCTCCAGCCCGTGCGGAAGCGCAGGCCGAGGCCACGTCCAGGCCCCCCGAGGCGGTCATTCCCAGGGCGGTGATGGCGATGGCTCCCGCTGGCAGCGGAGAGGCTGACGCGGGGGACGTCATGAGAGGACCCCTCCAGCGAGCTGGCGGGTGTTCAGCGTGAGCGGGGTGTTCCGCAGCGCCGCGAGGGCCGCGAGCTGCTGGCGAAGGAAGCCCCGAGTCCGGAGCTGGCAGGCGCCTTGACTGCGCAGGGTCAGCTCCAGGCTCAAGGCATGACGTCGCCGCATGGGCTCCGTCCACTGGGCTTCGAGCAGCGAGGCCTGGGTCCAGGGACGACCGCGCAGGTACCGGACCGTGGGCTGGAGCTGCTTGCAATTGCGTTCCCACCAGGCGCGGATGACACCGGCGTTGGGCAGGGGAAGCCCCGCGCCTGCGAGGGGATGTCGCCCGGGCTCGTCGGGCTCCTCGGCGCTGTCGGGAGCCCGCGCAACGAAGTCTCCTTCGAGAGCGAGGCCGGTGATGGCGCTGAAGGCCTCCGCCGCCAGATGGCCCGTGGCCTCGTCTTCGAGATGCTCAAGACAGGCTTCGGCGGCGGACACGTGGCCATTGAACCCCAGGGCCCAGAGCGCGTCTGCACGCAGCTCAGAGTCACGCAGCAGCCCGGCGAGCAGTGTCGCCGCTTCAGGGCCTGTGCCGAGCGACAGCAGCAAGGCAGGGAGAACGGGGTCCCGTTCCCGTGAGGAGAGCTGCTCCTTGCAGACCGTCCACGTCTCCCGATGACCTGACACCAGTCCGGCGAGGAGCGCCGCATCGCGAACCTCGAGCTCGGGCGAGGACAAGGCCTGACGGACCACGCGCCAGTCGACCCCTCTCTTCAGGCGGACCGCCGCGCGAAGCGCCGAAGCGGCGACCGTCGAGTCTTTCGACGTGGTGAGCGCTTCGACGAGGGACTGAGGCCAGGCGGACGGGAATCCGAGCACCTCCAGGGCCAGGGCCTGCAGTCGCGGCTCGGGAGCATCGAGAAGAGGTTGGAGCCAGTCAGTCCGGGGCCCCGGTGCAAGGACTTCGAGCGCTCGCTGGATGCTCGGAAGGGCGTCGGGCGGCGCTTCCCGCAGGTGTTGCAGGAGGGCCTCGGGCGCCCAGTCGATGCCTCCTTCCAGGAGCGCGAAGACCACGGTCGACAGGCGCTCTGGCTCCTCTGTCTCCAGGGCGGGTCTCAGGAGCTTCCGGGCCACCTGCTCTCCACCCAGGACCAGGGCATCCACTCGCGCGAGCAGACGCTCTTCGCCCGTGAGGGCCTCGGCCGGTGTCTCGTCGGGTGCGGAGAGGCTTTGCTCCCACTGGCCCCACTGGAAGCTCGCCTCATCGAGGTGCTGCTCGTAGTGGTTCCAGTTGAAAACGATGTCGGCCCGCAGCGTCATGGCCACGTTAGAGATGCTTCTTGCACACGCGGCACTTGGGCTTTTCCTTGCTCCCCGCGCCCGCGACCACCGGTCCCTGCATGACGGGAAACGGCGGCGTGTTCTTGTCGTTGTGGAGCATGAGGTCGAAGGCGCGGGCCACGTTCTTCCCCTCGAACTTCACGTCGAAGGAGAAGTTGATGAACTCCGCCTTGCCCTTCGTCTTGCTGGAGGCCACGCCGCCGCCGGCCGTGCCTGCCTCGTCGCCCGTGCTCGTCTTGAAGTTCGAGTCCTTCACGCACACCGGGTTGCCGGCGACGGACACCTTCTTCGTTCCCTTGTCCGTGTCAGAGGATTGGGCCACGTTGGGATAGGGAATGGGGACGGGGCCCGCGGGGCTGGGCGTCTTGCATACGTCCGGGAAGGCCGTGGTCACTCCCCCGCTGTCCTTGGTGACGACGGACAGCTTGTTGACGCCTGTGTTGACGGCCATGGCCCCACCTCCAGGTCCGTCAAGAATACACTGGCCGTCCGTCTGGAATCGAGTGCCCTCGCCCCTGGACGTTGTCTAGTTGATCTCCACCGAACCACCCTTGATGCGGTGGGTGCCGGTGGCGCGCGACTCGAGATAGGTCCCCTTGATGATGACCTTGCCATTGCGGCGCAGGGTGATGCTGGCCTCTCCGCACTTGAGGACCACTTCCTCCTGTCCCTCGATGACCACGCGCTTGCCATCGACGTGGGCCTCGGTGGGCGCGCTCGACGCCTCCGCGGGTTGCTCCAGCAAGGCATCCAGCAGCGGCGTCGGGCTGGGCTCGTGGATGAGGCCCATGATGAAGGGCAGCGCCGGGTCCCCGTTCTCGAACAAGAGGACCGCTTTCTGTCGCCGGGCCACGGCCTCCTGAAGTCCGCGAGGCTCCAGGGCGACAGCCAGCCGCGCGGGCACGGGTCCCTGGGTGTTGCCGGTGAAGTCCACGAGCGGCGCCCCCGAGGCATCGAGCCCCACGAGCTGACCCGAGCGGCTCCCCAGGATGGGCTCCTGCACCTGCGTGCCCGGCTGGCTCGACTTGCTGGCGGATGGAGAGCTCATGCGAGAGGACCCGGCGAAGGAGGTGAAGGGAAATGATAGCGCATCCAGGAAGAGGGCCCTTCGTGGGAGCGTGAAGGACCTCCCGGCCTGTTCAGCCCGCTTGCTCCAGTGTGGGCTTCGACACACCTTCCGCCATGACGTGCACACCCCGCAGGTCATGCAGGCCATCCCCCAGCAGGACATGTCCGCGCCACAGCAGCGTCACCTGTCCCGCGTCCGCGTCCAGGATGACGGTGTCCAGGCGCATGGGAGGCTTCGCGTCCTCCGTGCCCGCCAGCTCCACGGTGATGACGGGAGGCGCCTGGCCGGGCAGCGAGAAGGCCAGCCGCCCCTTCGGCGACGCGCCGGCGATGATGACCGCCTCGTCCCCCTTCAAGTACCCCGGCGCCACGAGCCCCGGCGCCGCCGCGTTGAAGAAGCGCCGGTCGAAGTCCTTGGGCAACAGCGGCTTGCGCGTCTTGCTCCACGCCTCGTCATACGTCCCCGCGTACCTCGCCCGAGGCTGCCAGTCCGGTGACGTGAAGCCGAACCCCACCGGCGTCACCCGCTGGCCCCACTCGCGCAGCGGCTCCGCCGGGTCCTCCAGGTTGGGCAACCTCAACCCCTCCTCGAAGTGTCTCACGCTGGCGCGAAAGCCCGTGCCCACCGGGTTGCGCGGCTCGAAGGCGGGCTTCTCCTGGTCCGTCCTGTCCCACCCGCCGAAGGCCCGCTCCCACAGCAAGGCCATCCGTTCAAACGGCAGCGGCTTCGTCGCCGCCACCCGCCCCAGGCTACGGAACCACGTGCGCTCCCCCAGCACCCGCACCGCCTTCTTCAGCGGCCCCACCTGCAGCGCCACCAACACCTCCGTGTCGCCCTTGCGCTGCGCGCACGCATGCCCCAGCAGCACCACGTCCGTGGCCGGCTTGATGAACGCGCCCTCCACCTCGTACCGGTAGCTGGACTCCCCCGGCTCTCCCCAGGGCTCCCCCCGCCAGCTCACCTTCGGCTGCTCCCTCACCAAGGAGAGTCCCGCCTCGCCCAGCCCATAGGTTGCTTTCGCCACCAGCAGGAGCAGCGGGCGCCCCTCCTCGTCGCAGAGCCCCATCCAGTCCAGGGCGAACGGCGTCTCGTTCTCGACGGTGGGATGCCCCATGGCACGCGCCCCCAGGCGCCGGGCGGAAAGCCCTTGCGCCGGACAGGTGTGTCACTGTAGCAGGCGCTCCGCTTCGCGAGGGGGGCCCCATTCCAGGGCGCGCTGAGCAGTCGTCACATGGGCTCATTCCCGCGCCAGCAATTCCTCTCACGGGACGTTTGAATTCCTGACAGGGTCCACCGTGTTTCAGGCTGGGTCGACTTCTACCGCCCGATTCTCCCTGTGAGTTTTCACACCGCACGGAGTCTGGCCGTTTCTTGTTCATCAAGGAAAAACACGTAAATGTGCTTTACGAAATAGGTTGTGAAATATAACGAAACATGAATTCGGCATTTTGTATTTGAAATCCTGATTCCAGGTGTGTCACGAATATCCGGTCTTTTTACCGGAGGTAGTGCGTTTGGCTCATCGAGTCCTGAAGACGATTGGCGCGGCCTGGCTGGGAGTAGCGCTCACGGCGTGCGGCGTGGAGTCCACGGGAGGAGAGACGAAGGCTCCCGACGCGAAGTCCGAAGGAGACATCCAGGGCTCGCTCGGGAAGCTGCCGAACGCGGGTGTGCTGGATGTGTACGCGGATGGCATCCCCTCCACGGTGGTGGGTGAGCTGGGCAAGGTCGAGCGGACGCTGTCCGCGCTGTCCGTGGGCCACGCGGCCTTCGCGGCGGCTCCCGCCCTGGCGAACATCGCCCCGGTGTTCCGCCTGAGCGCGGACGACATGTTCCTCAGCAAGGCCCGCACCGACGCCCAGGGCAACCAGCACCTGCGCTACAAGCAGACGATGAACGGCCTGGAAGTGGTGAACGGCGAGCTGCTGCTGCACGTTCGCCCCGACGGCCAGGTGTACGCGGCCAACAGCTCCGCGCGCGGCGGCAAGAGCCTGTCCGCGGTTCCCCGCGTGGACGGCGCCCTGGCGGCCCGTGCGGCGGCGAACGCGACGGCCGGCAGCGGCATCACCACCGAGGGCGAGCCCAAGCTCGTCTACGTGCGTGACAGCAACGAGCAGCTCTTCCTCGCGTGGCAGGTGCGCGTCGTCGGCACCCAGGTGGAAGGCATCCCCCTGGCGGACGACGTGTTCGTCGACGCCCGCGGCCAGGCTGGCGTGGTGGCGCGTCACCCGCGCATCCACTCGGCGCTCAACCGCCGCGTGTACACGGCCAACAACGGCACCAGCACCCCGGGCACCCTGCGCCGCAGCGAGGGTCAGGCCGCCGTCGGCGACGCCCACGTGGACCAGAACTACGACCAGCTCGGGTACACGTACACCTGCTACCAGGCGCTGTTCGGCCGCGACTCCATCAACAACGCGGGCGCCACGCTCATCAGCACCGTTCACTACGGCAGCAACTACGTGAACGCGTACTGGGACGGCACCCAGATGGTGTACGGCGACGGCGACGGCGTGAACTCCATCGAGCTGGGCAAGGACGCGGATGTCACCGTCCACGAGCTGACCCACGCCGTGACGGAGAACGAGTCCAACCTCATCTACTCCGGCCAGTCCGGCGGTCTGAACGAGGCGATGTCGGACACCTTCTCCGCCATCTGCGAGAGCCGCATCTCCGGCACGTGGAGCACCGCGGCCGCCATCTGGATGATTGGCGAGGACGTGTGGACGCCGGGCACGCCGAACGACGCCCTGCGCTACATGGATGACCCGAAGAAGGACGGCGCCTCGCTGGACTACGCCTCCGACTTCAACTCCGGCACGGACGTGCACTACAGCTCGGGCATCCCCAACCTGGCCTTCGCGCTGCTCTCCAAGGGTGGCCTCCACCCGCGCAATCGCTCCACCATCAACGTGCCGGCCATCGGCGTCGAGAAGGCCGCCCGCATCTGGTACAAGGCCAACACCGACCTCTACACGAACTCCACCACCTTCGCGCAGGCGAAGACGTGGACCATCCAGGCCGCCGCGGACCTCGGTTATGACCAGGCCACGCAGGATGCCGTGAAGGCCGCGTGGGAAGCGGTGGGCGTGGGCGTCACGGTTCCGCCCCAGCCGTCCACCCCGCTGACCAACGGCACGCCTGTCACGGGCCTGTCTGGCAGCACGGGCAACCAGAAGTTCTACAGCCTGGTCGTCCCGGCCGGCGCCACGAACCTCAAGTTCACGCTCGCCGGTGGCACGGGTGACGCGGACCTGCTCGTCCGGTTCGGCGCGCAGCCGAACAGCTCCACCTACGACTGCAAGTCGGAGAGCAGCACCAACGCGGAGACGTGCACCATCACCACCGCTCAGGCGGGCACGTACCACGTGCTCGTCACCGCGTACGCCACCTACTCCGGCGCGACGCTGACGGGCTCGTTCACCACGGGCGGCCCCACGGGCAACGTGCTGCAGAACAACGTGCCGGTGACGGGCTTGGCGGGCGCTGCCTCCTCCGCCGCCAACTACACGATGGCCGTCCCCGCCAACACCCGGGTGACGTTCACCACCAGCGGCGGCACGGGCGACGCGGACCTGTACGTCCGGTTCGGCGCGGCCCCCACCACCACCACCTACAACTGCCGTCCGTACCTGTCGGGCAACGCCGAGACGTGCGCCCTGACCAACACCACGGCGGGCACGTACTACGTGATGGTGCGTGGCTACTCGGCCTACACCGGCCTCACGCTGAAGGGCGTGTACTAGTCCTTCACGTCGCATCGGTGGACTGAAGCAAGCACCCGGGGGGCCCGTCGCGGCCACCCGGGTGTTGTCTTTTTGGGGAGGCGGGTCTCGCTCGGCTCACGCGGGCGTGTCGGCGGGCCCGCGAATCGGCAGCTCCACGGTGAAGGTGCTGCCCTCGCCGGGTGTGCTCTCCACGTGGAGGGTGCCCCCGAGCGCCACCACGAGCTCCCGCACCAGGTGGAGCCCCAGTCCCAGCCCGCCATAGGCGCGCACGGAGACGGCCCGCTCGAAGCGCTCGAAGATGTGGGCCAGCCGGTCCGCGGCGATGCCGATGCCCTGGTCCTGGACGCTCACGCGCACGACGTCCGCGTCGACCCGGGCGCGGAGGGTGATGGGCTTTCCCGGGCCGAACTTGAGGGCGTTGGACATGAGGTGGACCAGCACCTGGCGCAGCCGCGCCGCGTCCCAGTGGCCCACCATGGGCCCGCCCTCGATATCGAGCCGCGGCTCGCAGCCGGCGCGCTCCAGGGGCTCTTGCAGGCGACGGGTGACGGCGTCGATGACCTCCCTCAGGTCGACGCGCGACAGGTGCAAATCCAACCGTCCCGCCTGGAGCCGGGAGATGTCGAGCATCTCCTCCACCAGCGTGGCCAGCTTCAGGCTCTGGCTGTCGAGTGTCCGCAGGCCTCGGATGGCGATGGGCGGCAGCCCCTGGGGCGTGTGCCGCAGCAGCGTCTGCACCATGAGGCGCAGGGAGGTCAGCGGCGTGTTCAGCTCATGGGAGGCGACGCTGAGGAACTCGTCGCGCAGGCGGATGGCGTCCTGGGACTCGCGGTAGAGGCGGGCGTTGTCGATGCAGACGGCGACGCGGCGGGCCAGCTCCTGGGCCAGTCCCAGGTCCACCTCGTTGTAGCGACGCCCGGGCGTGTCGGAGACGAACGTCGCGACGCCCAGAGTTTTTCCCCCGGCGATGAGCGGCACGTGCATGGCGGCCCGCGAGCCCAGCTCGCGCAGTCGCTCGACGTACTCGGGGCCGTGGCCGTGCTCGTGCAGCATGAAGTCGGTGACCTCCGCGCGCAGGAACGGCTGGCCCGTGCGCAGCGCGTGGATGATGGCGGGCGGGGACGTCCAGTCGACGGGGTGGCGCTCCAGCAGCTCGTGCAGGAGGACCTCCTTGGCCGGGTCCACGTGGGTCGCCACCAGCGTGCGCAGCGTGTCGCCCCGCTCGACGACGGTGAGCATGCACCAGTCCGCGAGGAAGGGGACCACCAGCCTCATCGCCTTGCCGAGCGTCTGCTCCAGCTCCAACGACTCGGCGAGCGCCAGGCCGGAGTCCGCCAGGAAGCGCAGGGCCCGCTCCGCGCGGCGGCGCTCCTGCACCTCCACGTGGAGCTGCTCGAACAGGCGGCTGTTCTCCAACGAGATGGCGATTTGCGACGACAGCGTGCGCAGCACCCCCACGCGCTCCGGGGTGAAGGCCCGGGTGGCCAAGTCGTTCTCCAGGTAGAGCACGCCCACCGACTTGCCATGGCGTTGGATGGGGATGGCCAGCGCGGACTTCACGGCGCGCCGGACGACGTAGGCGTCGCGGGTGAAGCGGCCCTGATGCGCGGCGTCCGCCAGCACCAGCGTCTCCCCGGTGCGGAAGGCGTGCTCCAGCAAGCTTATCGGCACCTGGCTGGCGTGGGCGAGGAGCGTGCGCTCCAGGCTGACTGGCTCGGAGATGGCGCCGACGGCGCACACGCGGAGGGTCCCGGCCTCGTCCAGGACGAGCGCGCCCCGGGTGGCGCCCGCCGCCTCGAAGCACACCGCCATCAGCTTCTCCAGGAGCCGGTCCAGCACCACCTCGCCCACCAGCGTCTCCGACGCCTTGAGCAGCGTGAGCAAATCCAACGACGCGCCGGGGGCATCGGGGCTCGTCTGCGTGACGCACGGCTCGCTCCAGGGGCGGTCCACCAGGGACTTCAGCTCCGGGAACTCCTCCTCCAGGAGCGCCACCTTGGCCTGCGCGCCCCAGCGCGTGTAGCAGTCCAGGGCCGCGCGCAGGTGCAGCGTGGCGAAGCGCTTGTGGTGCAGGTGCTGGTGGAACCGGCCCGCCAGCTCGTTCGCCAGGGCCTCGTCCTGCAGGAAGCCCTGGGTGTGGGCGCCGTCGATGGCGCTGTCGTACAGGCGCATGGCCTCCAGGTGTCGCCCCTCCAGGCGGGCCACCTCGGCCGAGACGAGCTGGTGCTTGTGGCGGAAGTTCTCCGGGCACGTCCGGGCCCAGGCGCCGAGCCGCCGCTGGTTGTCATTCATCATTTCCAGCAGCGCGTCCTTCTCCGCGGGCAGCCGGGTGGCGCGCGCCGCCAGCGTCAGCGACGTCAGCAGGTTGAAGTCGACGTTGCGGAAGAAGCCCTGCGCGAAGTGCTCGTAGGGCAGGGCCTCGCGCGACATCCGCAGCGCCTCGTCGAAGTCACCCAGCACGTACGCCACCAGCAGCCTCAAGAGGGCGTGCAGGTAGACGCTGGTCTGCGCCGCATGCCGGGAGTCGATGAAGTCCCGCTCGTTGAAGTCGTCGTCCTCCAGCCGGGCGAGCTGGTGGGTGCGGCCCTGGAGCGCGCGGATGGCCTGACGGGTGAGGGTGGCCACGTCCGCCATCACCTGGACGCCCGCGCGACGGGCGAAGGACAGGCTGGTGTCGATGGAGCCCAGCACGCGGACCAGCTCCGTGCCCATGGCCAGCTCGGTGGAGACGACGGAGGAGAGCGCGTAGCTGGTGAACTGGAGGTCGCCGCTGGCCAGCCCCGTCGTCACGGCGCGGCGCAGGAGCGACAGGCTGGTGCGCAGGGGCGCGCGCCAGTGATTGATGTTGAGCGTCAGGGTGATGAGGGCCCGGCACTCCTGGCGCGCATCCCCCATCCGCCGCGCCAGCGCCACGCCCAGGTGGCACCAGGAATAGGCCTCCGTGGGATTGCCCTCGCTGGAGAGCATCAATCCCTGACAGGCATACACGGAAGGGGCCCAGCGCGAGTTGCCGTGCTCCAGCGTGAGCGCGAGCGCCAGGGTGTTGAGATAGGAGAAGAGGTTCGGGTCCACGAAGAAGGCGGGCGTGACGAGCTCGGACAGGAGCTGCACGCACGCCAGGTGGCGCGGGTCATCCATCAGCGGCGCGTCCAGCAGCTCCTCCACCGCGCGCCCGCGCAGCAGGTGCTCCACGCGCTCCCGCTCGGCCTCAAGCGCCTGGGCATGGCCATATTCGGGCAGCTCCAGCCCGAACAGCAGCAGGCCCTCCCGGCCCGCGCGCAGGGCCTGCGCGTAGTGGCCGTTCATCAGCAGGGCCAGCACCTGGAGGACGTACAGGTCCACCTTGCGCGGCGCGGAGGCGGCGTGCTCGTGCGCGGTGCGCAGCAGCTCCTCGGCCAGCTTGCCGTTGCCGGACAGGTAGGCGCACTCCGCGGCCTCCTTGTGGACCTGGAATATCCGCTCGTGTCGCCGGGGCCAGTCCTCGGGAGGCAGCAGGGACAGGCCGCGCGTGAGGTACACCAGCGCCGCGCCGAAGGCGGACGCCTCCTTGGCCTTGAGCCCCGCGCGGAAGAGCAGCTCCGCCAGCGACTCGCGCTCCTGGGCGCTGCCCAGCTTGCGCACGCCGAGCGAGAGCTGGTCCACCACCGCGAACAGGCGCTCCTCGAGCACATCGCCCCGCGCTCCGCGCAACAGCTCCCGTCCCGCCGCCAGGTGCAGGGACTCGCGCTGGTCCTCGGTAAGCAGCGAGTACGCGGCCTGGCGGACGCGGTCATGCGCGAAGCGGTACGCGGCGTCCGGCGTGGTGGCGTCCTCCGTCCGGACGCGGGGGCTCGTGGGCTCGTTCTCCGGGATGAGCAGCCCTTCGCGCAAGAGGCTCCACAGGGCGGACGCGGTGTCCTCGGTACTCGACTGGACCAGGGCGGACAAGAGGCTCAGCTCCACCCGGTCTCCCAGACAGGCGGCGACCTCCAGCACGTACTGCGCCCGCTCCGGCAGCCGGCGGATGGCGGCGAGCATCAGCTCCACCACGTTCTCCGTCACCTCCACGCCGCGCAGCCGCTCCAGCTCCCACGTCCAGGTGCCGTGCTCCAGGTCGAAGCTCAGGAGTCCGGACGAGTGCAGCATGCGCAAGAGGCGCGTGAGGAAGAGGGGGTTGCCCGCCGTCTTGCCCAGGAGCAGCTCCGCCAGGGGCGCCACCTCCGCGGGCTCGCGGCGGAAGGTGTCGGCGCACAGCGCGGTGATGGCGTCGACGTCCAGCGGCGCCAGCTCGAAGGTGTGGGAGGGAATGGCGCCCTGCTCCTCGAGCGTGCGCAGCAGGCGCGACAGCGGGTGCTCGGGGCCGACCTCCTGGGAGCGCCACGCGCCGATGAAGAGGACGTGGAGCGAGCCGGGGTCTCCGCACAGGCTCTTGAGGAGCTGGAGCGAGCCGGGGTCCGCCCACTGCAGGTCATCCAGGAAGAGGATGAGGACGTGTCGCGGTGTCGCCAGGGCCTGCACGAAGGACTGGAAGAGGAGGTGGAAGCGCGCGTAGGCCTCCACCGGCCCCAGTCTGGGTGGCAGTGGCTGTGGGCCCAGCAGCTCCTCCAGCGCGGGGATGACGTCGCTGATGACGCGCGCGTGGGGACCCAGGGCGCCGAGCAGTCGCTGACGCCAGATGTCGCGCGCGTCGGGGGCCTCCTCCATCAGCTCGCGCAGCAGGCCCTGGAAGGCCTGGACGAAGGCGGAGTAGGGCACGGTGCCCTGCAACTGGTTGAACTT
>Ga0126314_10000114_pt1 | contig 42384 bp, 38 predicted proteins | sample Plot105B_FD_92535 | JGI IMG/M metagenome (GOLD analysis project Ga0126314, IMG submission 92535) | Serpentine soil microbial communities from UC McLaughlin Reserve, CA, USA - Plot105B | ecosystem: Environmental > Terrestrial > Soil > Grasslands | place: USA: UC McLaughlin Reserve, Lake County... | reverse complement strand
GGCGTTGCCGCCGCCGTGGCTCGCGAGGCCCGTGCCGCGCGCGGCAAGGTGTTCGGCGCCAAGATCATGATCTTGGTGGGTCCCGGCAACAACGGCGGGGACGCGCTGTTCGCCGGCGCGCGGCTGGCCCGGCGTGGCGCGGCGGTGATCGCGGTCCGATGCCTCGGCCAGCCGCACGCTCGCGGCCTTGCCGCCCTTCTGGCGGCGGGTGGCCGGCTGATCGATCTGGACGATTTGGACCCGGTAGAAGATCATCGACCGTTCGACATGCTCAGGACAGGTGAGCTGAGCTCGTCGATGCCCGACGTGGCAGTAGACGGAATCCTCGGCATCGGCGGCCGCCCGGGGCTGCCCGACCGGGTGGCGTTGCTCGCCGGGGCCCTGTCCTCCCGTCTGGTGCCAACGGTGGCAGTCGATCTCCCCTCTGGAGTCGACGCCGACACTGGCGGCGTCCCGGGGGCTTCGGTGCGGGCCAACCGTACGGTGACATTCGGCCAACTCAAGCCCTGCCACCTGATCGAACCAGCGCATAGCCGCTGCGGGGAGATCGAGGTGGTCGACATCGGGCTGAGCGCTGCTCGCGCCCTGCCGGGCGGCCTGTGGCTGCGCCAAATGAACGACGAAGAGCTGGCCGGCTGGCCTTTTCCAGACGCACGCAGCGACAAGTACTCCCGTGGGGTGGTCGGTATCGACGCCGGCTCCGACCAATACCCGGGGGCCGGCGTGTTGTCCACGTACGGAGCGGTGTACGGCGGCGCGGGCATGGTGCGCTTTCTTGGTGCGGACAAGCCGGCAGAGATCATTCGCCGGGCGCTGCCGAATGTGGTCTTCTCGCCCGGCCAGGTTCAGTCTCACCTGCTCGGCTCCGGTTGGGGAGATCGGCCGGACGGTGCCGACGTCATCGCGTCCGCCCTCGATTCCGGCCTACCGGCCGTCGTCGACGCGGACGGGTTGAAGTATCTCCCGGAAAAGGTTCCGGCAACCTGGCTGCTGACCCCGCACGCCGGCGAGCTGGCCAGGCTGCTCGGTGAGGAACGAAATTGGGTGACCGATGACCCCATTCGTGCCGTACGAGCCGCAGTCGCCAAGACCGGAGCCACAGTCCTGCTCAAGGGCGCCACCCAGCTGGTGGCCGGACCGGATCTTAGGTGGGTCTCCGTGGCCATGCCCGGTCCAGCCTGGACAGCTCAAGCAGGATCAGGTGACGTGCTGGGTGGGCTGTGCGCCGCGTTGCTCGCCGCCGGTCTGTCGACCGAGGACGCCGCCGTGCGAGCCGCGTCCATTCAGGCCCTGACTGCCCGCCGCCATCCCGGGCCCCTACCCCCGCAGCGGCTCGCGGAGTTGATCGCCGACGCGATCGGTGCACTTCAGCAACGCCAGTCGGCCCTCCTCGATGAGATCAGGCACAACCGGTTGTGACCGGGATTCACCCCTCCACCGCTCGCGCCGAGATCGACCTGGCCGCCTTTCGTGCGAACCTCGGGGCGATCTCGCGGCACGTCGGTGACGCAGAGCTGATGGTTGTCGTCAAGGCCGACGGATATGGCCATGGCCTGCTCCCCTGCGCCCGGGAGGCCCGTGTCGCCGGAGCCGACTGGCTTGGCGTGGCGACCCCAGCCGAAGCCCTCGCCCTGCGCGACGCCGGAGACACCGGTCCGTTGCTCGCCTGGCTCTACGGCCTTGAGGAAGATCTCAGCCCACTGGTCGCTGCTGACGTCGACGTTTCAGCGCAGTCGATTGACCAGCTCTCCCGGCTGTCGGCTGCCGCGGCGACGGTGGAGCGGCGTGCCCGAGTACATCTGAAGATAGACACCGGATTGTCACGAAATGGTGCCTCCCCGGCGGAGTGGCCGCACCTGTGTGCCGCCGCTGCTGAGGCAGAACAGGCTGGGGCGTTGCAGATCGTTGGTGTCTGGTCGCACTTCGCCGCCGCCGACGAGCCAGGTCACCCAGCAACCGAACGCCAGATCGAGGCCTTCTTCAGCGCCGAGGAGCGGGCTCAAGCCGCCGGACTGCAACCGAGGCTGCGGCATCTGAGCAATTCTGCTGGTGCCTTGGTGGTTCCGGAGGCGCATCTCGATCTTGTGCGCATCGGCATTGCGGCATACGGCATTGACCCAGCCCCCGGGATTGCGGCAATGGCAGGGGTTGAGTTGCGTCCCGTGATGACGCTTCGTGCTCAGTTGATCAATCTCAAGCAGCTGGCGGCGGGTAGCGGGGTGTCTTACGGCTGGACCTGGGTGGCCACGGAAGCGACCGGCGTCGGGCTGGTTCCGCTCGGCTATGCCGACGGCATCCCGCGGCATGCTGGCAACACCGCCAGGGTGGGGTGGCGCGGCCGACAGGTGCCCGTTCGAGGGCGGATCTGCATGGATCAGTTCGTCGTCGAGCTGGGGCAGCGGGATGCAGCAATCGGAGATGAGTTGATCATTTTTGGTCCGGGCGACTCCGGAGAGCCGACGGCGGAGGACTGGGCGCACTGGTGCGGCACTATCGGTTATGAGATCGTCACCCGGATCGGGACTCGAGTTCCTCGCGTTGTGGTCAACAGTACCGGCACCGATGACCTCCCCGCTGGGGCTGACTGATGGCAGGCCGACTCGCCTCGGGCTTCGGACTTCTCACCGGTGCCGCCGCCCTCGCCGCCGGGGGCATCGCAGCCGGCCTCGAACTTGAACGACGCGTTGTGACCAAGCGGATCCTGCGGCATGCAGATGAGGAGCCGGAAGACTTCTTCGGCTTACGCGCCGCCGGTCCCAAGATCATCACACCGGACGGTGTTGTGCTGCACACCGAGGTCGACGACGTCGCCGAGACCGGCGCCAGCGATCTGACCCTGGTCTTCGTCCATGGTTATGCGCTCAACATGGATTGCTGGCATTTCCAGCGCAAACACTTCCGTGGCCGGATGCGGCAGGTCTTCTATGATCTGCGTTCACACGGTCGCTCGACCAGGTCGAAGCGACAGCTCTGCCGGATCCCACAATTGGCCGATGATCTTGCGCAGATCCTGGACGAAGTCGTCGGCGACCGGCCAGTGATCTTGGTCGGTCATTCCATGGGCGGCATGACGATCATGCGACTGGTGCAAACCCAACCGGATCGATTCGGCACCCAGATCCGCGGCGTGGCGCTGTTCTCGACGTCGGCCGGGGAGATGGCCGAGCATTCACCGATCCGTGGTCTTCCTGGACGCACCTTCGCCCGGGTCGCTGAGCCGATGCTCGCGGCGCTCAACCGCATTCCCGAGCTGATCGAGCATGGTCGCCGCGCCGGCTCAGATCTTGGCTATGTCGTTACCCGCCGGTTCGCTTTTGCATCCGATGTGCCGCCCGGCTATGTCGAGTTCGTCAGTGAGATGCTGGCGGAAACGCCATTGGAAGTCATCGCCGACTTCTATCCTGCGTTCGCCGATCTTGATGAGTATCGGGCCCTCGAGATGCTCGGCCGGATACCGACAGCGGTAATTGGCGGCGAGGACGATCTGTTCACTCCGGTGACGCACACAGACCGGATCCTGGAGCTGCTGCCCGACACCGACGCGCAGCGTCTGCCGAACTGCGGGCACCTGCCGATGATCGAGCACTCCACTATTTGCAACGAGATCTTGGACCGGCTGGTGCAACGGATCGGCCACTACGATTGATCGCCGGTGAACGTTTCGGTTGCAGATCTTGTGGTGTCAGTGGCGGACCTCCGCGACGCCGATGGCATGGTTGAGGTCATCCACGCGGCTTTCAGCGCCCGGCCAGCGCTGGATCCACCGGCGACGGCGGTCGACGAGACGCCGGACTCGCTAAAGACGCACTTCTCGGCCGGCGGAAGCGCAATCTACGCGACGGTGGCTGGGCGCCCAGCTGGGGTGATCTTGGTGTCGAAAGCGGGACGGAAGCTAGCTCGATTTTCCCGCGTGTCGGTCCACCCCGGGTTCCAACGGCATGGCATCGCCTCGGCCATGGTGATGGCGGCGGAAGACCATGCGGCCGAGTTGGGCTTTCGCCGGGCAGAGCTCTTCGCCCGAGAGGAACTGGCCGACCTGATCTCCTTCTGGCGTCGGCGCGGCTACGGCGTGGATCGCTCCGTGCCGCATGGCGTGATGCTGGCCAAGATCTTGCCGGTGGCCATCCCAGTGCCGACGGCAGCCGACATGCAAAGGTTGGGTAATCGGCTAGCCGGCCTCCTTCAACCGGGTGATCTGATCATCGCCTCTGGAGAATTGGGTGCCGGCAAAACCACACTGGCCCAGGGCATCGGGCAAGGGCTGGACAGCGCGGGGCCAGTCATCTCGCCGACATTTGTTTTGTCCCGAATGCACCGATCCACCAGCGGTAGACCGGGCCTGCTGCATGTCGACGCGTATCGGCTGTCCAGTGCAGCCGAGCTGGACGATCTTGATCTTGACGCGCAGGCCGCCGACTCGATCACCTTCGTCGAGTGGGGAACTGGCCTGGTGGAAGGGCTCGCTGAGGACCGGCTGGAAATCGATATCTTGGCCAGGTCTGACGGCTGGCCCGGTTGGAGCGCCGACGGCCGCACCGTCCTAATTCGTCCGGTGGGCCGTCGGTGGCAACATGTCGATCTTGAATCGCTCGCGCAGACCCGCCCTGAGCTTGTCGAAGAGCCTTTGGTTCGGGCCCCGACGGGGGCGGACGGCGAAGGACAGCACGGATGAGTGCCGTCACCGAGTCGCAGGTGGTGCTCGGAATCGACACGGCGACGGTGGTCAATGTCGGATTGGCGGCTGGCGATGAGGTCTTAGCAGTCGCCACCGTGTCGGACCCTCGTGCCCATGCCGAGCAGCTTCTGCCCCAGGTGAGGCGATGTCTGTCCGATGGTGGTTGTCGGCTCGTCGACGTTGATCATCTCGTCGTCGGAATGGGACCCGGCCCGTTCACCGGTTTGCGAGTCGGCATCGCCACGGCACAGATCCTGTCCGCGGCCGGCTCCATCCCGTTGCATGGCGTTTGTTCACTCGATGTGCTCGCGATTCACTACGTCACTCAGTGGGCGCCACAAGACGGCTTTGTCGTGGCGACCGACGCGAGGCGGCGTGAGGTCTACTGGGCGGCTTATGCGCCTTCCGGCGCTCGCCTCGTTGGGCCCCATGTCGGGCCGCCGGTGGACGTACCAGAGATGCCCGTGATCGGCCCGGCGGCGGAGCTTTATCCGGATCGGCTCTTCATTGCGCCGGGGCCGCGTTCCCTGGATCCAGGCGTGCTGGCGAGAGTGGGACGCAGCCTGCCTTCGGTAGGCAGCGAACCGCTCTATTTGCGCCGAGCCGATGCCGCCGAACCAACCCGGCGCAAATCCGTCCTTGTTCGACGGCCGGCCCGACACGCATGAGAAATACCGAGGTTCACATCTCGCCTGCCCGTCGTGACGATCTGGCTGCGATCATGGCGCTGGAGCGCATCGGCTTTCCCGAGCCGGAGCGATGGAGTGAACGCAGCTGGTTAGGCGAGTTGCTGGGCGCGGGACGTACGGTCCTGATCGCCCGAGCACAGTCCCCGGTCGGGGTGATCACAGTGCAGACGGTCGGCGAACTCGCCGATCTGCACCGCTTGGTCGTCGCGCCCGACCGCCGCCGGAGAGGGGTCGGGACAGCCCTGGTCATCGAAGCCCTCAGCGCTGCCCGCCACCATGGCGCCCGTGCCGTGATCTTGGAGGTGGCCTACTCGAACGACCCGGCGATCGCGCTCTACTCGGGCCTGGGGTTCGAGCAGTTGTCCGCCCGGGAGAACTACTACGGACCCGGCCGGCACGCGCTGATCTTGAAGCTCTACGACCTCGACCGTTGGCCAGATCAGGAGCAATCACGGTGACTGGTCCGCTGATCTTGGGCATCGAGTCCTCGTGCGATGAAACCGGAGTCGGGGTTGTCCGGGGGCATGAGCTGTTGGCCAACGAGGTCGCGAGCAGCGTCGAACTCCACTCTCGCTTCGGTGGGGTGGTGCCCGAAGTGGCGAGCAGGGCGCATCTGGAGGCGATGGTGCCTACCCTGCAGCGAGCTTGCGCGACGGCGAATATCGATCTTGCCGAGCTCGATGGCATCGCGGTCACTGTCGGCCCTGGGCTGATGGGTGCCCTAGTGGTTGGCCTGGCCAGTGCCAAGGCGCTCGCGTACGCGTTGGACAAGCCGTTCTACGGGGTGAACCATCTTGCCGGCCACGTCGCCGTTGACGTTCTCGAGCACGGACCCCTGCCGCAGCCGTGCATTGCGCTGCTGGTGTCGGGAGGCCATACCTCCCTGCTTTTAGTTGAAGAGATGTCGAGCAAGATCATCGAGCTCGGGTCGACCATCGATGACGCTGCCGGCGAGGCATACGACAAGGTCGCGCGTCTTCTGGGCCTGCCCTATCCGGGCGGGCCACCGATCGACCGCGCTGCAACAACGGGGGACTCTCGATTCGTTTCCTTCCCTCGGAGCCTGACGGCTGCCAAGGACCAAGAGAGACATCGCTTTGACTTCTCGTTCTCCGGTCTGAAAACGGCCGTTGCGCGCTGGGTTGAGGAGCGCGAGCGAGACGGGGTCCAGACTCCAATCGCTGACGTTGCGGCCAGCTTCCAGGAAGCGGTCTGTGACGTGCTCAGCGCCAAGGCGATGGACGCCTGTGCCGCGACCGGTGCCACGGATCTACTGATCGGCGGGGGAGTTGCGGCCAATCGCCGGTTGAGAGCGCTGCTTGCCGAACGGGCCGGCGAGCACAGTGTCCAGCTCCGCACACCGCGGCCAGCCCTGTGCACCGACAATGGCGCCATGATCGCCGCCCTGGGCGCCGAGATCGTGGTGGCTGGGGGCCGCCCTTCGGAGCTGGACATCGGCGCGGATTCGTCGCTGCCCGTCTCCTGCATCCTCGTCTAGCACGGGGTTTACGCCAGATGATTCGCGGGCATGAACCAGGCCGCCGCCGCAGCAGACAATTCGTTGAACCGATGCTCGGCATCGACCGCGCCCTCGTGTCCTGGCTGTGGCTGCTCGCCCTCTTCTCTTATGGCCTGGCTCTACTCGGCCACCTCGCACCCAGAGAACGGTCACCAGGATGGCTGCGTCTTGGGATCCACGGCCAAGGCGGAGCATGCATCGCTTTAATGACGGCGACGTCGTCGTGTCGGTGGACGGCCTGGCCCAGACAGCCACATGGGCCGTGCCGACCCTCGTTGGCGTTCCGTTGCTGGAACTGTGGTATCGCCGCGAGAACGCGGTTCGGCAACTACAAGGTGCCGCGGCATGACCAGACTCGCTGTCCGTCCGCTCGGTCCGGGTGACGTCAAGTCCGCGGGCGCGTTGCTTACAGCGAGTCACGGCGAGTATCCGGCCTTCCGAGCGTTGGCGCCCGACCCGACCGCCGGCGAATGACGGGTACCACGCGCGGCCGCCAACGCAGAATCCGAATGTCTGGGCGAATAGTGTCAGTGGTGGTCTGTAGCGTCTGAGCATGTCCGTCGCCCTTGCGGCCGAGCCGGAACGGCCCGCTGATCCGTTCAGCGGCTGGCTGGACGATGTCCTAGCCGGCCTGGCGGACGGGATTGAGTCATGTGCTGATCTCCATGATGGCGGTGCGGAATCGGACGCGGTTCGGATTGATCGGCTTGCTCGCCTGGAGAAGTTGAAGGCGGCCGCATCTGCTCTGCAGGCCGCCGAGTCGGTTCGGTTTGCCCAGTCCCAGGTCGAGCAACAAATGGCTTCCGGTGTGGATCCTCGGGTGATCGGCCGCGGCGTTGCCGACCAAATAGGTCTGGCCTGCAAGGTGTCCCCGGTCGAAGGCTCCCGCCGTCTGAACATGGCGCGGGCATTGTGGTTTGACCTACCCCAAACCTTCCAACTGCTCGCGGACGGTGAGATCTCTGAGTTGGTTGCCTCACTGGTGGTGTCGGAAACCCGGCACCTCGACCGACCAAGCCGGCGTGCGGTGGACGGCCAAATTGTGGCCGCCGGTATCAGCCAGATGGGACCGAGGAATGCGGCGGCGTGTGCCCGCCGACATGCCTATCGGGCCGACCCGAAGGGGTTCGTTGAGCGGGGCCGGACCCGAACGCAACCATCGCCGGGTCGGGCTGCGGCCGGCACCAGACACCATGGCGGTGTTGACCGGCTATCTGCCGGCCGAGCAGGGGGTGGCCTGCCTGGTGGCCTTAAGACGGCACACGGACACCGCGCGCGCCCAGGGTGATCAGCGAACCCGGGATCAAATCATGGCCGACACCTTGGTGGAACGGCTGACCGGCCAAACCTCCCCGGCCGATGTCAACCTCGAGGTGCAGCTGATCATGCCACTCGACAGTCTGCTCGACCCGACCGACCAAACCCCGGCAGAACTTGCCGGCTGTGGGCCGGTCCCGGCCGGCATCGCCTTTGACATCCTCACCTCCAGCGAAGGCCGGAGGTGGTGGCGGCGGCTGTTCACCGCACCCAACGGTGGCCCGATTGTGGGCGGGGATCCATTCCGCCGCCGGTTCGACGGCTGGCTAGCCACCTTGATCAAACTCCGGGACCAGACCTGCCGCGATCCCTATTGCGATGCGCCCATCCGCCACCTCGATCATGTGCACCGCAGAACCGACGGCGGACCCACCACCTTGGCCAACGGGCGTGGGCTGTGTGAACGCGGCAACTACGTCCGCGAAATGCCCGGCTGGAAAGTACACCTCACCAGCGACGGGCTGCATGGCCGACCACACATTGTGATCATCACCACACCCACCGGCCACAGCTACACCAGCGCCGCACCCCAACCGCCGTGAAGTGACTACGAGACCTCCGCTGATGGCTGCCAGTGGATATTGACCGGCTGAAAATTCGCATCTGCGAATGTCACGCGCTTAGAACGGCTTGGTTGGTCCTGCCTCAACCCTGTCCAACATCTCGTTCCTTGAGCCACGCCGTCCGTGGATTGACTCCAGCCACCAGGTAACTCCTGCGTCGGCGTAGCGCTGGACCAGATCGCGATCCTCTTTGCTGGACACTCCACTGAATGCGACATCAAACGAATCTGAGGATCGTTCCAACCCCTCGATGGCTACCGCAATCTGGTCAGGGCTTATGATCATTTTCCCTTCCTCACTGTCGCCAGCAGTGATCCAGCCGTCCCACCGGGATGCACGCCTCTTGGCCGGAGCGCTGTCGCCGCCAATCCACACGGGTACTCGTGGACGTTGAACGGGCAGTGGAGCGAGCGTGACACCGTCAATCGTGTAGTGCCGTCCACGATGCTCCACGCGCTCACCTGACCAGAGTGCGGTCAGAATCTGGAGAGCCTCGTCCAAGCGCTCAGCACGGACCCGTGAATTATCCGGTTCGCCGAACTTAGTGAACTCCTCAGGAACCCCGCCCAGGCCAGCACCAAGAACCACTCGGCCACCGCTCAGCAAGTCGAGGCACGCGACCGCATTCGCGACGACCTGGGGGCGGCGGCGGGCCAGTGGGGTGATGCCGGTTCCGATACGCATCCGTGACGTGGCCTGAGCGACAGCGGCAAGCGTGATCCACGGGTCGCCCGACGGGACACCCCAAGCGAATCCCAGATGATCCCAGACAAACAGCGACTCCCAACCGGCAGCCTCGGCAGCCACCGCCAGCTCCACTACGAGACGGGGATCGGCATACTCCCCGAGGGTGCAGACGCTCAATCCGTAGCGCATCCGCAGATCATGACAGGGAACGCTGACCAAGGGCTCACCAGAGCAGGTCCCCTCCGATCCAACCAGGCTCCCTGAAGCTGAGCTCGGACAATTGACGCGTGCCCATGTCGCAAACGATGCCGTTCTCATTGACTGCCGAGGCGCTCGAAGCAGCGGATGCGGAAGACGACCCCGGCTCTTTGGCGGCAGCCACCCGGCTGCGTGCCCGGTTCGGTCCGGAGCTTGCTGCCGCTGCGGCCTCGCAGGTGGAACTCCGACGCCTAGCCCGTGCCAAGTTCGGAGATATGGCGAACCGGATGTTCTTCACCAGGGGCGGGTTGGAGCAGGCCAGTCGCCCTGAGGTCGCTGACTACCACGCCCACCGCCTAGCAGCGGAAGGCGTGCGCCGCGTCGTGGATTTCGGCTGTGGCATCGGCGCGGATGCAATGGCGTTCGCTCGCGCCGGGCTCAAGGTGATCGCCGTCGAACTGGACCCGACTACTGCGGCCGCCGCAACCGCCAACCTGGTGGGGATGGCCGAGGTTGTCTGTGCTGATGCCGAGGTGGTCGCCGAACAGCTGCTGCGGACGAGCGACGGCGTCTTCTGCGACCCGGCTCGTCGGACAAGTTCTGGCCGGGTCTGGCGCGTCGAGGACTTCACGCCGGCATGGTCGTTCGTCTTGCAGCTGCTTGACCGGATCCAACCTGCGGCGGTCAAGCTCGGCCCTGCCCTTCCGCACCGTCTTATCCCGGCCGATGTAGACGCAGAATGGGTGAGTCACCGTGGCGACACGGTGGAGGTCTGCCTCTGGGGCGGCCCAACGTCCAGCGGAGTTCGGTCGGCGATGATCTTGCCTGATCACCGGCTGGTGGTACCCAGCCAACTCCCCCGGCTACCGGTGTCCGATCCCAAGGGCTACATATACGAACCCGATGGCGCCGTTATCCGCGCCGGCGGCATCGCTATGCTAGGCGACTCGTTGAACGCAGCGCTACTGGACCCCTCCATCGCCTACCTGACAAGTGATCAACTGACGCCAACGCCATACGGGACAGCATTCGCAATCGAGCGGGTACTGCCGTACGACCTCAAGGGCATGCGCTCATGGGTCCGCGAGGCGGACATAGGCATTCTGGAGATAAAGAAGCGGGGCCTCGATGTCGATCCGGCACAGCTGCGGCGCCAACTGCGTCCTTCTGGGCCTGCTAGCGCGACGCTGATTCTGACTCGGACGCCCGATGGCGCCAAGGCGATTGTCGCGAAACGGGTCGGTCCTGGCACTCCTGGAGGGAGAGTGCTAATGTCGGATTAGCACTCGGATGCCGAGTGTGCTAGCTCGCCTGGGTCGGCTCCCGCGACGACGTCCCTGTGCGAGGTAATCGCAGAACAAACACCATCCATGTGAAAGGGGTTTGAACGTGGCAAACATCAAGCCGCTCGAGGATCGCATCCTCGTTGAGCCGCTCGAAGCCGAGCAGACCACTGCATCCGGCCTGGTCATTCCGGACACCGCCAAGGAAAAGCCGCAGGAGGGCAAAGTCCTGGCCACCGGCCCGGGTCGTATTGACGACAACGGCAATCGCGTTCCGCTGGACGTCGCCGAGGGCGATGTCGTGATTTTCAGCAAGTACGGCGGCACTGAGGTCAAGTACGACGGCAAGGAGTTGCTGCTGCTCAACGCGCGCGACATCCTCGCGGTCGTCAACAAGTAACCAGCGAAGGGACGACATATGGCAAAGATGCTTCAGTTTGACGAAGAGGCACGGCAGTCGCTGGAGCGTGGCGTCGACATGCTCGCCAACACTGTGAAGGTCACTCTCGGCCCCAAGGGCCGCTACGTCGTGCTCGACAAGAAGTGGGGCGCACCGACCATCACAAACGACGGCGTCACGGTTGCGCGCGACGTGGAACTGGATGATCCGTACGAGAATCTGGGCGCCCAGTTGGCCAAAGAGGTGGCCACCAAAACCAACGACATTGCGGGGGACGGCACCACGACGGCCACCGTGCTGGCCCAGGCTCTCGTGCACGAAGGCCTTAAGGCAGTCGCTGCAGGTGCAAGTCCGCTTTCCCTCAAGCGGGGTATCGACGCGGCGGTCGCTGCGGTCGAGGAACGGCTTCGGCAGAACGCCCGTGAGGTGCAGACCACCCAGGACATGGCGAACATCGCCACGATCTCGGCCCGGGACGATCAGATCGGGTCCTTGATCGCGGAAGCCTTCGACAAGGTCGGCAAGGACGGCGTGATCACCGTCGACGAGTCGCAGACCTTGGGAACCGAGCTTGAGTTCACCGAAGGCATGCAGTTCGACAAGGGTTATCTCTCGCCTTACTTCGTCACCGATCCGGATCGGATGGAGGCCGTCCTCGAGGACCCCTACATCTTGATCAACTCTGGCAAGATCTCCTCGATGAGCGATCTCTTGCCGCTGTTGGAGAAGGTGATCGGCGCATCCGGTTCGCTGTTCGTGGTGGCCGAAGACGTCGACGGGGAGGCACTGTCCACCCTCGTGGTGAACAAGATTCGTGGCACCTTCAACTCGGTAGGGGTGAAGGCTCCAGCCTTCGGTGACCGGCGCAAGGCAATGCTGGAGGACATCGCCGTCCTTACCGGTGGCAAAGTCATCGCTCCGGAGGTCGGCTTGAAGCTGGACCAGGTCGGCCTGGACGTGTTGGGCCGGGCTCGCCGGATTGTGGTGACCAAGGACAACACGACCATCGTTGACGGCGCTGGGGCTGCCGAGGACGTCAAGGGCCGGGTTGCTCAGCTGCAAGCCGAAATCGAGCGGACCGACTCGGACTGGGATCGCGAGAAGCTCCAGGAGCGGGTCGCCAAGCTCGCCGGCGGGGTTTGCGTGATCAAGGTCGGTGCGGCCACCGAGGTGGAGCTCAAGGAGAAGAAGCATCGGATCGAGGATGCAGTCTCCGCGACCCGGGCAGCGATCGAAGAGGGCATTGTGGCGGGCGGCGGCTCTGCTCTGATCCACGCTGGCCAGGCGCTGAAGGGTGATCTTGGGCTGACCGGGGACGAAAAGGCGGGCCTCAGCATCGTCCGCAAGGCTCTCGTCGAGCCCACTCGCTGGATCGCCGAGAACGGGGGCGACCAAGGCTATGTCGTGACCTCCAAGGTTGCCGAGCTGGAGCCGGGCAACGGCTACAACGCGGTCACCGGGGAATACGGCGACCTGATCGCCGCCGGCGTGATCGACCCCGTGAAGGTCACTCGCTCGGCGCTGGCCAACGCGGCCTCGATTGCCGCGTTGCTGTTGACGACCGAGACGTTGGTGGTCGAAAAGCCAGAGGAAGAGGAACCTGCGGCGGCCGGGCACGGCCACACGCACTGAGCCTTTCGAAGTGAGGGCCTCTCCATGAGTTGGAGAGGCCCTCACTCGTCTATCCGCTGAGATTTGCCTGCTGATAGTTGCCGTAGCACATCCATCGCGGCGTGTCGGCTCGCCAGCAGGCAATTTCCGGCGAGAGCATTTCGCATGACCGGCAGCGCGGTACTCGACACCGTCCTCGGATTGATCTTTCTTTTCTATGCCCTGGCCTTGCTGTGCAGCGGTCTGGTCGAGATGATCGCTAACTGGGTCAGGAAGCGAGCCAAGTATCTGCTGCGCGGTCTGCGGAACCTGTTGGAAGGTACTTCGCCCGCTACACAACTGCAGCTGCAGTGGAAGGAAAATCGAAACGAGGAGCGCAAGCAGTACTCAACCGCCCTTGGAGCCGACGCGGCTGTGCTGGCTGACCGAGCAGCACCAGGACAAGACGCCGGAGCGCCGGCCACCGGCGGTTCTAGGACCAAGATCACTGTCGAGGACGTTATGGGACACGGCCTTGTGCAGCCTTTCAAACACGCGACCCCACTGGGCAAGGCGACACGAAACCCCGCCTACCTTCCCGCCCCTGTGTTCGCCCAAGTCCTCGTCCATCTGCTGACTCCTGGCCCGGATCAGATCAGTAGTGATTCGCTGCTAAGGGGAGTCAACGGGCTCAGCGAATCCCCTGAGCTCAGGCAGGCGCTCACCGGGCTTTTCAAGAGTGCAGGCGGCGACGTCCAGAGGTTTCTTGCATGCACCGAGGAATGGTTCAACCGACAGATGGAGCGGGTCACGGGCTCCTATAAACGCTGGGCCAAGCGATGGGTGATCGTGATCGCAACAATGGTCGTGGTCGCGGCTGGCATCGACAGCGTGGCGATTGCACGATCCCTGTACGCCAACGAGGCGGTCAGAACCGCAGCCGTTTCGCAGGCGACGGGTGAGAAGCTGTGTCAGGCAACCGAGGACCCGGCAACCTGTGCGGATCGGGCCAGAGAATTCCTCGAGGGTTCAGGGTTCCCGCTGGGGTGGTCCCGGCCGAACCAGGAGGATGGCGTTTGGGGCTGGCCATTGAAGGTTTTGGGACTTTTGATCTCGATCGGCGCTGCGACACTTGGCGCACCATTCTGGTATCGGTTGCTTGATCGGGTCGGCACGCTGAGCAACACGGGTCGCAATCCCTCGGGTTGACCTGAGCCGTAAGGATCCCGTTGGAGCGACCTGGGCGGGATAGCATGTGATCTCCATAGATACGTCGAAAGGACCGCAGTTGTCGTTGCCTTCTGATCTCACGGCGACAGGTGTTCCTGAGCCGTTCGAGACGCTCGGTCTCACTTTCGACGATGTCCTGCTCCAGCCCGCCCAGAGCGAAATCATGCCGGCCGATGTAGACACCTCCTCACGAGTCTCGAAGCGGATCTGGGTCAAGGTTCCACTGCTCAGCTCGCCGATGGACACCGTCACGGAGGCGAGGATGGCGGTTGCCATGGCACGCCAAGGCGGCCTCGGCATCATCCATCGGAACCTGTCCATCGAGGATCAGGCGCGCCAAGTCGACGTTGTGAAGCGCTCCGAGGCAGGGATGGTGGACGAACCGATCACCATCGCCCCCGACGCGACGATCGGTGAGGCCGACGCGATGTGCGCCCGGTATCACATCTCGGGTGTACCCGTGGTCGACGACAACTTGCATCTGCTCGGCATTGTGACCAACCGGGACATGCGCTTCGAACACAACCCCGCCCGGCTGGTGCGCGACGTGATGACCCCGATGCCTCTGGTGACCGGCCACGAAGGCATCCGGAGCGATGAGGCGATGCAGCTGCTAGCCCAACACAAGATCGAGAAGTTGCCGCTGGTCGACGACCGCGGCCGACTCAAGGGCTTGATCACCCTGAAGGACTTCGTCAAGTCCGATCTCTATCCCAACGCCTCCAAAGATGATCAAGGCCGGCTGCGAGTAGGCGCGGCGGTCGGGTATTTCGGCGACGCCTGGAAGCGCGCCATGGCCCTGATCGAGGAAGGCGTTGACCTGTTGGTTGTCGACACCGCGCACGGTCACTCTTCCGGCGTTCTTGACATGGTCAGCAAGTTGAAGGCCGAGTCGGCGGCAAGCGGGGTCGACATTATCGGCGGCAACGTCGCAACGTACGAGGGCGCGCAGGCATTGGTCGAGGCGGGCGCAGACGGTGTAAAGGTCGGGGTCGGGCCAGGCTCGATCTGCACCACTCGGGTGGTCGCCGGGGTCGGCGTGCCTCAGGTGACCGCAATTCACAATGCTTCCCGGGCCTGCCGGCCGGCGGGGGTACCGCTGATCGGCGATGGCGGGCTGCAGTACTCCGGTGACATCGCCAAAGCGCTGGTGGCCGGGGCGGACACCGTGATGCTGGGGTCGTTATTGGCCGGCTGTGAGGAGAGCCCCGGTGAGTTGATCTTTGTCAATGGCAAGCAGTTCAAGGCATATCGAGGCATGGGATCGTTCTCCGCCATGGCTTCTCGCGGGCGGAGCGCGTCCTACTCCAGGGACCGGTACTTCCAGGCCGATGTGAACAACGACTCCATGCTGATCGCCGAGGGCATCGAAGGTCAGGTGCCGTTCCGCGGACCGCTGGCCGCTGTGGCCTACCAGCTCGTCGGCGGCCTGCGCCAGTCGATGTTCTACACCGGCGCTGCGAGCATTGCGGAGCTGCAGGAGCGGGGTTCATTCGTACGGATTACCTCGGCCGGCCTGAGGGAATCACATCCGCATGACATCCAGATGACTGTCGAAGCGCCGAACTATTCCGGATGATCGGCTCGCGGTCTCGCCCTGAAGATCCGACCTTCCTCCTCACTCGCCGACGAAAGGCATGTCGGCTTCCTCGTCGTCCAGGCTCGGATCGGGGCGACCTACCCGATGCTCGCCGATGCGGGCTAGGGTTCACTAGTGTTTGAGATCGGCCGCAGCAAGCGCGCCCAACAGGCATTCGCCTTCGATGACATCAGCATCGTCCCCTCCCGGCGCACCCGGGGGGACGAAGAAGTCTCATTGCAGTGGCGAATCGATGCGTACACCTTCGCGTTCCCCTTGATAGCGGCTCCCATGGACTCCGTGGTTTCTCCTGCCACCGCCATCAAGATCGGTCAGCTCGGCGGTCTGGGCGTGCTCAACCTGGAAGGGCTGTGGACCAGGTACGAGGATCCAGAACCCATGATCGAGAAGATCATCGGCGTTGGCGACGCGACCGAGGTGACTCAGCTGATGCAGCGCATCTACGCCGAGCCGATCAAATCTGAGCTGATCGGCAAGCGGATCGCCGAAATCCGCGGCGCCGGAGTTCCCGCCGCTGGGTCGTTGTCACCGCAGAACACCCAGGCCTTTGCCGGCGCGGTTGTGGACGCCGGAGTCGACTTCTTCGTCATTCGCGGTACGACCGTCTCCGCAGAGCACGTCTCCTCCGATCTGACCCCGTTGAATCTCAAGCAATTCATCTACGAGCTCGACGTGCCGGTGATCGTCGGCGGCTGCGCCACCTACCAGGCGGCTCTGCACCTGATGCGCACCGGTGCTGCCGGCGTACTGGTCGGCTTCGGCGGCGGTGCCGCCTCGACCAGCCGCTCGGTGCTCGGAGTAGCCGTGCCGATGGCCTCGGCCGTATCGGACGTCGCCGAGGCGCGCCGGGACTACCTGGATGAATCCGGCGGGCGGTACGTGCACGTGATCGCCGACGGATCGGTGGGCCGATCTGGTGACATCGCCAAGGCGATCGCCTGCGGTGCCGATGCCGTCATGGTGGGCTCACCGCTCGCCAAGGCGGTGGAGGCGCCAGGCAGTGGATACCACTGGGGTGCCGAAGCCTGGCATGCCAATCTGCCGCGCGGCGAACGGGCCTGGTTCGGCACGGTCGGCACATTGGACCAGATTCTTCTGGGTCGGTCGACGGTTCCGGACGGCACCATGAATCTGGTGGGAGCCCTCCGCAAGGCGATGTCGACCACGGGCTACACCGAGATCAAGGAGTTTCAGCGGGTCGAGGTCGTCGTCGGCTGAGGTCGCCACACGCGGTCACGATGATCGGCGACGAACAGTCGATCGTAGTGTCGACGCTCTCCAAAGTTAGGCTGGCTTTCGTGAATGACGTCGTGGCCGCTGAGCTCCGTCGGCTGCGCGACAGCATCGACAACATGGATGCCGCCCTGGTGCACCTGCTCGCGGAGCGGTTCAAGATCACCCAGCAGGTTGGCGAGCTCAAGGCCAGGCACGGGCTGTCGCCGGCAGATCCGGACCGCGAAGCGCACCAGATTGCCCGACTCCGGGCCCTTGCCGCCGACGCCAAACTGGATCCCGAGTTTGCCGAGAAGTTTCTCAACTTCGTCGTCGCCGAAGTCGTCCGCCACCATGAGGCCGCAGTGCGCAATTCCAGCGTCGCGACCTGAGGCCCGCTTTCGGGTCAGCCCAGGGCAGCCGCGAGCGCGCGACCGGCGATCCGGCCGCTGAACAGGCACCCGCCGAGGAAGGTTCCCTCCAGCGCACGGTAGCCGTGCATGCCGCCACCGCCGCAGCCGGCGGCTTCGCCGGCTGCGTACACCCCGGTCAGTGGCGAGCCGCCTGGGCGAAGGACGCGGCCATCCAAATCGGTTTCCAGACCACCCAGTGTCTTGCGGGTCAGCACGTGCAACCGAACGGCGATCAGCGGACCGCCAGAGCCAGCCTTGCCGGTTCCGGGTTTGCGCGGGTCAAGCAGCTCGTGTGGCGGCACCACCCGGATCAGCCGGTCGCCGATGAACCGTCTGGCGGCTGCCGCGGCGACGACCTGCGGGTCCTTCCCGAGCTCGCTGCGCACTTGGAGGTCGTGTGCGGTGATCACCTGCTGCAGCTTGACCGGCTTGATGAGCTGCTCACCGACCAGCTCGTTCATCTTGGCGGCGAGCTCGGACACGGTATCCGCAGTCAGAAAGTCCACGCCCTGCTTGAGGAACCTTCCCACCTCTGGTGTGGGTCCCGATCTGAGACGACGGGCCAGCAGTCGCAGATCCTTGCCGGTCAGATCGGCGTTCTGCTCCGAACCTGACAAGGCGAATTCCTTGTCCAGCGTCGCCTGATCCAGTACGAACCAGGAGTAACTGTGGCCGCCCGCGGTGAGATGGCGAAGCGCGCCCAACGAGTCGAAGCCTGGAAACAGCGGCGCAGGAAACCGTTCGCCGCGGGGATCCAGCCACAACGAGGAGGGGCCCGGCAGGATTCGGATGCCGTGGCTGCTCCAGATCGGCGTGTGATTGATCACCCCCTCCGGGTAATGCCACATCCGGTCCGGGTTTATCAACCGGCCACCGGCGCGCTGGGTCGCCTCCACCATTGAGCCGTCAACGTAGTCGGGCACGCCGGTAATCAGATCGCTCGGTGGCTCACCGAACTCACGTGGCCAATTGCGCCGCACGAGCTCGAAGTTTCCACCGATACCTCCACCGGCTACCACAACGGCTTGGGCGACGAAGTGAAACTCGCCGACCTTGGTCCGACCGGTCGGCGCGCCACGCGGGGCGTCCGTCGGCTCAAGGACCACACCCGAGACCAGGACTCCAGCGGCGCTGACCTCCAGCGAGGTCACCTTATGTCGACCACGAATGCGGACCCGCCGTGACTGCAGCACCGGAAAAAGGAACGGCTGGACCAGGGCCGGACCAGTTCCCCAAGTCAGGTGGAATCGTGGCACGGAGTTGCCGTGTCCCGGTGCCGGATAGCCTCCGCGCTCGGCCCACTGGACGAACGGGAACCATCGAACGCCGAGGTCGTGCAGCCAGCGCCGTTTCTCCTCGCTGGCGAAATGCACGTATGCCTCAGCCCAGCGCATCGGCCAATGATCATCGGTCCGGTCGAAGCCGGCGCTGCCCAGCCAGTCAGCCAGGGCCTGTTCCTCCGAATCCTTTACGCGGAGTCGACGCTGCTCCGCTGAGTTCACCAGGAAAAGGCCGCCGAGGGACCAGTGTGCCTGGCCACCAAGGGAGTGCTGTGGCTCGCCATCGACCAAGATCACCGAGCGGCCAGCGTCGGCCAGTTCTCCGGCGGCGACCAGTCCCGAGAGGCCGGCCCCGATGACTACCACGTCACAATCCATGGAGCCAACCTAAACTGACGCCATGATCGGGCGATGGCTGTGACCCATCTGCCCACCTCGACAGGTGCCGATGTGACGGCAGCGGCCGAACGCGCCCGGGAGCTGCAGGTCGAGTGGGCTAACCGGCCGGTCGCCGATCGGGCCGCCGTGCTGCTCAGATTCCACGATCGGCTGCTCGATCGGGTGCACCCGTTCGTCGACATGTTGCAGCGCGAAGCCGGCAAGGCTCGTTTGAGCGCCACTGAGGAGGTGCTCCACTGCGCGCTGACCGCGCGCTACTATGCGCGCCGCGCTGACCGTTATCTGCGTTCGGAGCGTGGCCATGGTGTGTATCCGGTGCTGACCCGGATTGACCGGCATTACCTGCCCAAAGGCTTGGTCGGCATCATCGCCCCCTGGAACTATCCACTCACGATGGCGATCTCCGACGGGCTCGCCGCGCTGGTCGCGGGTAATGCCGTGATCGCCAAACCGGCTGAGCAGACTCCCCTTGTCTGCATCGCAGCGGTCGAGTTGCTGGAGCAATGCGGCATGCCCCCCGGGCTGTGGCAGGTCGTGCACGGGCCTGGCGACGTGGTAGGTCCACAACTGATAGACGTGAGCGACTACGTCTGCTTCACCGGTTCCACAGCGACCGGCCGGGTGGTCGCTGCCCGCTGCGCCGATCGGCTGATCGGTTGTTCGCTGGAGCTGGGTGGAAAGAACCCGATGCTGGTATTGGCCGACGCAGATGTCGAGGCTGCGGCAGAAGGGGCGGTTCGCGCCTGTTTCTCCAATGGCGGCCAGCTGTGTGTATCTGTCGAGCGGATCTATGTCCACCACAGCTTGATGGAAGACTTCTGCCGGGCGTTCGTGGCCCGTACCCAAGCGCTGCGACTCGGCAGCGCCTTCGACTACGACCATGACATCGGCAGCCTGATCAGCCGTGATCATCTGCAACGGGTCAGTGAGCAGGTCGAGGACGCTCAGGCGAGGGGCGCCAGGGTCCTGACCGGCGGCCGGAAACGCCGGGATCTGGGTGAGCTGTTCTACGACCCGACCGTGCTCACCGGCGTGACACCAGAGATGGCCTGCTATGCCGAGGAGACGTTCGGACCCGTTGTCAGCCTCTATTCCGTCTCGAGCGATGAGGAAGCGATCGCCCGTGCGAATGATTCCAGGTACGGGCTCAACGCCAGCGTCTGGACCGGTGACCCCGAGCACGGCCGGCACGTTGCTCGCCAGGTCAAGTGCGGCACGGTGAACGTCAACGAAGGATTCGCCGCGACGTTCGGCAGCATCGATGCACCGATGGGTGGCATGAAACACTCCGGTCTGGGCCGACGTCAGGGCCGTGAGGGGATCCGCCGGTTTGTCGAGGTGCAGTCGGTGGCCACCCAGCGTGGGCTTCCTATCGCGCCCAGCCATGGCTTGAGCGGGCGGCAGTTCGCGTCGGCCATCGTCGCCGCTCTACGCGTTCTCCGGACCCTGCGGCGCCCTTAGCAAGAGCTCGAAGTTGCCCGAACCCTTAGACTTCTGCCTTCGAAGTCCCAACAGAAGAGGGCGGCAGTGACCGAGCACGACCTGGTGATCGTGGTCGACTTCGGGGCCCAGTACGCGCAGCTGATTGCGCGCCGGGTCCGCGAGGCCAAGGTCTACTCCGAGATCGTCCCGCATACTGCATCGCTGGCCGAGATCGTGGCTCGCCGGCCCAAAGCGATCATCTTGTCCGGCGGGCCCCAGTCGGTGTACGCACCGGGGGCTCCTCAGGTCGACCCAGAGCTGTTCGATTCAGATGTGCCGACTCTAGGCATCTGCTACGGATTCCAGGCGATGGCGAGGGCACTGGGCGGCGACGTGGCCCGTACGGGACTGAGCGAATTCGGCCGTACCCAAGCCACGATCACCGAGCCGGGCATCCTGCTGGCCGACCTCCCGCGATCGCTGCGGGTCTGGATGAGCCATGGTGACTCCGTCGCGGCGACGCCTGCCGGCTTTCGGGCGCTGGCCAGCACGGCCGGTGCCCCAATCGCCGCCTTTGAGGACTCCGAACGAGGCTTCGGCGGGGTCCAGTGGCACCCGGAAGTGCTGCACTCCCAAGCCGGTCAGCTTGTGCTGGAGAGATTCCTGTACGACATCGCACACTGCACTCCGGATTGGACTCCGGCGAACATCGTCGAGGACTCCGTACTGGCCATCCAGCAGGAGGTTGGCGACAAGCATCTGATCTGTGGGTTGTCCGGAGGAGTTGACTCCGCGGTGGCTGCTGCCTTGGTCCAGCGAGCGGTGGGAAACCAGTTGACCTGCGTCTTTGTCGATCATGGCCTGCTCCGCCAGGGTGAGGCCGAGCAGGTGGAACGGGATTACGTAGCGGCGACCGGCGTCGACCTCAAGGTGGTCGACGCATCGGACCAGTTTCTCTCCGCCCTGGCCGGCGTGACCGATCCCGAGACAAAGCGCAAGATCATCGGACGGGAGTTCATTCGCACCTTTGAGTCCGCCGCTCGCGAGGTGGTGGGTGAAACCGGCGATGTGGAGTTCCTGGTGCAGGGCACGCTCTACCCGGACGTGGTCGAATCCGGTGGAGGCGAGGGCGCTGCCAACATCAAGAGCCATCACAATGTGGGCGGCCTGCCCGAGGACCTTCAGTTCTCCTTGGTTGAGCCCCTGCGGACCCTGTTCAAGGACGAGGTCCGCGCAGTGGGCGAGCAGCTTGGGTTACCACCCGGCATCGTATGGCGGCATCCGTTCCCGGGCCCGGGTCTGGCCATTCGGATCATCGGTGAAGTGACTCATGACCGGCTGGCGGTCCTCCGGGAGGCTGACGCGATCGCACGTGCCGAGCTCACCGCCGCCGCCCTGGATCGCGACATCTGGCAGTTTCCAGTCGTGCTGTTGGCCGACGTCCGATCAGTCGGCGTGCAGGGTGATGGCCGTACGTACGGGCATCCGATCGTGTTGCGGCCGGTGACCAGCGAAGACGCGATGACCGCTGACTGGGGGCGGTTGCCCTACGAGGTGCTGGAGAAGATCAGCACCCGGATCACCAATGAAGTGCGCGAAGTGAACCGGGTCGTGCTGGATATCACCAGCAAGCCTCCCGGCACGATCGAGTGGGAGTAGTGCAGTTGCCCGGCTGGATGAAAATTGCTCTGGGACAGCCGAAGCCAGACCTAGGATTGGGTCGTGCCTGGAATTCCCGCAACCGCCCTACCTGACCAAGCTGACGGTCCCCAGCAGGGCACCGCCCGGGTCAAGCGTGGCATGGCCGAGATGCTCAAGGGTGGCGTGATCATGGACGTCGTCACGCCCGAGCAGGCGAAGATCGCCGAAGACGCCGGCGCAGTGGCCGTGATGGCTCTCGAGCGGGTGCCGGCCGACATCCGGGCGCAGGGTGGAGTGTCCCGGATGAGTGACCCGGACATGATCGACGGAATCATTTCGGCGGTGTCCATTCCCGTCATGGCCAAGGCACGGATCGGTCACTTTGTCGAGGCCCAGGTCCTGCAGGCACTCGGCGTGGATTACATCGACGAGTCGGAGGTGCTCACCCCGGCCGATTACGCCAACCACATCGACAAGTGGCAGTTCCGGGTGCCGTTCGTCTGCGGCGCCACCAACCTTGGTGAGGCGCTGCGGCGGATCACCGAGGGTGCCGCCATGATCAGGTCCAAGGGTGAGGCCGGCACCGGTGACGTCTCCAACGCGACCACCCACATGCGACAGATTCGCGCCGAGATCCACCGCCTGGGCAGCATGGCGCCCGATGAGCTCTATGTCGCCGCGAAGGAGCTGCAGGCACCGCATGAATTGGTTGCCGAGGTGGCTCGGCTGCGGAAACTGCCGGTTGTCTTGTTCACCGCCGGCGGCATCGCAACCCCGGCTGACGCTGCGATGATGATGCAGCTCGGTGCAGAGGGCGTTTTCGTCGGTTCCGGAATTTTCAAGTCGGGCAACCCGGCCGAGCGGGCTGCCGCCATTGTTCAGGCAACGACCTTCTACGACGACCCGGATGTGATCGCCAAAGTGTCCCGCGGGCTCGGGGAGGCAATGGTGGGCATCAACGTTGAGGACGTTCCGCAGCCGCACCGGCTCGCCGAACGCGGTTGGTGACCCCACTCAGAGTCGGAGTCCTTGCCCTTCAAGGCGATGTGCGCGAGCACCTTTCGGCACTCACCGCATGCGGCGTGGACGCCCGAGCGGTTCGACGCCCGGCTGAACTTGCAGATCTCGATGGCATCGTGCTGCCCGGAGGTGAGTCGACGGCGATCGACAAGCTCGCCAATGCCGTTCAGCTTCGGGAGCCTCTGATAGCAGCCCTCCACAACGGGCTGCCGGCGTACGGGTCCTGCGCCGGAATGATCTTGCTTGCGAACGAGGTGTTGGATGGCACGGCCGACCAGCGCACCTTCGGCGGATTGGACATAACGGTCCGCCGAAACGCATTCGGCCGCCAGGTCGACTCCTTCGAGTCCGAGGTCGAGCTTGCCGGTATTCCTGGCCGGATGCATGCGGTATTCATTCGAGCTCCATGGGTGGAGCGCGTCGGCGACGGGGTGGAGGTGGTCGGTGAGGTGCAGGTGCCCCGTGCCGGGACCAAGGTCATTGCCGTCCGGCAGGGCGCAATGCTGGCCACGAGCTTTCACCCGGAAGTGACCGGCGACCTCAGAGTTCACCGACGCTTCGTCGAGCTCGTCCGCGGCGCCTGAGGTCAGCGGTGCGACCGGCCGGGTCAACGCTGCGGATCGTCCTCTGACCGGTCGACCGGCTGAGTGGGTTCGGTCTCTGATGTGGCCGGCTGGGCCGGCGGCTGCGTCGTCGAACTCGGATCGGCTGACGCCGGCTGTGGGGCCCTGGACTGCTGTTCCCAAGGCGGGCCTCCTGGACCCCAGACCGGATCAGTTGCCGGCTGCGTTGTCGACGGGATCGTCTGGCCGACGCCTGGGCTTGGCGGCGGAACACTCTGCTGAGCCGGTGACTCCTCTTCAGGTATCACGAACAACAGCACCAGATAGACCACTATCGGCACGCCGGTGAACACCGTAACGATCACCGTGAGAACCCTGATCAACGTCGGGTCCATGTTGAGGTAGTTGGCGACACCGGCACAGACACCCCCGAGAACCCGGTTGGAGCGGCTGCGTTCGAGCTTTTTCGGCGCTTGCCAGGGACCTGGGCTGGTCATCAGATGCCTTCCTGTTTCGATGGCGGGAGTGATCAATTGCGATTTCGGGAGAGGGCCAGGCCGACGATGCCAAGACTGACCAGGCCGAGCGGAGCTGCGATCCGAACGGCTTCCCAATTGATCGAACCGAAAAGACTGAGCCAGAGTGACAGCATTGCGACCGCGCTGAACACCACTCCCAGCACCAGAGCAAGTACGTCAACTCTCCTCATCGGCGGACGACCACCTTCCCCATCTCGGCGGAAAGATCAAGGGTCAGTGTTGGACCGCTTGCTGTCGGAGCTTCCGGCTGGTAGGCGTCACGCAGTTCGTTACCGGCCGCCACCACGGTGTCGAAGACCTCGACCGCCCCTGAATCGATGGTGTAGTTGACGCGCACCCGTGCCTCGGGCGGCACCACGATGGTAAGTGTCCCCATATCGACGTGGGCCCGGTACGTGATATCGCCGGTCAAGCTCAGCTCGCTCAAATCAGTGGTCAGCCGGCCGAATTCGCGGCTGTCGCCATTCGGTGGTAGCTGGGCGACGTTGGTGTAGCTGTGCTGTGTCTGCGCCCAATCGCCGTACCGGACCGCGGTCGATATGGCGGACGTGGTCAGCAGGCCGATCAGGAGCAAGATGCCAAGCGGGAGAAGCCCGCGTGCCCTGCCGAGCAGGGCAGCGATCATCAGAGCTAGCCCGATGACAAGCAGTCCTGCGCCGAAGTAGGCAACGACCGGCACTGCCGCACCGAGATAGTCGGCGAGGCCCAATGCAGCGAGGGTAAGCCCAAGGACGATCAGCGAGACGAGCCGTAACACTCGTGCGGGACGGCTATCGGCTCGCTGCGGGGCCGGAGTCCGGGCCTGTACCACCTCGACGGCAGGTGGGTAGAGGCCAACCGGGTCGGCTTCGGCGAGGAACGCTCGCCGCTGCTCCAGTTCAGGGTCATCGGGGCTTGACGGGAATTCCACGTTGCCTGATGACGGTGTGGGCCAAACCGCTGGGCCATCTGGTGCGCCATCGTTCGAAGCGGCCTGCTGCCAGGAGGTCTGGCCGGCATGGTCCTCGATTCGCTTACGCCAGGCTTCAGCGGCTTCGGTGAAGGGGGTCGGCGGCCCTGAATGCGTGATGAAGTCGTACTCTCGCGTCTGCGGAACTTCCACCGCCGGCGGAGGACTCGCGTCGGTTTGCGGCGGCCTTCGATTCTTGTAAAAGCCGAAGTACCAAATGCCTGCCAGAATGATCGCCGGACCGACACCAAAAGGCGTCAACGCACCGAAGATCGCGAATGAGATAATGCAGGCCACCACCACGATCGCAACCCAGATCTCCTTGGACCACCTGCGCGCCTGGGAGCCCAGCAGATCGTCGATGGTCGACCCGGTTTTGCCCTCGACGGGGATCAGCAGCCAGCCGGCCAGATACAGCACCAAACCAACGCCGCCGCTCAACGCCAGCAGGGCAACACCTACCCGGATCAGGGTCGGATCAACGCCCAGGTAGCGTGCAACGCCGCCGCAAAGACCAGTCAGCTTGGTATCTGTCGCGCTGCGACGAATCGTCCAGATCGAGCTCACCGTTTCATCCTGCCGACCGAGCTAGGATCACACCATCAGGGACGACCCCCATAGCTCCCGGCCGCACGCGGCGGTGACGGTGCAGGGCCAAGACAGGAAGACCAATGAGGGTGGACTCCGGGTCCACCCGACTGGTCAGCCGCCCCAACCAGTGTGAGGCTAGAGGAGTCATGTCTTCGACAAAGTCGCCGGGTGTTGACGCAGGCTCGCCGGGCCTTGAAGCGTTGCCAAGCCCTGTGCCAGTTGAGGGGCCCGCGTCGATACCTCCACAGCCGACGCCGCCCCCTGAGCCGGTCGAAGGGCGGTTGGACGAGCGCATAGCTCGGAAAGCGCAGCCCACCATGCGGGCGACCGAATTCACCGCACGTGAAACCGAGCCCACCGCCGATGAAAGCCGGCCGCGCGCCACCCGGGTAGCCGAAGGCGCGATGCTGGGCGGGGTCTGCACCGGACTCGCGCGGCATCTGGGTCTACCGGTAATGCTGATCCGGGCTGCCTTCGTGGCGCTGTTGATCTTTCAGTTCCTCGGTGTGATCGCCTATGGCGCCTTGTGGCTGCTGCTGCCTGCCGAACAGACAGCCGCGGCGCCGGGAATCGAAGCAGCGAGTCGCAAAGGTTTCCGGGACCAGTCCAAACCCCGGCGGCGGGTGGACTGGGGCATGCTGGTTGCGCTGGTCGCCTTTGGCAGCGGCCTGCTGTGGCTGGTCCAGAGCAGCGGTTTCGGGATCAGCCAGCAGCTGTTCTGGCCGGTCGCCTTTGCCTGTGCGGGCGCCGCTCTCGTTTGGCGCCAAGCCGATACCGAGCAGCAGAAGAGGTGGCGGGCTGAAGCGGGCGGCAAGGCGTGGCTGGCGCCCTTCGTGGCAAGGGGCGGCTGGCCCGCATTGGTCCGGGTCATCGTGGGGCTGGGCCTGGTAGGTGCCGCGTTCGGCATCGTTTTCGCCCAAGAGGGGCACATCGACCAGCTGCCCGAGGTGATGGCCATGACAACGCTGGCCTTGGCAGGTCTGGCCGTCGTGATGGCGCCCTGGTTGCACCGGTCACGAACCGCACTGAACCAGGCGCGCGCCGACAAGGTACGAGCGGACGCCCGTGCTGACATGGCAGCTCACCTGCATGACTCGGTCTTGCAGACGCTGGCGATGATCCAGCGTCAGGCTGACGACCCCAAAGTGGTTCAACAGCTCGCCCGCCGCCAAGAACGGGAGCTGCGTACCTGGCTCTACGGCGAGGAACTACCGGAGACAACCCTGAAGGCGGCGCTCACCACGGTGGCGGCCGAGGTAGAGGATGAGCGAGGCGTTCCTGTCGAGGTCGTCGTGGTCGGTGACTGCGAGACCTCTGACGCCGTCCAAGCCCTGGTTCGGGCCGCACGTGAAGCCATGGTGAATGCGGCCAAGCACTCAGGTGCTGATCAGATCGACGTGTACGCCGAGGTAGACGACGAGCACATCGAAGTCTTCGTCCGTGATCGGGGCTCCGGCTTCGACCTCGATACGGTGGGCGATGACCGGATGGGTGTGAAGGGCAGCATTCTGGACCGGATGGAACGGCACGGCGGCAAGGCCGGCGTTCGTTCCAGCCCCGGAGAAGGCACCGAGGTAAGACTGGAGATCATGCGATGAGCACACCGGCACCACAGCCTGCCCAGCCGGGTGTAGCCGGCGAGTCCACGGCGTCGGAGACCGAGGCTCGTACCGGGCCGTACACAGTCGTGGTGGTGGACGATCACGCCATGTTCCGGAGTGGGGTCAAGGCTGAGATCGGACGCGCAGTTGCCGTTGTGGGCGAGGCTGCGGATGCCGAGACAGCTATCAAGGTAATTCTGGCTTCGCGCCCGGACGTGGTGTTGCTGGACGTACATCTGCCTGGCGGCGGAGGTGTCGAAGTCCTGCGCAAGGTACACGAGTCAGATCCGGACCAGAAGTTTCTGGCCCTCTCGGTCTCCGATGCCGCTGAGGATGTGATCGGCGTAATCCGTGCCGGAGCCAGGGGTTACGTCACGAAGTCGATCAACGGCACAGAACTCGTCGACGCAATCCGCCGGGTTGCCGAGGGCGACGCGGTATTCTCGCCGCGGCTAGCGGGCTTCGTCCTGGACGCCTTCTCCGGCAGCATCGACGTCGCCACGGTCGACGAAGACCTGGACCGGTTGTCGCAGCGAGAGCGAGAAGTCCTCCGGCTGATCGCCCGGGGCTATGCCTACAAGGAAGTCGCCAAGGAGCTTTTCATTTCGATCAAGACGGTGGAGACCCACGTCAGCAGCGTGCTTCGTAAGCTGCAGCTGTCCAACCGCCATCAGCTGACTCGCTGGGCAACCGACCGCCGGCTGGTGTAGGTCTCCCGGACTGGCACCAATCGGATTGATCAGATGAGGTTGTCGGCGCGGGTTGACTACGCGCTTCGGGCCGCATCGGAGCTGGCCGCCGCGAATGGCCCCCGTACCGTGGATCAGCTGTCGGCTGCGCAGCGGATACCGAACAAGTATCTGGAGAGCATCCTCGGAGAGCTGCGCCGAGGCGGCTTGCTGCGCAGCCAGCGCGGACCGGAAGGAGGCTACCGGCTCGCCCGGCCGGCAGCAGAGATCAGCATCGCGGACGTCATTCGCTCGCTGGATGGCGAGCTCGCCAACGTCCGCGGCAGCCGCCCGGAGCACCTCGCGTACGAGGGGGCAGCGTCATCGCTGCAACAGGTCTGGATCGCACTGCGCGCTTCAGAGCGAACAATTCTGGAAGGAGTCACCCTGGCCCACGTGGCCTCAGGTGAATTGCCCGAGTTCGTAGCATCGTTGGTCGCCAACCCAGCCGCCTGGAGCTAGCGACGATCGCCTACAGCAGTGGGCGCAGCGGGGTCAGAACTGTCTCGGAGAACTTGACCATCGCGTGCCGCCGTTCCCACGTTGGCAGGGTCAGTTCGATTGTGTTGGTCGAGTCCACCCGAAATATTTCCTCCATCTGGCGCGCCACGTCGGCGTTGAAGACCTCGAGGTTGATCTCGTAATTGCCCAGCAAGCTGAGCCGATCAATGTTTGCGGTGCCGATTGTCGACCACTGACCGTCGATCGTTGCGGTTTTGGCGTGCACCATTGCGCCCTGGTAAAGGAACAACCGGATGCCGTTGCGCAGCATGTGGCCGTACAAGCCCCGAGCCAGCCAGTCGGCAACGATGTGGTTGGACTCTGCGGGCACGATGATCCGTACGTCCACCCCACGTGCCGCCGCCCGCGTCAGCGCCGTCAGCATGTCCTCGTCCGGGATCAGGTACGCATGGGTGAGGTAGATGTGGTGTGCCGCTCGGTCAATCGCCTCCAAGTACATGCCGCGGATCGGATAGACCATGTGGAATGGGATGTTGCGGTGGATTTTGATATTCGGCTGCCAGCTCCGGGTGCCGAAGTCCGGCAGGGGAGCCCGACGCCTGCCGGCGAAGAAGTTCCAGTAGTCGATGAACGCGTTTTGCGCCTCCCACACGGCGTCGCCGGTGAGCCGAGCGTGCGTGTCCCGCCAATCTGTGGCATAGAGCGAACCGATGTTGTACCCGCCGACGAAGGCCACCAGGTCGTCCACTACCAGCAACTTACGGTGATCGCGCCCGCTGTTGCGGGGGAACCGCAGTGGGCTGGCGATCAGCGGGTGGCGCCGTACTGCGATGTTCTTGGGCAGCTTGAAGAACGACTGGGGCACCACGAGATTGGCGAACTGGTCGTAGACCACGTAGACCTTGACCCCTCGATCCGCAGCCTCGATCAGGGCCGTCTTAAAGGCCTGACCGACCGCATCGGCCTTCCAGATGAAGGTTTCGAAGAAGACCCGCCACTTCGCCTGGCGAATGGCGTCCAGCATGTCGGCGTAGAGATCCTCGCCATAGGTGTAGACGGTGACCTCCGAACCGCCGGCCGTGACCGAGCGAGGGGGCACTTTCGGGAACCTGGCCGGTACCCGATCCCGCTTGCGCCGGTGATCAACCACTGCGAGGCCAGCGAGTGTCGCGCCCTGGACGGCAAGGAAGGCGAGCAGAATGCGCCTAATGAGCTTGCGCAACGGGATCCGCACGCCCAACATGCGACCAATGTAGCCGTTATCGGTCCGCCAGCCACCGGACCATTGCCTGCGCCGGCGAGGCAGATCGGCGACGTCGGCCGCTGCGTCTAGGGTGGATCAGTCATGACTGCACCGCATGTCGATCCGGCTCCGGGACCCGCTCCGGAGCTTTATCCGGGCGCCTCAATTGCCGAGATGTCCATGCCTCGCTCTCGATCGAAGTCCTCTCGACTCAACGCCGAGAAGCTCCTGGAGGGACTCAATCCACCGCAGCGCGAGGCGGTGTTGCATGAGGGCGCCCCGGTCTTGGTGGTGGCCGGCGCCGGATCGGGCAAGACTCGAGTGCTGACCAGGCGGGTCGCTTACCTGGTGAGCGAGCGCCGGGTCCATCCAGGCTCAATTCTGGCCATCACGTTCACCAACAAGGCTGCGGCTGAGATGCGGGGCCGGGTGATGGATCTGGTGGGCAATCGCGCCAAACTGATGTGGGTCTCCACTTTCCACTCTGCCTGCGTACGGATCCTGCGCTCGGAGATCAGCCGCTTCGGCATGTCCAGGACCTTCTCCATCTATGACGACGCTGACTCCAAGCGGCTGATGCAGCTGGTGGCGAACGACCTCGACCTCGACCCCAAACGATTTCCGGTTCGAACGATCTTGAACTGGGTCTCAGCCTGCAAGAACGACCTGGTCGACCATGAATCCGTGAGTTCCAGGGTCCGGACCACGAATGAGGAGTCCTTCGCTGAGGCGTACCGGGATTACCAGCGGCGCCTGATCGCAGCAAATGCCCTCGATTTCGACGATTTGATCATGACGACAGTGCATCTGATGCAGGCCTTTCCCGAGATGCGCGAACAGTACCGGCGACGTTTCCGGCATGTGCTTGTTGACGAGTATCAGGACACCAACCACGCCCAGTACGCTCTGGTCCGCGAGCTGTGCTCCGCTGAGGTCGGAGGAGTGGACGACACTCCGCTGGTTCAACCGCCGGAGTTGATGGTCGTTGGGGATTCTGACCAGTCGATCTATGCCTTTCGAGGGGCGACGATCCGCAACATCAACGACTTCGACACCGATTTCCCTGGTGCCCGGGTGATCCTGCTAGAGCAGAACTATCGGTCCACCCAGACCATTCTGAGCGCAGCCAACGCGGTCATTGTCCAGAATCCGGGGCGGAAGCCAAAGAACCTCTGGTCGGACGCGGGCGACGGTGCACAGATCGTCGGCTACGTCGCCGACTCCGAACACGACGAGGCGCAGTTCGTCGCCGGCGAGATCGACCGGCTGAGCGATACCGCTCAGGGCCGATACCGAGACGCGGCAGTTTTTTATCGAACCAACGCCCAGTCACGGGCCTTCGAGGAAGTTTTCATCCGGGTCGGGCTTCCCTACAAGGTGGTCGGTGGGGTGCGCTTCTATGAGCGCCGTGAGGTCCGGGATGCCATCGCCTACCTGCGTGCCATCTCCAACCGCAGCGACGATGTCTCTGTGCGCAGGATCTTGAATGTGCCAAAGCGTGGCATCGGCGACCGCGCGGAGGCGGCGGTTGCCGAGATGGCGACCCGGTTGCGAATCAGCTTTGGCGAGGCGTTGCGCAGGGTGGACGAGATTCCAGGTCTGGCAACCCGGTCCTTACGACAGTTGCAGGGATTCGTGAACCTGCTTGACGAGCACGAGGGAATGGTCGCCAGTGGCGTACCGGCCGATCAGATTCTGACCAGCGTGCTGGAGAAGTCTGGCTACCTGAATGAACTTAAAACGTCGGCTGATCCACAGGACCAGACCCGGCTGGAGAACTTGGTCGAGCTTGTCGCGGTGGCACAGGAGTTCGTGACCGGCGTGGCTGCTGCCGAGGTGGAGCCTGAGGTGCTCGCCGAGTTCGGGATATCCGAGGGGGACCGCGGTGTGCCGGCCGAGGACCAAACAGGGGCAGTGCCGGCCGAGGACCACCCCAGTACGGACCTTGATTTGGCCGCCGGCGCTCCAGAGCCGGATACCTCTTTGGGAGCGTTCCTGGAGCGGGTGGCGCTGGTGGCTGATTCAGACCAGATCCCCACAGCACCCGATCCTGGGGATTCCGGTGTGGTCACCCTGATGACGCTGCACACCGCCAAGGGGCTGGAATTCGACAACGTCTTTCTGACCGGTTGCGAAGATGGGGTCTTCCCGCACCAGCGGGCGCTGTCGAATCCTGAGGAACTGGAGGAGGAGCGCCGGCTTGCCTATGTAGGAATCACCCGGGCCCGGAAGTGTTTGTATCTGTCGCGTGCGGTTGTGCGTGCCGCCTGGGGCGCTCCCCAGCACAACCCGGCCCGTCGCTTCCTCGCTGAAATTCCGGAGCGGCTGATCGATTGGCGACGCACCGAGCGGGCGGTCAGCAGCTGGCGCAATACCTCGGCCACGTCAAGGGCGAACCGGGCCTGGCGCAACACCGTTGGATACGGCGCCGGCAGGCAGCAGCCTCGCAGCATCCCCAGCCTGGTGGCCGGCGATCGGGTGCTGCACACCACCTTTGGCATGGGCAGGGTGATCACAACCTCCGGTGCCGGCGACGACGTCAAGGCCGACGTGGATTTCGGCTCGGCGGGGATCAAGCGACTTTCCCTCAAGCACGCCCCGCTGGAAAAGGTCTAGGGCGCGAGGCCCCGACCACGCAGCCACGGTTCCGGGTTGCTTGCTCGATAGATATCGCCGGGAGTGACGCCGGCGGCGTAAATTTCGAAGTGCAGGTGTGGCCCGAAGGTCCGCCCGGTCATGCCTATGGCTCCCACCACCTGGCAAGCCGAGACATTCTGGCCGACGCTGACCGCCACGCTCGACATGTGCGCCATCAGGGACTGGGTGCCGTCGGGATAGCGGATTGCGACGTAATTACCAGCCCAGCCGCTAGCCGGTCCGCCGCCCGCATTGATGACAATCCCAGACCCCGGCGCACGAATGGGCGTTCCGACCGGTGCAGAGAAGTCGATGCCAGTGTGGTAGCGCGACCAAATCCCCACCTGGCCGAAGCGCGCTGCGATGGTGTATCCACGGCTAACCGGAAGACACGAGTTGCCAGTTGCCGTACCGGAGATGGAGGTTATGGAAGCCCCGCCACGGGTGCTGCCGGTCCTTGACGATCGGCCATCGGCGATCAGCTTCGCTTGCCTCTGGGCCGCCTCGGATGCCTTCTCCAGCGATTTCTCGCGAGCGTGCAACGCTTTCGTCTGGGCCGCCGCAGCGACCTTTTCGCTCCCTTTGCTCAACGCCTCTGTCCGTTGATCGGCCCGGCTGCTGATCCTCGCCGGAGTGAGTGTCAGCCGGGTCTCAACACCACTGGTCGATTCCTCCGACGGATCGAACGCGGACGGTTGGGCCACCCCCGGCTGGATCCACACCTCGACCTTCTGATGGGCAATTCGCGCCGTTTGCGGATGAGCCGCCCCGGTTACCGCGACGGAACCGGCGACACCGAGCCCGAGCACCGAAACGGCCAGGGCCACAAGCCCGTGGCGCGTCCAGCCCCTCTTGTCGCCGCGAATGTCTTCGATAAGGGCTCGGCGGGCAGTGTTGCCATCGGCCGCCCGCAGCAAAGCCTGGGCCCGGATCAGCCGGTCGGCGAAGCCGGTGGAAGTCGCGCGGCGCGCGGCGGGCTGCGTGGCTCTTGCCAAGTCAAGCTCTCCTGGTTCGACGGGTGCAGGTCGTGCCTCGGCGAGAAGTCGTCGACGATGCTCCCGCCTGACCGAGGCCCCGAGTTCAGCGGTCAAACGTGCAGAACCATAACGGACCGATAACAGGGACCCAAAATTCGGTGAATACCACCACACCAAGTGGTCTTGGGCCGGTTGGCCAGTTCGTTGCGCTAGCGCGTCTGCACCCCGGCGGCTGACAGCCAAGGTTGCGGGTTGATGGCTCGGTAGACGTCGCCGTACCGGACGCCGGCCGGATAGAGCTCGAAATGCAAATGAGCGCCGAAGGCGCGGCCGGACTGGCCGACATAACCGATGATCTGTCCTGCCCGAACCGTTTGGCCGGAACCGACGGCGATCGATGACATATGGGAAGACATGGTTGTCATGCCGTCGCCGTGCTTGATCGCGACGTGGTTGCCTGCCCAGTCACCAGAGTTTCCGGCGAACACGACGACTCCGGCCTTCACGGCCCGGATTGGTGTGCCGTACGCGGCACGGAAATCTAGGCCAGTGTGGTACCGCGACCACACCCCGTACTGGCCGAAGTAGGCGCCGATGACTGCGCCGGGAACGGGAGATACAGCCCCACCGCCGGTGGGGATATTGCCGACATTGCCAGTTTGGGAATTCGTCCCAGTCGCTGTGCTTGATCTGCGGGACTCGGCCTCGCGCCGCCTGCTCTCGGCGGCTATCCGCTCAGCGATGGCGCGCCGGAGTCGTTCCTGAGCGAGTTGGATGGCGGCCTTCTGAGTTTGGCGATCCGCCTCGGCCAGGTTTTCGGCCCGAGCTTGGCTGCTGGCGTCAAGCGCCGCTCGGCTGACATCCTCAGCCGTCTTGGACAGATCCTCCGCCCGTTGTGCGGCGCGTTCGTTGATGAGTGCTGTTTGGAGTTCGGGGGTGCGGGTTGTTTCGTCGGTGACCGCTGAGGTACGTGGGCCGAAAGCACGCAGAATTGCCGAATCGGTGACTTTCTTCGACGGCGTGGTCTTGTCCGTCACTCCCGACTCCAGCGGCTGGTTATCGCCCATCGAGACGGTGGAAGAAAGCCGATCATCTGCAGCGGTGGAGATTTCAGCGTTAGTGGTCAGGGCGACGGAACCTGCGACCGCGAGTCCTAATCCTGAGACGATCAGCGCCGCAAGGCCATTGGAGAGCCAACCACGACGCTCATCGGTATCAATGTCTATGGCCATGGCCCGGCGCGGGTAACGCCTGGACTCTGCTGCCACCGACAAGCTCCTCACCGTCGACTTACGTGCGCGCGGCGGAGCACAGTGAAGCGGCCGCCGTCGGCCAGCTGTTTCATCCGGGAGCGGTTAGCTGCCGAGATGTTGCAACGTGGACGTCCGCTTCGATTCCCCGAGATTCAGACGCTGAGAAGAAACATAACGGACAGATAACCAAACCTCAAACAACTCACCATTATTTGGTTACTGTTTTGCTTCCGTTACCCGGGGAGCGGCTTCAGTCTACGGCCTCTGATCAGGTCGCCAAGACTGACTGTGACCGGTCAGATGAACTGCTGCGCCACTACGCTGGCCCTGTGGCCTCGGATGCGCTTGGTCTGAGTGGGATTGATCAACCCGGCGGCCCGCCGCTTGGAAGCACGGCGCCGCTACGGATCGTGGTGGCCAAGCCGGGCCTGGACGGTCATGACCGAGGCGCCAAGATCGTGGCCCGGGCGCTTCGCGACGCGGGCATGGAGGTGATCTACACCGGACTGCACCAGACACCCGAACAGATCGTGCGGACCGCGTTGGCCGAGGATGCGGACGCCATCGGGCTGTCGGTCCTTTCCGGTGCGCACCTGACCCTGTTCGCTCGCGTCATGGAGCTGTTGAAGGCCGAGCGCGCTGACGACATCGTTGTGTTCGGCGGCGGCATCATCCCGGAGGCCGATCGCGCGTTGCTTGCCGAGATGGGGGTGGCGGCGGTCTTCACCCCAGGGTCCACCATGGCCGAGGTTGTCGAGTGGGTCCGGGCCAACGTACCGAAGGGAAGCTCAGCCACGACCTGACCTCCTCAGTTGGCCGGAAATCTGACCACTAGGCTCGTCATCGGTCTGAGCCCCGGCTTGATTGTGACGTTGGGCCGGTGCCTCGGTCGATCGAACTCAGCTGAGCACGGAGGTCAGGGTGGATCTGTACGAGTATCAGGCGCGCGACATGTTCGAGGCCCACGGCGTGCCGGTGCTACGGGGCATCGTCGCCACCAACCCGGAGGAGGCGAGGGCCGCGGCTGCGGAGCTCGGCACGCCTGTGGTGGTCGTCAAGGCCCAAGTAAAGACCGGCGGTCGGGGCAAGGCGGGTGGCGTCAAGATCGCCAAGAGCCCAGATGAGGCTGCTGCACGTGCTGAGGAGATCCTGGGACTAGACATCAAGGGCCACGTTGTCAAAAAGGTGATTGTCGCCGAGGGGGCCGACATCGCAGAGGAGTACTACTTCTCCCTACTGCTTGACCGAGCCAACCGCAGATATCTGGCCATGTGCTCGCGGGAGGGAGGCATGGACATCGAAACCCTTGCCGTAGAGCGGCCGGATGCGCTGGCCCGACTGCCCGTCGACCCGAATGCCGGCATTGATGCGGCAAAGGCAAACGAGATCGTGATGGCGGCCGGCTTCGCCGGCGACGATGCCCCGGAGATCGCCAGGATTCTGGAATCGCTGGGCAAGGTCTACGCCGCCGAGGACGCCACGCTGGTCGAGGTCAACCCGCTGGTCAAGACCGGCGACGGCAAGATCGTCGCGCTTGACGCGAAGGTCTCTGTGGATGAGAACGCGGCGTTCCGGCAGCCCGATCATGCAGCGCTCGCCGACAAGGAGAGCGAGGATCCGTTGGAAGCGGCTGCCAAGGCGAAGGATCTCAACTACGTCAAGCTCGACGGTTCGGTGGGCATCATCGGCAACGGGGCCGGCTTGGTGATGAGCACTCTTGATGTGGTCGCCTACGCGGGGGAGGAGTTCCCCGGTTCACCGAAACCGGCCAATTTCCTGGACATCGGCGGGGGTGCCAGCGCGGAGGTGATGGCGAACGGGCTGGAGATCATCATCGGTGATGATCAGGTGCGGAGCGTCTTCGTCAATGTCTTCGGCGGCATCACGGCGTGTGACGCGGTCGCCAATGGCATCGTGCAGGCCTTCGAGCTGCTGGCGAGCCGCGACGAGCATGTAGACGTGCCACTGGTGGTGCGGCTTGACGGCAACAACGCCGAGCTGGGACGGAAGATCTTGAGCAATGCGGGCCTACCCGGACTTGAGCAGGTAGACACGATGGACGGCGCGGCCCGGCGGGCCGCCGAACTGGCGGCGAGCTGAGGAGCGTATCCGGTGGCAATCTTTCTGAACTCCGATTCCCGGGTCATCGTCCAGGGCATGACCGGCTCCGAGGGCCGCAAACATACGCAGCGGATGCAGGCTTCGGGCACCAAGATTGTCGGCGGTGTCACGCCTGGAAAGGGCGGCCAGACCGTGGAATTCGATCGAGGTGGAGTTCCGGTGTTCAACTCGGTCAACGAGGCGGTCGAGGCGACCGGCGCCGATGTGACGGTGATCTTCGTGCCGGCCCGATTCACCAAGGCGGCGGTTGTCGAGGCCATAGACGCCGAGATCGGGCTTGCCGTAGTGATCACCGAGGGCGTCCCGGTCAAGGACACAGCCGAGTTCTTCGCCATGTCGCAAGGCTCGATGACGCGGTTGATCGGGCCGAACTGTCCTGGGGTGATCTCGCCGGGGCAGTCCAATGCCGGCATCATCCCGGCTGACATCACCGAGGCCGGACGGATTGGTCTGGTTTCCAAGTCCGGCACGCTCACCTATCAGATGATGTACGAGCTCCGTGACATCGGCTTTTCCTCGGCGGTCGGTATCGGTGGCGACCCGATAATCGGCACCACCCATATCGACGCGCTGCAGGCGTTCTCGGACGACCCGGACACAGACGCAATCGTGATGATCGGTGAAATCGGGGGTGACGCCGAGGAACGGGCGGCCGAGTTCATCTCGAACAACGTGGAGAAGCCCGTCGTGGGCTATGTGGCCGGGTTTACCGCGCCAGAGGGGAAGACGATGGGTCACGCCGGAGCCATCGTGTCCGGCTCATCGGGGACCGCGCCTGCGAAGAAGGAGGCCCTGGAAACCGCCGGGGTGCGGGTCGGCAAGACACCGAGCGAGACCGCGGAGCTGATGCGCGACGTGATGACACGGCTCGGCCGCTGAATACCCGTTGAGCGGGGCCTACTTGACTTGAGTGGCGCGCTGGCCGGCTCGGACGGTGATGCCCTTCCACTGGTTATCAGTCAGATCCAGTTTGTCCTTTGGGCTGAGGAAGGTGTAGATCACCTTCGAGCCGGCGGCGACGGCTCCGACCCGATACTTCAGCGAACCGTTGCTCACCTTTTGCGACACGGTCGCAGTCCAACCAGTGATCTTCGTGGCCGACGCGCCGATGCCAGTCACCGAGGTGGGTTTCGGCACGGTAGCGGTCAGCTTGCGTTTGGGGCAGTTCGCCACTGTCTTGCGGAGCTGACCGACGAAATCACTGGCCGCTTTCTCGTTCTTCATGGTCAGGATGATCTCGTCGAGACCGAAGCCTGGATCCGCCCCTTGCTCCAGCAGGTAGGTGCGGGCGGTCCGCGAGTTCGCCGGTGTCTTCGACCAGGGCACATTCTCGCATTGGGAACCGACGAACTCCTCCTGCGGCACATCGGGGGCGTCGCCAACCCAGAGCGAGGCGACGTTGCCTGCCGGCGGCAGATCGCCGGCGGCCAGGAAACCGAGCTCGTCCCCGCTCAGCGGCGGTGGCGCGGCCTTGACCGAAACGTCGTCGGGGCAAGCACCGCCGGCATTCCGGCATTGCACGCCGGTGGCCACGGCAAGCGCGCCGGCCACGTTGCCGATCTCGGCCGGATCACCGCGCTGAACCGCATCGGCGACGTTCAACACCTTGCCGGTGCGGTTCAGCACGACGCTGTGGTTGTCGGTCGTCGTTCCGGTTTTTACCGCCACCACAACGCCGACTGCCGCGTCACCGAGGCCCGTGACACTCCACCCGGACCGCACGTAGGCGCCCACCTGGTTGCACCCACCCAGTGTCTTGGCGGCCACGGCGTACGCCAGTGCGGCCTCCTCTGGTGAAGTGAAGGCTTGGGCCTGGTGCAGCAGGCCAGGCGGCTGCTTGCCGGTGCTCAGCAGGCGCAGGATCGTCTGGGCTGCCGCCGGCGAGCCTTCTATCGGATCACCGCCGAGGCAGGCCGGTCGTGCGGACTCCTCGTCGGTCCCGGTCTGGTTCAGGGCCACCTTCCAGACCCGATCTCGAGCGATTCGTTTCGCGTCCGCTGCCTTGATCATCGAGTTGTCGTCCAAGAGCATGACCGGCTCCCCGGAGGCCGGGGCGGTGGGCGCACCAGTCGGGTCAGGATTCGGAGTGACCGTCTCGTCTGCACGGACAGCGGCAACGATCAACCAAACGCCGAGGGCCACGACCGCGCCAACTCCGGCAATGATCAATCCAACAGTGAGGCGGCGGTCAATTCGAGAACGGTCCTCATCGAGGTCGGAGAAGTCGTCAATCGAGTCCTGCCAGCTGTGAGTGTTCCGGGAGCCCGACAACGTCCTCGGCAGGATCGATGTGGCGTCCGCGTCCCGCGTCCTTGGCCGCTGGACCACGCCCGCCAGAGCTGACCGCACCCAGGTCTGACGACCGGTACCGGTGTCTTTGAAACCAGGATCGGTGTCATCGTCGTCAATTGTGGAGGCTGTGGCCTCAGCAGCGGTGGGTGATGGGCCTTCGTCCCGGTACAGCGGAGGGGCAACGTCGTCCTCGAGGTCGGCGAAAATACTTCGCCGGGAGGTCGCCCAATCCGAGCCGGTGTCGTCCGGTGAGACGGCAATGGTCTCCGGCTCCGCGGTTGTCCACTGTCCGTTGGTGTCCGGCTCCGGCTCCGCGATTGCCCGCTGTCCGTACGGCTCCGCCGAAGCGCCGTTCGAGCCGTGAAACTCTTCGACTGCCCACTTGTCGGTATTGCTGTCGGGCTCGATAAGGGCGCGCCGCGGGCGATAATTTCCGCGCTCCGGATCGACCATGCGTGGCGACTCCTCTTGCGAATTTGGCCCAGCCTTGGTGGGCATCCGGGCCGAAGATCACCGAAAACCATACCCGCCGTTGGCGTGTCCCGCCTCTTCGGACCAAAACCGTGGGTCAGCATGGAGTGGCTATGGCCTCCCTCCTATCGCCTCGTCGGACCGACCGAGCGATCGCGCTGGAGGCCCAAGTTGCCGGATCCGCCAGTCGCCGACCAACCCGGCAGGAGGCCGCGTCACCGCAACTCGGGTGGTTACCGGTAGCTGTCGCAGCGGGACTGCTCAGTGCCCTGGCCGGCTGGGCGTTGGTTGCCGGAACAGTGGTTCTTGGCTGGTTGTCCGCCGAGTCCGGCACCTTCTCCCAGTCGGTTGAGACTGGCACGCGGATGTGGCTGCTCAGCAACGGAGTCGGTGCTCGCCTTGGCGCCGCGATCATGACATTGATTCCTTGGGGCGCCACGGCAGTCTCCGCGTTCCTGGTGTTCCGCTCGGCCGCCTTTGCTGCTGGCCGGGCTGGCCGTCGGACGCACACCAGGCGAGCCGCGATCGCCACTGTCACGGCGAGCGCGTACCTTGCACCAGTTGTTGTCGGGGCTGTGCTGGTGGGCAATTCCTCGTCGTCGCTGTCCCGGGTGCCCGTCGTAGCGCTGGTGATCTGGCTGGCCGCGGTCTGGGGTGCTGGCCGGGCTGGAGATGCGGCGAGCGCAGGTTGGTCGGCGTGGACAGCTGCCATTGCGGGTGCGGTCATCGGCGCTCAGTTGACGATGGCGGTCGCAGGAGCCGCACTGCTGACAACTGGGCTCATCATCCATTTCGACCGGGTCATTGCGCTGACCGCCGGATTGGACGCTGGAATCGCCGGCGGAATTGCCCTCCTTATCCTGCAGCTCGCATTCGCGCCCAACGCGGTGATCTGGGCAGGTTCGTACGCCCTGGGCGCAGGTTTCTCGGTCGGCACAAGCTCGGTGGTTGCACCCGCTGGAACTGAATTGGGCATGCTGCCGAGCCTTCCGATCTTGGGCGCTCTCCCCGCCGGCGGCGCAGCCGATGTGTCCGAGCTGTGGTGGTTGCTGAGCGGCGTCACGGCGGGTGCAGTCGCCGCCTGGATCGTAGTCCGGCACCGTCCGATTGCCCGCGTGGACCAGACGAGCCTTGTCGGCGGTCTGTCGGGATTGCTTGCCGGCCTGATCTTTGCCTGCGTTGCCTGGGCCAGCGGGGGAGACCTCGGAGCGCTGCGGCTCACCGACCTGGGCCCGCGGTTGGAGCCGCTTCTTGTCATGGCCCCGACCACCATGGGTCTGGCCGGCATGGTGGCCGGGTTTGCACTGGGCTTACTGCGCATTCGGCGGCATTGAGCGTTCGATCCCGGATTCAGCGTTGCGGATAGGCTTCCGCCGTGCCGCTCCTGCCCGCCCCGCTTCGGCTGGTAGTTCTGGTATCTGGCTCCGGCACTTTGTTGCAGGCACTTCTCGATGCGGGAGAAGACCCCGGTTTCAGTGCTCGCGTTGTTGGTGTCGGGTCCGATCGGGACGGCATTGCCGGCTTGAAGCGCGCCGAGCAGGCCGGCGTGGCGACATTCGTGCACCCCTTCCGGCGGGAAACCGACCGCGCCGAGTGGGACCGCCAGCTGACTCGGCTTGTCGCAGGCTTCGAGCCTGGACTTGTTGTTCTCGCGGGCTTCATGAAGCTCGTCGGGCCGGAGTTCCTTGCGGCCTTTGGGGGTCGGCTGATCAACACACACCCGGCGCTGTTGCCATCGTTTCCCGGGATGCATGGCCCTCGGGACGCTCTCGCGCACGGAGTGAAGCTCACGGGTGCCACAGTCTTCCTGGTTGACGAAGGGGTCGACACCGGAGTGATCGTCGACCAGGTGGCAGTACCTGTAAAGGATGACGATTCGGTGGACGAACTGCACGAGCGGATCAAGGTTGCGGAGCGCGAACTGCTGGTCCAGACGGTACACAAACTGGCCACTCGGAGCTGGCAGGTGACCGGCCGAACACTGCGATGGAGCGGATAGCGCAAATGACCCAGACCAATTCCATTGATCAGCTGCCCATCCGGCGTGCATTGGTGTCGGTCCATGACAAGACCGATCTGGTTCCGATCAGCCAGGCACTGGTTGCTGCCGGAGTCGAGCTGGTATCCACTGGGTCGACGGCGGGTACGATCGCTGGCGCCGGTTTGCCGGTCACTGAGGTGGAACAGCTGACCGGCTTTGTGGAGTGTCTGGACGGGCGGGTAAAGACCCTGCATCCCAAGGTGCATGCCGGACTGTTGGCCGATCTGCGGCAGGAGACGCACCGCAGGCAGCTGGCTGAACTCGGAATAGCCCCGTTCGAACTGCTGATCAGCAACCTGTACCCGTTCAGCGAGACCGTCCTGTCGGGAGCCACACCGGAGGAGTGCATCGAACAGATCGACATTGGCGGGCCGGCCATGGTCCGCGGTGCAGCAAAGAACCACTCCAGTGTCGCCGTGCTGACTTCGCCAGCGCAGTATCCGCAGTTGAGAGCGGCGCTTGACGCGGGCGGATTCACGCTGGCCGAGCGGAAGGCGCTCGCGGCCGAGGCGTTCGTGCACACCGCGACCTACGACGTCCACGTGGCGTCGTGGATGGGCAACGTGCTCACCGACACCTCCGACGGCCAGCTCTTCCCCGCGTGGGCCGGGGCGACCTGGGACCGGGCCGTGGTGCTCCGGTACGGCGAGAACCCGCACCAGCCGGCCGCGCTCTACCGCAGCGGCTTCGGGCCGGGTGGCCTCGCTGCGGCTTCGCTGCTGCACGGCAAGGAGATGTCCTACAACAACTACGTCGACACCGACGCGGCCCGGCGGGC
>Ga0126314_10000113_pt1 | contig 42494 bp, 42 predicted proteins | sample Plot105B_FD_92535 | JGI IMG/M metagenome (GOLD analysis project Ga0126314, IMG submission 92535) | Serpentine soil microbial communities from UC McLaughlin Reserve, CA, USA - Plot105B | ecosystem: Environmental > Terrestrial > Soil > Grasslands | place: USA: UC McLaughlin Reserve, Lake County... | reverse complement strand
TAGATTGTCGGGCATCATAATATCTTATGCCTCCTTCTGGATGTTTTATATTGGGATTTGTTAGGCTGGATAGCTGAGGGGGCTGGTAGTTCAGGGGTAGTAATGCTCGCTTCGCAAGCGAGAAGTATATTTCATCAGTCATCTGGCTCAATGAGCAAAAAATCTACTTTGAATTCTTCTTAAGCTCATCCATTACTTGAGCTAGGTAATTTCTTATTTCGTCATCCAAAAGCGAAGGCTCGATCCCAATTTCTCTCTCCTCGGTTTCAGGGTTTCTCTTCACCGCAGCAATTACCCTTTTTTGCAGCTCTTGCTCCATCTGTGCAGATCCAATGCTGCCCACCAACCTGCATTCTTGTAGTGCATATTTTCTGATTGATTTGCGCAGTTCTATATCTTTGGATACTGAAATTGCCGAGGAATAATACCCAATAGCATACAGAAAAGTTCCCATAGCCAGAAATGAATGGCCTGCAACTCCAAACGGTGGATATGCAGGAAAATAAACAGGCGAAAGATATGCTATGTGCATTATTATTATGCCAAACGCCGCCAAAGTCATATAGCCGGCAACTTGGCTTTTATCTTCGCCAAGACTGGATAATGTTCTTGCAATCAAGAGGTAGGCGGCGCCAACTACAAACGCACCTGCTAGCGCGCTAATGATCACTATTGTTCTAAGGGTCAATACATGATCACTGTAAAACCCGTACTGCGATATCTCTGGTGCAAGCAGGCTGGGAAGAACTGTTCCGATAAAAGTTGCAGCAGGCAATAGGACGACAATCCAGTACCGGACCCTGCCTATTTTCCGCGAAAACTGCCAAAGGAGCAGAGCAATGCCGATCCATTGAACGGCATAGGCCACAATAGACAACAGGACGTAAACCGTGCTAAACAACATCTGCACGCTTGGAATTGAGCTGAATTTGCGCGTGTCCATTTCCGTATGCTCGCTCACTATTGGCGGCTTTTCTGAGAGCAAAACTTGTACTATGATTATATTTCCCGCTATGCTGACGCTTCCAAAAACAGACCCAAGACCCAAAAAAAGGATCATGATGTTCTTCCGGTCAGACCTGTACCAAGAAAACAATTGATAGCCGGATATCCCCAACAAGATGCTTCCAGGAATAGCGCCAACTGCAACAGAGGTGGCAAGGAGAGCCATCGAGTAACTTGAATCGCTAATAACTTGAAACGTCACGGCCGCAAGAATGCACAAAATCGTCCACTGTATGATTGTGACGATGCTTGGCAGCTTTTTGAAAAATAGGTGAGATCCAAGAGGACCAATCATCCTTGTCGCAAATCTGAGGACAAAATATTGTCCCACCCCGTACAAAAGCCCGACTATCACGAAAAACAACAGGATTCTAAAATTGGGCGCCATTTGCGCGACCAAATCAGAATAAGAGCCAAGCGCCATGTCGGTTATCAGGGCTCCAAGTATTATTGGCATAAGAGCCACTATCTTGCCTCTTTCGTTAGCTAGGCTGAAGGAGTGTATGACTTTGATGCGGATCAATCTAGCGGAATGCATAAAACATTTTCAAGACCTTAATACGAAAATTTTCACATAAGATCTTTCTTACTCTTGTTCGAATATGCAGTTACCGATTTAAGAAAAGAATGCGCGCCACTTGACTGTTGAAGCCTAGTAACCGCACATTGGCAATATTTTATGCGGTGTTGGCAGTTGCGGCTTCGACACAAGCCGCTGGCGCGATATGGGATGGCATTGTACATCTGAGCCAGCCTGTGGACAGTTTTTTCAGCTATCCTCACTTGGTAGTGTATTGCGGTGCAGCCCTTGGAATTGCTGCTGTACTAGCAGCCCTGTTTATCTTAGCCAATACGACTTTGGAGAAGGAAAAGATGATGGGCCTGAAATTTGGATGTGTTGGAGCAGCTTTGTTGTTGATTGGTGGACCTTTTGATTTTTGGTGGCATCGAACATTGACTCAAGAATCGTTTCTGATACTCCCCTTTCTTTCACCGCCTCATATGGTAATTGAGGCCGGCATTGGATTTTTTATGTTCACCTCACTTTGCGGCTTCTATGTTCTAAGACAAAGTCCAAGATGACACGATTGCTGTTACTTCGGACATTAGTGGTACCATATTTTATATTGGGTTTGGTTTTGGTGAGCTATTGCGACAGGGCTGGTAGTTCAGGGGTAGTAATGCTCGCTTCGCAAGCGAGAGGTCGCGGGTTCAAATCCCGCCCAGTCCACTAACTATGTGGGTTCAAATACTGCAACGTCGTGTTTTTTGTACGGGACGACGTTAGCAGTGAACCCATTAATCCTCAACAGCGACTATTACTATGAAGAACAACTGCAACAACAGTATAATACCAATAAGAGATAGAAGCTGTCATGTAACGTCTGATAGATATGGTCTCTATCAAGATAGTGAAGGCTTTTGTACAAGAGGAATTGGGACCCTTATTGGTGACCGAAGACATTGTACTACGCAAGATATCAATAACTATAATCGAGAATTTCCAGGAGGTATGACTCAGGAACAAGCGAGAAATATATTGGCTGAAAGACTACATAGGGATGAGGCATCAGTCAATGGCCGTGTAAGAGTCCAACTAACTCAATATCAATTTGATGCCCTTGTAAGTTTTAATTTTAATGCTGGTTCAGGCAATCTTCGAATAGCAAACTTTGTTAATAATGACATTAATCAAGGCAACTGTGATCCTGAACAAATAGCTAGCGATTGGAGACACTTTCGTCAAAATCGTAATAGACAAAACGATGAAATTAGACTATTTAATTATGGCATCTACCGATAGATCGAATAAATGAGCTTTTGGGAATTATTTGGAATGTAAAAATCCTGCTTTATTCATCGTCAGTGAGTCATTGGCACAATAGTCAATATCGGCGAAATCAGCCACAGTTGAAAGTTCTCTAGCAAAAAAGTTGTTACCATCTTATTATTCTTTATGTTTATACTATTAGGACTGAGTTTCGTGTGGAAAAACAAAATCACTATGAAATATACAAGGTAAAAGCTCGTGATTTTTCTATGGCATGAACAGGTGTTGTCTTGCTCTAAGGTAATCATACAAACTGGAGAACCATAAAAGAGCACTTAAAAGATGCCATGTCAGGATCACAAAAGGCAGCAATCGCAGCAAAAATCAAGGCACTTCAAAAACAAGTGGATGAGAAAAATAATGTACTGCAAGACTGCGTGAGAGAGAAACCTTCTGTTAGTGTGCCTGTCACCGTAAGCATGCAAAAAGCTATCATAGCATCAGCAGGAGAGCCTATTATTTTCCGACCCACCATATTAAATGGAGAAGTCTATTTCGATGGGGGATTAAGAGATATTGTTCCAGTGGAGGCCGCCTTCGATGCAAGCGCAGAAGTAGTCTATGCCATACTTGCTTCTACAGATGTACAAAGCGAGCCATCTAGCGGTAAACATATGTTTGAGTTTCTGGGCCGAACCATAGACATATCCACAAACGAAATAAGACTTGATGACATAAAATTGCCTCGTGCTAGAGGAAAACCTGTCATTGTCATTCAGCCCACTGTGGATGTACATAGTGGACTGACAATTGACCCTGGACTCATAGATATTTCTATCGATTATGGTTTCATGCGAGCCTATGATGTCATAGATGGTTCATCATCAAGCAAATTAATGTCTCTCTCTCTCTCTCTCTCTCTCTCTCTGATGACATTACTACTCTAAGAGTGAAAATATGGAATCTCGAGTATGAGGCTAATGGAGTCCATAAGCAATCAAATTCCCGTATTAATGATGGGATAGAAGCTATAGCTGACCCTCATGCATTGCGCCAAGTACGTGAAAATAGAAGAAAATTATATCAATTAGTGAAGGAAAGATAAAGGGCTGGCGGAAATTTGCCAGCGGGGGTCTTGAAGTGGTGGGAAGAGTGGGAGAGACATCCCTGGGATACATTTTATATCCCTACGCCTTGGGATCACTTTGTATCTAGATTAGTTACAGTAGAGGCAGAGACACTAACTAATGGCATTGGCGGCTATGACCTCAAATCTCCCGATGATAAAGTATTTGCATTTGATTATGATAGCAGCGGTAAGTTAGACCACCTTGTACTGTATACACCAGGTACAGGTACTATATGGATTCTGCAAAAAGTAGTACTGGCGATTGGGATCCGATGTTCTGGTAGGTAAACAGGTAGATGGGGGGCAAGGTTCATGCAGATACGCTACTTAATATGCAAATGAATATGAATAATCAAAGTGAAATCAAAAAGAATCACATATGCCAATGAGTAAGCAGAATAGGCTTTTATCTGGCTGCTTAAAGGATCGAGGTCGTAACTAAGCGGTTAATAGAACTGCTTAGGGAATTCTCAAGGTAATACCTCATCTAACATTAGCGATAAAGCACAGCTAAGGAAACTCAGGTTGAACCGTCAAGGATTGAGGATGCAGAGATCGACGTACTAAAGGCTAACCTTATCGAACAGCAAAGACGGGTTGATACACTCAAAGCAGAATTCGCAATTATTCTGAGTGCGTTGCAGTTAGTAAAGATGAACATGTAAGTTTAGTCGCAACAGAAGCAAAAAATTAGCGGGAAAATTATCAAAAGATAATATGGCTCAGCTGGCCCCTACCAAGTTTCGTGGTCATGTAAGTCGACCATCCTTCCGAGGGCGCTTGTATGGTCTAATTTCTTAACTAACTGGATGAATTCAGGAATGAAAGGTACTGTGGGAATAGTCCCTAGAATCGAGGTAATGCAAAATGGCGTGATTGCGCGATTTACTGCACATTAATGCTCTCTATTTACGAACATTTTCGTGAAAGATATGCCATCTCTGTTTAATTGCAGCAGGACGTGGAGATCTTGCTGCTACTCGCGGATCTTTTCGGGGGATTCAAATGAATTTTTATCCAAATCCCGACGAGCTCACCATTATTTGTTCACCTTCTTTGACAAGCTTAGCACTGTTTATACTGACAGCGGTTAGGTCTAAAAAGATAAAACAATCTCGCAATGCAATACAATGCAAATGGGTTTTCTAGACGGAATAAAGGGAATGCTTTCTAGGGAAACCTGTATGCGAGCAATAAATTATGATAAGAGAAACTTGGAGATGAACATTAACGCAGAAGCAGCAGGTGTCATATTCTCCTGAGGCGATTTCAAGACAGAAATAGAAAAAATCGTTCGAGCAACAGAGGTACAATGGGGTAAATAGTTCAAAATAATCAACAAGCAATTATATCCAAAATGTCAAAAGGATCCATCAAGATTACAAAACAATTTTGTGCGGAACGGAATAGCAGAGCCAGAAGCTCATTACTCACTTCAACATTCTTTAATCTGAAAGTTGGACTGCGGCTCAAAATACAACCTCTATTTTGTACAACCATGCAATGTGCTTTGTTTATGCATGGGAATATCCTGCAGTGAGATCGGAACCAGCAAATTCCTTAATTATTATGTAGACCGAACCCGACCTGGTGACAAATTATTATTAACATTGACAATTATTCAAAGCCTATTCATGACTACTTATATCATCTACATTCTTGATTCAATGGCACCCAGGACTAGCCCACTATGAGAAATCGTATGATATCTAGTATTGATATACGCTCAGATGCTATAGATACAAAACAAGTTATCAAATGAATCCCATCCTTAGCTGTGGCACTCCACTGAGGCAGACGCTACAAATGATCAGATAATAATTTCAGGTCTCTATTATCGTTTATATTTCAGATTAAGCAGTTCTCTCAAACCTTTTGCAACTAACTAATGTAAACTCTTAATAGTTTTTAAAACCCTGAACCGGTTTGGGGAAAGACTCTTATATACGAAAATTTAGGGTAATATGGCATATAGAGCAATAAATACAGAAAATCGTTTACTATTACTCTATATAGATGTAAAAATACTGAATGATTTGTATTAAACGAGTATGAGCTCTTCAAATTTCTTCTGAGCATACCTTATCTTTCTCGCAACTATATACAGAACCAATGGCAAATTATCCAAGCTCTGTGCATGTAAAAACACCCAGCAAGGCATGGTATCTCCTGCCAATCTTTTTGGGAATCATGGAGGATTAATCATGTTTGTGGTGTTAAAAGATGAGGATAGAAGGATGGCAAAGAAGGGGCTGGTCGTAGGTGTTGTTTTGACAGCAATAGGCGCTGCAATTCCACTTATCGGGTTTGGCGTCTTCACATTAACCCTCGGATGATACCTGGATTGCCTTATCCTTGCCACCCTACTCCTCATTTTTTTAGACTTCTCTTAGAGAACTTTTAGATGATTATATCTGCATTATTTAGAGAAGCCCTAGAATAGGTAGTCATTTGGATGATGGCGGCGGCTGGTAATTAACAAATGAGTAAAACAGCACCCTCATTTAGAATCGTTTTAGAGATTGAAAAAGCAGAAAGGAAGTTATTCATACTAGGCTTAACGAGTCGGTAAGAAACCTTTAGCTACCTTTGTGTAGCCCTAAGTTGAAACCTGCACTTTAGCACCTTTAAGGACATCGGGAACGTTGGGCCCGCAATTAATTCTCGGCAATATTATTACTCATGATATTAGGTAATCTTTAAAGCTCAAAGAGTCGGACCCCTTTACATGCTGGAACCTATCCACCGAACCCGCAAATTATCCTTAATCAAACAATTTCTATTATTGTTTTGGCAATTAGATCGGACGACCAGGCAATATTCACTTTGGCTTCTAACCCCCAAAAGTACTCTGAGTATTTTCCAATATAGCTTTGGTTTACACCTTGTGGTATCTCAAATTCAAATGGAACAGTGCTATTGTCATTATTTGCTCGATTTTGATTTTCATTTAGGTCTATTTTTTTGTCGTATTTTTCAATAGTTGTTACCCTTTGCGCTCTTTGAGCAACTGCATTTTCTATGCCGCTTAGAGTAATTTTCATTCCTCTAATCTTCTTTCTAATCTCTCCCTCTTTATTCTGGGGAAGCCCCACTATTACATCACCCCGTATTATATGACCCGGAGAATACGATGCAGTGTTGTTATGTTGGTCAATGAGAATAATTTTTGCCTCAGCACTTTCTTTGAGAAAATTCTCATGTCCTTTCTTAAGATCCCAGCCCGCAGCAGCTGATCTAATTTCACGTAGATCACTTTTGAAAGGTGTACTATTCGCCTTTTTAGCTGTCATGTTATTAGAGTTGGTGACTGAAAACCGTACTTCCTTATTTATACCCAGCTTGTTAGCAATGTCTACGGTTCCTTTTATAGCATAGGTGATGTTTGCTTGTTTACCCTCATAAGAAGGACGCAAAGAATCATCTAGAGGAAGAGTAAAATCAAATGCTATTACCTTGTTTTGTGGAAGTATCTCCAAAGTCCCGTCTTGAAGAATATTATGGATTATAGACTGTTGGAGTAAATCCGAAAGGTTCATTGAGAAGAAGACATAAGTTTCACTGTATGTTTTTTTTCTCTAACCGAAGTAGTATTTTGGCCGGTACCATAAGGATAAGGATATTGTCCGGTACCATAATAAGTCGTCTTGTCCTGAGTTATAGTCGTCTCGCTCTGGGTTATGGTGGTAGATTCTTTGCCCTCTGCAAGTAGCATCAGCTTCCTGGCTTTAGCACCCTTTCCTGTATTAATACTGACCGTCCCTCTGACTATTTCACCTGATATATACTGTGTTTTTTCTAGACTTATGTCAAAGGCTAAGCCAGTACCTTTCAATATCTTGTTGAACATAATAAGTTAAGACCCTCCTGAGAACTAATATCCGGTTCCCGGGTAACATCGATTCGGAGTGCATGAGCTGGAAGGGTAGTTCTAGCAAATGCTTTAACTACAGCAAAGGCAACAATGGCCAAAAGCTCAATCAGCGCGGTAGGAATCCTTTTTGTAACATTTTGTTTCTTGCTGTCATCAGTTACATAGATGTGTCATTAATATATAATATTTGCTAGAAGTGTAGTACTATCGATAGAAATTATGGCTTATTACTCAAAGGGAATAAGTAATTGTCGCTAATCCTTATGATATGCATAAAGATTATGGAGGCCTATCGAGATCTCAATTAACTATTCAAAAACACCAGAAGGGAAAGCACACATGCGTTAACAGGAGACCATGATGGCTTTCCCGCAGATGAGCTGTACATCAATAAGAACGCTATCTGCACATATAGTCCGGGTCGTACTCTATGTGGCTTTAACTATATGAGGTCTATTTCCAAATAGTTATAGATGTTAACAATGTAGGAGATTTGTAAAGGACGCCACCCGTGGATTAATAACAGTAATACAACAAGCTAGTAAAGAACTTCTAGCAGATGCATATAATCTTCCCTTTCCTTTACAAGAAAAGGGATTATGAGCACATACATTACGGTTCTGCAGTTGAAGTCACTTTTAGATTCGTCTCAATCTTCAGCTGCCTCCCACAAACCCGTCTTCCAATTTCTTTATGTCTAATGCTCGAAGATATTCTCTTGAACTTCTCTGGGGCCTATTTACTAAACAACTACGAATTCTTAGAGCAGGCGAGGCGCTACTCTCTAGCACGTAAACTTTAAAGTTATGAGAGTGTTGAATCCACCTATATGCAAGACTCAAATCCCGACGGGCCCGCTAATCATACGGGTTCTAATATCAGTGTTGCTGCATATACAGTAGAGACGGAAACGGGAAAACAGGAGCGTGAAAATAACGACAAATGACTGAAAGGCTTGAAACTGTGTTAGGTAAGGTTCAACCATACCAAATCCTGTCAATTCTTCATTGATATAGGAATTTTATCCGTCCATGGCGGATAATCGCAAATCAGATAGCTATAAAAAGAATAACCTGAAGACTCTTGTTCTTTTCAGCAATGAACTTGCTCCTAATGTAACCTTTTACGACATTTGTAAGAAAGAAAAGATACTTGAATTTCTAAATAAAAGGATCAAAGCAAAAAGCGATGACCCTGATGAAAAATAGATAACTACTTGGAATGATTACCTTGGACGGCTCAAGTTCTTCTTTCGCTGGCTGCATAATTATAAGAAGATCAAGAAGGACGAAGGAGAAAGCAAAATAATTGATGATATGGAAGAGGGAGACAGCTGAATTTATAAAAATGAGAAAAAATTTTTCTGTAAAAATATATAATTAGAGATCTCTCGTTTGGATGTTTTAATCAAGGCATGTGATCAATTAAATCAATATCTCGAACAGCGGGAAATTTTCCATTTGTCTTACCATTTATTTGTGGAGCAATATATGGAATCAATGAGTTTATCGGTTTTCCTCTATCCAGATCAGAACTGCATAAAGTACTAACAGCAACAAAATTGTAAGGCTTTATTTTGTATTTTGAATCATGTCTTTTCTTGTTGTAATTATCAAACCTTCTCAAGACGTCATAATTGCTAAGTGTTAGCTGGGAAATTGCCTATTTGTTCTTTAACCAACGTCAAGCAAACCACTGACATCACGCCACTCCTGCCAAGATCTTTCGAAACGTATTGTATGCCACATATTTCCATCATTAGTTAGTCCAATGACATTGAGGTTTGATCCAACGATTGCACAAGCTACGTTTTTGAATGCACCTGGATTGAGGTCAACAGTACCACTGACATTACCCCATGTCTGCCAATTGTTGGAATTATCGGAACGTATTGTATGCCACATATTTCCATCATTAGTTAGCCCAATGACGTGAAGCTTCGCAGTTCCAATCCCGGGTAGAAAGGTTGCACAAGCTACGTTTTTGAATGCACCTGGATTGAGGTCAACAGTACCACTGACATTACCCCATGTCTGCCAAGATCCTGGGAAACGTATTGTATGCCACATATTTCCATCATTAGTTAGCCCAATGACGTGAAGCTGCTCTCCATCTCCACCTGTTGCACAAGCTACGTTTTTGAATGCACCTGGATTGAGGTCAACAGTACCACTGACATTACCCCATGTCTGCCAAGTCCTCTGCTGCCAAGAATTTATCCAATTTATTGTATGCCACATATTTCCATCATTAGTTAGCCCAATGACGTGGAGTCCACCAAGGGGAGGGGGAAGATATGCACAGGCAGAATCAGCAAAAAAGTGAACCATGGCATTGTGTTGTTACGAGAGAAGTATTAAAGAATTTCTAATTTAGCTAAGAACGTTGAAATTACTCTTCTAACTTGCGGCAGATAGTTACGGCAAAGCTGTGGCACAGATATATATCGAGGATAGTAACATGCAAGAGAATGCCATTCAAACGTTAAACAGGATTGGAGATGATATAGTGAAGATGAACGATCTATTTGATCCTAAAGACATCTCCAAATTCCTGAATTCTAGCTCAGTTAATAAATTAGATCCAAAAATCAAAAAACATCTTCGTATTCAGAAATTAACCGGACTCAATCACGTTTTGGTCTTATAGGTACAGATCTAGGCTCATCTTTTGAGCACAATGGGCGCATATATTTCCTGTTCGGAGATACCACCCCAGTCAACCCGCATCCCTACTATAGACCTCTTAATGGCGGCGATACTTACACAGAAGATAGAGATCCAGAGATGGGTATACGCCTTAGTTTTGTCACTTCTTCTGATGATGCAAATAATTATCTTTCGCCTAGAATAGTGTCTGAATTCAACAGTAGCACGGGAAACATTACTCTAAAGGAGTTTGAAGTACCAACTGCAGGATTTAGTGCTAATAATAAGATGCAATGATCCACATAGTAGCTTTGTCTATCAATATGATCTCTACCTGGCATCTCATTAGGGCTTTTGAAGTCTGTTGCAGTCTTCAGCGTCAACAGCAGGATTATTGCGATGTCCTGCGCGTAAAAAAAGAGATCCAGTACCTGGTAATTGACGTTCAGTCTTACACCTTTTTAGTCTGTATATACATATTGTTCACAACAAAAAGCATCAAAATGGCCAAAGCAATTCATGGTGGATCACTAGAGTATGTACCGTGACTCACATTTGTCTTGATGTTAACCCTTTTCTTATTCGACAGAAAAATATGACTCTATAAGCGCATCTGCTACTGAGCTTTTATAGTTCCCTGATTGCAAAAATATCTGGTATATGACTAATATGGTATCTGTGCATCAGACAATAGATGCTCATCCAGCTCCACAATAACTTGGTATTGATTTTCTTTGTCTAGATGCACGATACCTCGCATAGATTGAAACTTTTGGCCATTCTCTACATTTTTAGTTACAGTATCTAGTAGTAAACCAGACACTCGAGCGCCACTGTCATCATGAAATTCAAAAGCCCGACGGTTCTTTTCATCAGGAGAAGACACATCATCTATTACTATATTATCAATACGAACTATTACACCCTGCAAAGATTTTGCCTTAAATGTCTTAGTATTTTCTCCGCTTATATCAGCTGTTTTAATCGGAGTTGTAGGTGGAAATTTCTTCGGTGTTGCAGGCATAATGGATCCCTCCATAAAGCCTGTATCCACTAATTGGTTCTCACCAGAGGTATTTCTAATCTCGCCTCCCGCCCAAAGCACATGTGGACTTAATCTTTGAGGCTTTAATCTCTCGGCTTCCTCTGTGATCCCTGGGACATGTTTTTTGCAAACAACCTTAATGCTATTAAAAGGACCGCCGGTCTCTCTATGCAAGAAGGAAAAACCTAGAGCATCGATCATCCTAACACTATCAGCCCCGCCATTCTTTTGGCAAGACATCGTCGCAATACGACCAGTAAAGCGAGTGGAAAAGGGGAAATTATCTGTGCTAGCCTTTTGAGTTTCTGTTATATTTGCAACTCCTTGAATATAACGAGGACTTTGATTCTTAGAGAACATCGCACCTGAGGCTGTATGTACTCCCTCAACTCGTACAACATCTTCTTTCATTGCATTCCCATTCATAGGTTCAGTAGTCAATATTACCCGTCGAGGATCGTTATTATCTACACGTGCACCCACAATACTAAGATTGGCATCAGTATAATAATTCTCTGGCCGCTCAGCACTGCTCTTTTGGACAGGTTCTGAAAATACTAAAGCCAATTCAGTATTACTTGTAGGAAAAGCAATCAATAAACTTGAGTCCTTGTCTTTAGGATTTGCAGAACTCACGGTATATTACCCTTTAAGATTTTATTATATGAAACCATCCGCTTATCGTTCTCCGTCTGGAACCCTTTGCCATGTTTGAGAAAATATTTAATTGTCATACTGAAGCTTGTCGATGTATGTTTAATAACTGTATCTGGAATATCTTATAGTTTTGTTATCTCTTTTTAAATTTGCTATGTTATTGTTATCATAACCTCTAAAATCTTGGAAATATACATAATTGAACTAAGTTGATTTTCCATTGTATTCTGAAATATGAAACGATAAGAGAGAAATGGAAATAACACTCCACGGTCTGTTACATACATTCTGTTTGATGGGTTAAAGACTATGCTAAGAGGTTCTTCGTCAACTGGTATTACAGCTTCGGGTGGCTTTGTTAGGGCTATCACGGAGAGCCAGTAACATCATTTAGAGAAACAGTATCTTCACCCCAATCAGCTACGTACATTTTGTTGTTTGAAGGATTATAAGCAATATCGATAGGACAGCCTTCACTTATATCAAAAGACTGTACATTATAAAACTTAGATAGGTTATTTTAGTCATTGCAAACATAACTGAAAACACGTTCAAATACTTTGAGGTATGACTCAGCTAAAGGTAATGATAATTCTTTTCAAGTCATTCCTTTTTGCTGAAATATGGTTGAATAAGCCTCAATTCTGAGCTTTTCTCTTGAATCCATCTGGAGCTATATCTAGACACACAAGACCTTCTTAGCTAACGGCTCACATCATAAGATTACAATTCTAAGTTTAACACCTCTAAAAGCATGCAGAACCGGGCTCGAACTTAATGCATTGTGACACACATTACAAACGGCCCCGCATTGTTTCCCTTTTCCCAATAATTGCAATGTAAACATCAGGAACATCAGTTGAAACCAAAAAGTGGTCAATTTTCCATACTCCTGTTCCATTTACTATATTTTCCATTTCTTGTTTGGATACAAAAAGATAGTCAAACCATCTGCCCTTATAGTTCTTGTATCTTATTCTCATCCTTGATTGTCCAGGCATCCGACCTTTCATTCTATTTATCTTATAGTATCTCAGATGAGCAGGCTCATCAGTTTTCTTGTAGGGGTCTATGCTCTGTGCTATGATTGAAGCATCATCAGAAGTCATTTTATGAAATCTGCGGAGCAACCATCTAGCCCTTCTAAAGCTCTCAAACAGACCAAAGTTATTTCCAAGCATAAGGACTGTGTCAAAAGAGTAGTTCCTTCTTACTGCATTGACTGTAAATTGTATTATAGACTGTACTTTAGCTTTCTTCAAACCTTGAAGTTTGCATGCCTTTATCGCTAATGGTGATCTATCAATACCCAAGACATCAAAGCCTCTGTCTTTCTGAAGATATAGACCATGCCTGCCTACCCCACAACCGATATCTAATATTTTTCTACCTTTTACATATTCCATGGCTTTCTTTTCTACATCAAGCCATTCATCATATTTAGAGAACCAAATTTGTGGATCTTCAGCTTCTATGAATCCGTCGTTTCGTTCTGTGATCCCAAGACTTTCTTTGTGATGTAAGTAATCCCAAAATATGAGCCCAAGAATATCTTCTTCATCTTCCTTTTTACTATCCTTCATAATCTAATCGAAGTTAAATGAATTAAAAAATCTGACCTTTGGATTCAAATGAATTTTTATCCAAATCCCGACGGGCCAGCTCCTCTATCAGTTCTTTTTAGAAGGGATCCTTCTACAATGCATAGATACTATCGGTTTAAATTTTTGCCGAGATCTATAACCAATCTCAGAAGCTTTTGATTTATGAGTTTATGCTTTATATTCACATTAGAGTCTATTTTTTGAATGTCAATAATAATAGGATGCGCGGATTATTTAGCTACTAGTGCGATCGCTAGATTGTCTTTTTTCTCTCAAAGCATTAGCCTTATCAAGTTCGACATATCATTGTACTTGTTCTGCTGTTAGTTCAGCTATATTTAGTTCAAATCGATCACTCATCATGTGAAGGGGATGTTCTTTGTTGAATCTACGTCGTATTCTATTTATTTCATCTTCTGTAGGAAGGGCATCGGGTTTAGCATAATAGGCGACAGTAGGAACCATTCCATCAACCCTTCTTTCTATGCACTCAATTTTTGCGAAAACTATGTCCCAACGCAACCCTTCCAGATTGTAGCCACGAGCATTTCTTTGTATTTCTGAATGTCAAAGTCTTGAGCATTGGTTGTAACGCCAACTTCCTTGCCATCTGTCTTGAAGTATCAAATGACGTGTAGTAAACTCTTTGGAAATGCTTGGGGTACAAATCAAGCTTGGTTTCAAGATCAACTCAAAATAAATGGAAGCAGCAGACGTCTAGATGGCAGGCGGGTTTTTCACAAGATGGGATTCTGGCTCTCTAGTTTTAACTTTTCCAGGATTACAACCTGTTGGTTTACTATTTGCGGGTAATGAGAAGGAAAACTTTTCAGTCGTTATTACGGCCACAGGTATTTTCCCGTTACTTCGTCGGAGGTCTTTATCGGATTGGGATCGCTCCCAGGCTTCAAATCTACTTTTATTACTACTGTTGTAATACTTGGACCTTATTGTTCCCGCTATTAGGATCTGTTGAATCTGCTGAAGCGATGCTTCAATTTCATAACCACAATCACCTCTTGCGTCGAGAAACTCGGACTCATATCATGTAAGCCTGAATACTGCTCTGCAGTAGCAGCAGCAACAATCATAATGATGCCCTGACTTACATGCGTTTATTGTATGCAGGACGCGTAAGCATCTTTTGCAACATCTTGTAAACATAAATAAATATTGTATCAACCGCAAATCATTACAGTAGGCTCTCCCACTACAATAGTATTTGGCACTCCTGCTTCTGTTATTAAATCTCCAACTTTGGCCGCTGGAAAATTGTTTATTAAAACTGTTGGACATCCTACCATAGTAACTCCTCCCACATGAGGTTTAGGTCCATCAAACAAAGGGCATACATGGACATCAATACCTACACGCCACGCAGGCTTGCCTCCTATCAATACATTGGGACTTCCTATTCCTCCGGCAAGAGGTGTTCCATGAGCTGTTTGGTCACCTAGTCTAGCGGCGGGCGGCATCGTACGATTTGATATCAGATGAGGGTTGCTTATAAAATTAGTTCCAAAGAATAATAGCAATAGTCTGTCAGTGAGGTTGTTTTGCTACCGAACTCTTATTTTTTGCCAGAGAAATACCTATACCACCAACGGTGCACTTGTATCAAGCTAGCGTGTCAAGACTACTTTGAACTGCAAAGTTAGGACTAGCAAACTGAAGCATTGGTTCTAGCTGTGGGCGTCAAATAGATGGGGCTAAAGAGAAGGGACATCGAGGCCTCGGATGAAAAAATATAGCTTCTGCTTGAATGTTCTTGACACTCATAGACACAATCCATAACCTATAAAAAATGGATGCTCTTCACTATGTGCAAAGTACCAACTATAAAAGATGTCAAATAACTTTAAGAGGGCGGCATATGTTTCTATGCCCAAGCTCTGCAATTCCATGCTTATTGGGTTGAGTTGCGAGTGCATATTTTTGTTAGAGAAATGAGCAATAGCTCCTTTATTAAAGTCGGAAGAGCTTGTGATTGTGGCTTCTATCCTATCTCGCGTCTGTTTCCGGCAGACTATGAATTCTTTACACTTTAGAAACTTTTGCCATTTTCACCTATCTGCGGGTCTATTGGGTTTAAGGATATAGAAGTTAATTTCGCAGCTAGAACATTTCATAGTATATGAACACTATAATAATATCAGTCCTTGCTTTATGTTGAAGGAATACTACAAAGTCAAATTGATCATGGACACCCTCTTGAAGATAGTTGCAGTACATCGAATTGGCTATAAAAGTCCAAGTGCATACTCAATCATGCAAGATTTGTCTACATTGAAATCTATTATTCTATTTGATTCTTATAGAAAAAGATTATATATACCCAATATATGTCTTGATGAGAAATTACCCTCTATTCTTAAATAATACGGTCTCGTAAAACGAGAGGTATGCCGACGAGAGTTATTCCTGGTGTTGAGATCCAGGTAATCAAGGAAATTGTTCCAAGACAGCTCTATCCTGCAGGTGTTGTTGGAATGATAGGAACTGCAGACAAGGGTCCAGTTGGCAAGCCAATAGCTTTGACGAGCTATCAGGAAATGAAGGAGAAATTTTTAGACAAGACTCCAGGGTCGCTTATCAAAGATGGCAAAAATGCCTTTCTAAATGGAGTATTTCAAATAGTAGCGGTCAGAGTTGCAGGAGCAGCAGGCAAGCCATCCGCCGTCACACTTACGGGCGGAAAAAGGAACAGAGAAGTCGTCAGGTTAACCGCCAAAGAGTCAGATGCACCAATAGATATCAAGGTGATGAAGGGCGCGAGTGATAATACTGTCCGAATTGAAATATTGAGGGATCAACAAAAGTCAGAAGAATATGAAAGCGTTGACATGAACCCTGCTAACACGTTCTACCTTGTTAAAATCCTGAATGATAGCTCAAAATGGGTAACCGCCGAATCAATCCCTGCAGAGCCTACCCCAGAATTTAATCCGACTCCGCAAGAAGTTAAGATTGAACCATCGGCACTTCTTGCCCCTGGAAAGGATGATTATGACCACGCACTAGAAGCTCTTGAACTAGAAACAGAAATCGACGTAGTATACGCTTGCGACAACCCTGATCCAGAAATTCATGCTGCTGTCAATGCACACTGCGAGAATATGAGCCTTGGCAAGGAGCCAAAACCACTTGGCCCGCGCATTGGCGTTGGCACTGTTGGAAAAGATGAATCAGTAGAAGACATCATAAGAAGGGTAGAGACGCTTTCAAGCGACAGATTTGTCTTGGTAGCACCGCATGGAGTTGCAGGAGCAGTAGCGGCGTTATTGAGCAAACTGAACTACTTTGAATCTCCGACATTTAAGACACTAACTGGAATTGCCGACATCGAAGAGAGGTATACTCCATCTCAGCAGATGAAGCTCCTATCAAACGGAATATTGCCGGTCGATGCTGTCAAAGGACGGGGAATAATCGTAGTAAAAGGCATAACTACAAGCAAGGAACAGATTAGCGTCATGAGAGTATCGGACCATGCAATGAGAAGCATCAAAAATGTAGCAGACATGTTCATTGGCAATCTGAATAATGAGAGAAACCGTATGGCTCTAAGAGAGAGGATTATAGAATCTATGATTGGAATGGAAAAGGAAGGAGCAATAGTTCCAAGTGTCGATAACACAAAGCCAGCATATCTAGTTGATGTATATTCCTCGCAGGCAGATTTTTCACAAGGAATAGTTAGAATCGATAGTGCAGTGAGACCTGTTAGGGCAATGGACTACATCTACGCAACGCTTAACGTCCAAGCGTTCTAAAATAAAAAAGAAAAGGAGGAGGTGAAAGATAGAAAAAATGTCAATAGCATCGCTAGTAACAGCAAACACAAGCAAGATACAAATTGATGGCAAAGATGTAAGAGGAGCTGAATCTATAGATTTCAAGGTAACAAGGAGTAAGGAAGATATCCTAAGCATTGATATCGACGAGAGAATAGGCGCGTACTATGGAGCGTTAAAGGTTACCGGGTCACTCAAAGTAAAGTCCACAAACGAGGAGCTGGACAAAAAGATGTATATTGCAGTCCCAAAAGTCGCAACATTTCAGCTTATCATCACGCTATTCCCACAGGGAAAGGATTCCCAGATAAAGAAGTTAACATTTGATGAATGTATCTTGGAAGGAAAATCTCTAGCATTAAACGCTAACGGAATTGCCACCACTACATACGAGTTCTCTGCAACAAGAGTAAGGGAAGAGTAGAGAAGGAGGGGGGAGTCTGATGATGATGGATCAATTTCCATTACCACCCACCCCTTGAAGTAGGAACAAAAAGAAGGGAGATAAAAAATAAAGATCGAACAGGGAGGAAAAACAGTGATGAGAAGGCTGACAAAAGAGGATATAGTGCAAGGATCAAACAAGAAAGAAGTATTACAACTAAAAGATTACGATGCAGAAGTTGTAATACATCCTCTGACTGACGGTGAGCTTTCTCGAATTTTTTCCATTATTGGACCAGTTCCTGTGACTCCAGATGGCATTCCCGATCTCAGTAAAGTTGAACTGGATAAGAATTTCGAAGCGCTTCGCCTTGCAGCATCTTTGGGGCTTGTCGAGCCAAAGCTCGATGTTGATGAAGTGGCCAAAATGAAATTTGGCGTGCCCGAATTCATTGGCATGCGAATCCTTGAGATAAGCGGAGTTCTGCCTCCAGAAGTGGCTAAAAAAAAAGACGTGAAATAGAGAATTTTGCTCGCAGTCCTGAGGGGATGGAGCTTGCAGCTCTGTGTCTGGATCTAGATTATAAACTAGCAGATGGTCCCCGAAATCTTACAAGATACCAGATAGCATTTCTCATGGCTGCACTTCAGACAAGGAATGAAGCTGCAGAAATGCAGCAGCTGGCTTCGCAAGGTATTACAAGAATAGTGTTTAGAGGAGAAGAAGAAGAAGAGGAGGACAGAGGAGAGTGAGTGACATCGCTTGGTAACTCTCAAGAATGTGATCACTAGGCTAGATCCGAATTCGCTGCCTGCGCAAGCTCTTGAGGGGGAGCAACGTCAACTGATATCAGTTGTGAAATCTCTCTTTCCGTACTGCAATGCCATTTCAAACATTCTTTTTCGTACCAGAATGATTACAGCATCGTTAGATAAGGCTCGAATAGAGTATGCAACAGATGATGATGATAGCAGTAGATTTAGATTTAGGCCAAACTTGGTCAACAAGCAGCAGCGTCGTCGTTATCATCGTCGTCGTCATCATCATCCATTGCAATCAAAAGCGCCAATGGATCATGCTCTAGGATTCAGGACTATAACAAGAGCAGGTCCGCCGACGAAGAAGAAGAAGAGGAAGAACATGACAGCATCAACGATAAACAAGATTGATACACAAAGAAATTCTAAGGCCAACAGGCGTCTAAGCAATGCAATAACTACTAGCCATAATAAGGACCATCATGATAAAACCAAGAATAAGGGTATCAAGAGATTGCGCTCTCGGCCATCAAATAGATCAAGATCCGCTGGAGGCAAAATAAAGAGCTCTCATTCCTCCAATACTTCTTTTAAGAGACCTCTGATGTCCTTTCCAAATGTTGCGTTGCAATTTCAGAAAGCCATTATGCAAAAGATGATCCAACAAAAAAGGCTAAGACAAGGCTCAACATCTGCTTTGTTCAACATATTCTCATCTATCATACAGCAAGGGGCGATGTCAGAAAAGATCGTCAATCTGGAGCTTCAGTATACTGCCGACCCCCCAAGAATCCTCAAAGCTTTAGGATATGCTACAGCTATTGCCACCACCACCACCAGTAGTAGTAGTGCTGCTACAGCAGCAGCAACAACAACAACAGCAACAAAAACAATTCAATCGACGTCTACTGAAAAAATACCTATCGCACTAGCTCCTGCTTCTGCTTACATCAATTTACACAGCATTGCCAGAAGGACAATACTACCATTTCTAAATATTCAACAACCGTCAAAGGAAGATACCACAAGAGCGGACGAAAACGAAACTATTTTTGAGGATACAACAATTAGCAAGGAACAGCAGCAGCAGCAGCAATATGTGCAGCCTATTCGCTCTACTTCAAGTGCAACGGCGCAGAAGCCAGCGGCGTCCATAAGGAAGCTTGATGTCCAGAAAAAGTCTTTAAGAAAACAGTTCAAGATGTCGCCAGATAGGATTCATACACAGGCAGAAAAATTTACAAGACAAAAGTCTGTGCCAAGAAAAAGATACCCTGTTGTTGACAGCGAGTCTCAAGTTCCGATACATAAGAGTCATCACCATAATGTGATGAAAATACCTAGTAGATTGGGATCTGTAATTGCAGGCTTTTTTGGCGCTGGGCACATCATGAGGAATAATATACGTACAAGTTCACAGATCTTATCGAGCCCATCAATGACAGCCACTAGTAGTAGTACTACTACTACTGCCAATTCAAGGGTAAATTCTTTTGAACCTCTTTTGAAGCGAGGATTCTTGCCATTACATACTCTGATGGCTTCGCTCCCTTCAGTTGCTGCTACTGTTGTAGGAGGAGGAGGAGAAGAAGAAGAAGAAGAAGAAGCGACAGCCCTTGATAGAGCGGTTGATGATAAAGGTCGAATTGTAAAATCAGAATCTTCTTCGCGGGAGATTGGAGAACCATTTCTAGCTAAGAGAACGCCAGAAAGCATTAAGGGCGAAGATGGCAAAGTAACTTCTTTACCTGGTAATGAAATTGCATTTCAACTGCCCAGTCATAACATTCTATCCAAGATGCTTTCACGAATAATATCTAATGTGGCAAGAGCTGATGACAGAAGTACAGGCGCAGAATTGCTTCCACCTATTTTTCTACACAAGCGTCTCTTTCGTAATGTAATGACCTCAATAGAAAAAATTTCAACTCACATGGCTATGCCTATGCAACAACAGATTGCATCTGGGGTAAAAGGGCAAGCAAAAGAAGAACTAGATATCGAGATATCACAAGAACCAAAGCAGGCACGAGTCGATATGGTGAAAGGTCAGGCTATTGAAAGACTATATGATGAATACGGAAAAGAAAATATTCAATCGGCAGCGGCGGCACATACAGCGCTGCGTAGCAGAGTAAATCACCCGCTACACTTTCCATTCCAATTGATGTCATCAACATCGATAGTTACAGAGAGTGTAAAAAGGGTCTTAGCAACCAGCATTAGATCAGCTTTTCAAGAGCAAAACTCTATTATTCCAAGCACCACACTTCCTAGTGCAGTTAAAGACCGCTTCGATGTACAAAAAATCACTATTAATCCCTATTATACAAGACAGATGCATGGCCCATTGGAGTCAACAACAGCTATAGGGCGTTCAAGCTTTTCTGAGCCGGCTGCAAAGAATGCAAGTCAGCCGGATCGTAATCTATCACATTTGTATGCAAAAAAAGAGGACGAGGATATAACTCGATATGAATTTGAAAATAGGAATTTAGAAAGCAAAGAGCAACAGCAGCAGCAGCAGCAGCAGCAGCAGCAGCTATTGGTCAATCCAGTTACAGGGCTTCAAAGGGAATATTCAAAATACATACTCCATAATGCGATTTATAAGGGAGGAAAGGATCAATCAATTTTACTCACAGCGACACGTCCAAGTCAATCTAAACCTCTGTTATCTACTACTAAAACTACTACAGGAATACGGGGGCGTCAGGCCGATGTCAGAACGAGCAGCAACAGCCGCAGCCGCTATGCTAACATGGCAAAAAAAATAGATAATAGTTCAATAAATTTGCCAGTTGTCTCTCAGCTACAGGTAATGCTAGCAAATCAATATGCTGACAACTCTGACCATCATATTAATTCACTTGCTTTATTGCCCCAGAGACAGATTCTTTCATCACCTATCCCTCAAGCATTTGTCGCACAAAAGTTAGGAACTTCCTTTGAAAGCACTGTAGGTAAACAGGTGAGCACCATTAGTACCAATGAGACAAACGGAAAGATGTTGAACGAAAGATCCTCATCTACTTTAACGCGTGACTCTGTAGATTCACGCTTTGGACAAGATAATAGTAGTACTAGTAGCCGCTCTGCAACCAAAATAGAACAGGAAGATACAAACAAAGGTTTTTCAGTGCGCCAGCTACGTAAGATGATGGAGCAGATTTTTCATGAAGAGCTAAAGAGATATGGGCTTTGAAAACAATCGTATACCCTCGAAGAACTACGATAGGAGGAATGTGAAAAAAGGAAAATGCATGAAATAGAAGAGCATGATTTGCACTCTCAGAATAGAGATTATCTATTAGCCTATGTGCAATACGTGAAGGCTCTTCTCTCTACTCTCGTATCAAGAACAGAAGAAAGCGACATTTCCTATTCCAAGAAGATGATAAAGGCGCCACAATGGCTAAATAATGAAACGTTGCCGGCGTTGGAAACGCTATCTCGATCCTTCAACTTAACAGATTTTGAAAAGATGATATTGATTATGTGTACTGGCGCTGAAATTGATAGCGAGTTCTCGATGATATTTTCAAAGCTGTACAAAAATCCTAATGTTAAGTTTGCTACATTTGATATTGCGCTTAGAGCTTTTCCAGAGGCAAATTGGAAGGCTATTCTGCCTGATTCAAGCCTAAGGCGTTTTCAGCTCATCAGCTTACAAAATTATGATGACGTTCCTCTGATAACGACTCCAATAAGGATCCAAGAACGGACTTTGCACTATCTTTTGGGATTCAAATTAACCCTGGATAGCAGCTTGCGATACCTCGTCCACCCTGTTCAATTAACAGCGCCAGTCGCCAATTCGGCGAGGGGTCATATCTCTGAGATTGTCGAATTTTATTTGAATAGCCCCAATAAGGCTAAACTTCCTATCTTCCATCTGTGGGGCCCGGATGCAGATACTAGCTTAATTGTTGCACAACTAGCCTGTGAAGAGCTAGGCTTGGGCCTCTGGAGCATCCCGGGCGAGCTTATTGTTGCATCCAAATCGCCTGATGAGCAATTATTATTGTCTAGTTTATTAAGTCGCGAATGTCTACTGGCAAACAATGCTCTTTACATTGACGCCTATGATATTGATGAGTCTTTAAAAAGATCGGTGGCAAGGTTTGCTGTGCGCTCTCTGGTTCCACTCTTGTTTCTAGGAGCCCGCCAGCCCTGGTCATTTTTTTCCTCAGATAAACCTTCAATCACAATCGAGTTGAAAAAGCAAACAAAGGAAGATCAACGCAAGATGTGGAAGGAATGCTTTGAGCATACCATGTTAGACAACGCTACAAAATCACATTACCTAGCCGAAGTAGACAGTATAGCGGATAGATTTAATCTAGATGCAGCATCTATCGATATTATTTCCAAAAAGATATCTTTGATGCAAAATAAAGAAAATGATTATGATCCGGGGCGCCTCTACTCGCTGTTGCAAAGCTTAACTTATCGGCTTACCAAATCTCGCCTTGGGGACCTTGCAGAGGAGATTATCCCTGCATCCACGTTAGGCGATATCATTCTGCCTGCTAGCAGAAAAAACATGATACAGGCAATTGCTCTGCATTTTAAGCATAGGCGTAAGGTATATGACGAATGGGGCTTTGCAAAGAAAAGTAATAGTAGGGGTCTTGGGATTGTTGCTCTTTTCTCTGGTGAAAGTGGCACTGGCAAGACGATGGCTGCTGAAGCATTAGCGAAGGAACTTGGACTAGACTTGTACCGCATAGATTTCTCCATGGTTGCGAGCAAATACGTCAGTGAAACTGAAAAGAACCTAAGACAGATCTTTGATGCGGGAGAGACAAAGGAATGCATACTTTTCTTTGACGAAGCAGATTCCCTGATTGGGAAAAGAAGCGAGGTGAGGGATAGTCATGACCGCTATGCGAATCTCCAGGTCGGATACCTATTACAAAGAATCGAGTCTTATGACGGAATAATTATCTTGGCAACAAACTTCAAAAAGAATCTGGACTCTGCTTTTATGAGAAGAGTTAGATTCATTGTTGACTTCCCATTTCCTGACGAAAAAAGCCGTGAAGAGATCTGGCGCCGGATCTTTCCGGAAAACGCTCCATTGGCACCATCGCTTGATTTTAAGTTTCTGTCAAGGCTAAGCATTACAGGAGGTAGCATCAGAAATATAGCCCTAAATGCTGCATTCTTGGCAGCGGAAGAAGGTGGACCGGTTTCAATGAGTCAGATCAAGCGTGCTGCTGAAGAGGAGTATGGCAAGCTTGGAAGGGGAATGAGCACCGCTGAAATTGGAAACTGGCCGTGATTTAATTGGTTCTTATATGGCAGTTGAAAATTCGATGGATTATGTATGTATGTATAGTAGGAGAATGATATTACTAATAATTCAAGAACCTTTATGCAGCCGCATAAAACGAAGCAGCGGCGACAGACAGACAGACGATGAAGAGATTTATCAAATCAATTGTCAAGCGACGAGGGAAAACCCGTCAGAAAATAATTGGCGTCAAGTTAATCTGCGTCTCGTCAAAGAAAAAAAGGATGATAGCTTATAGCAGTTGGCAATGACTGCAATTCCATAGATAGAGATAGAGATAGATATCTCTTCGATTTTCCAATATTAGGTCGGCTGCAACAGAATCCTGCCTTGAAATTACCAAGTTTTTTGTTCTTCTTTGTCTGCTGCTTTCAAAGTGTTAAATTTCACAGATAAGTAAGTTTTACAACAAAACTATTCATGTGAACAAACCTTGTCTTATATAAAGCTTATATAATTCATAAGTGAGTAATGTATATTGCTGCTAGCACAGGCTGTTTCTAAGCAGAGCAAGAAATCAGAGACAGAGGCGGCCAAATTGCAGCAGCAACTAAGAGGTACAAACAATCTAACGAATTTTGCCCGTTCTGGGGCTCATGGCATCTCTTCCCAGCCGTCTTACCTTTCAAGTTTATCAGATATTGCCAAGTCCTTACACAAAGCCGGTTCTACCACGAAAACAGAGACACAACAACCAGCGGTAGAGTCAAAAGCAACAAGGCCATTGGCAGCCGAGCATCAGTCCAAGGGAGCTGGAGGAGCAGCAATAGAAAAGCAAAATGTATCGGCAAAAGGAGTTGAAAAAGCGCCAGCTCACGAAAACTCCGCAGATATGATGAAAGGCCCTGGAGGAGAGAAAGCCCCCCCCGCTGCCTCTGACAAGACAACACTTGCCATTGAAAAGGTTGTTACAAAAGGTGAAAAGTCTCCAAGGACACCAGAAGAGGATCCTGCCTTTCAATCGGTGCTAGAAAATGCAAAAAGGGTTGCAAAGCAGCAAGGCCAACACGAGCCGGCCCAAACAATGGCTGCACAGGCACAAGCAGCTGCAGTAGGGCCACCAAATGAGGTTGAAAGCCAAGCAGAAGCCGCGCAGGTCGAAAAGATGGATGCGCAGAAACCGGGTCATTTTGACAGGGCTGCCTTTAAAGCTGCCTTGCTTGAGAAGATAGCTTCAGTCACTCCTAAAAATTTGGAGGAGGCAGATGATTTTAAAAAGGATAAGAAGGCCTCATCAATCAAAGATTCTATCACTTCTAGCGTCGAGCAAGGCAAGGAAAGTTCGCAAGGAGCAATAAAAGAAACAACCATACAGCCTCCCGATCCAAGTTCTGTCAAGCCAAAAGAGCATACTGACCTACCTGCACAGCAGGTCGTCCCATCGCCACAGGATATTGGAGCTCGACAGGCCGCGCCGAAGCCAAGGACAGACTCAGAGATTTCGCTCCAAGAAGGTAGCCAGAGCATAGAGACACACATGACAGAAGCAGAGATTTCTGAGGAGCAGCTTGCAAGATCTAATGAACCGCAGTTCCAGGATGCTCTCAAAGCAAAGAAAGATGCGCAACAACACTCCAAGGAGGCGCCAGCAGTTTATCGTCAGGAAGAACAAGCAATACTAGCTAGCTCTCAAGAACAATCTTCAGCAGTTGCCCAGGTCCAGATTCAGTCTATGCATCAGGTACGACAGCGTGAATTTGACAAAGTTACAGCAAGTCAGATAACAGCAAAAAGTGTGGATGAACAAAAGCGAGCTCAAGTTTATACCAAGATAGAAGCCATCTACTCAAGTACAAAGCAAAAAGTTCAAGCCCGCCTATCAACGCTAGACGAAGAAGTTCACAGCGTCTTTGATAGCGGGCTTGAACAGGCAACACGCGAATTTGAGGATTATATACACCATCGAATGTCCGCTTACAAGGAAGAAAGATACAGTGGGTTGGGAGGCAAAGCACTTTGGGCTAAAGACGAGCTGTTCAGTATGCCAGATGAAGTAAATAAATTCTATGAAGAAGGACTTCAGAAATACGTCGAGAAAATGAATGTAGTGATCGACTCAGTAGCTACCATAGTTGAAACTGGGCTAAATGAGGCCAAAGAGATGATTTCTGCAGGCCGTCAAGAAGTCAAGACATACGTTGAGAGCCTGCCCAAGGCGCTGCAGAATGTTGGAAAAGAGGCGGCTGAGAATATTGAAAGTAAGTTTGATGAACTAAACCAGAGTCTAGACGAGAAAAACAATCAACTTGTTGATTCACTTTCTCAAAAATATGTTGAGAACATGAACAAGGTACATGAGCGGATTAACGAGATGAAGGCAGAGAACAAGGGACTGGTGGACAAGGCCAAGGACGCTATTGTTGAAGCGAGCAAGACGATTCTTCAACTGAAGGATATGCTGCTCAGCGTTCTGGCAAAGGTTGCAAATGTGGTATCAAAGATAATTAAGGATCCGATCGGCTTTGTGGGCAATCTTGTCAAAGGAGTCAAGGCAGGGCTCAATAACTTTATTGGTAAGATAGGAGAATATCTGAAACAGGGCCTGTTTGAATGGCTCTTTGGTGCATTATCGCAAGCAGGTATCCAAATGCCTGAGTCACTTGATTTAAAGGGGATCCTAAGCCTGGTCATGCAAGTGCTTGGGCTAACATATCCGGCCATTCGTGCAAGAGCTGTCAAGATCGTCGGTGAAAGAGTTGTAAAAGGGCTTGAACAGGCATCAGAGATCTTTATGATCTTGGTCTCAGAGGGGCCTTCAGGACTCTGGAAGCACATCCAGGAAAAGATAGGAGACCTAAAGGAGACTGTAATAGAGGGAATCAAGGGCTTTCTCAAAGAGAAGATAATCACTGCAGGCATCACATGGATAATGGGCTTGCTCACCCCTGCGTCGGCCTTCATCAAGGCTGCCAAGGCTATTTACGATATAGTTATGTTCTTTGTTACGCGTGGATCACAGATAATGTCACTTGTAGACGCAATAATTGATTCTATGGCATCCATTGCAGATGGCGGCATTGGTGTAGCTGCCGCCGCTGTCGAGAAGGCTCTGGGCAGGGCAGTACCTGCAGTCATTGGATTCTTGGCAAGCTTGCTTGGGCTTGGAGGTATTAGTGAAAAAATCCAGGGCATCATTCAAAAGGTTCAGGCTCCAGTCACCAAGGCAGTTGACTGGGTTATTAACAAGGCTATCCAGCTGGTCAAGGCAGCAGGAAAGCTGTTTGATGGTAGAAAAGACGAAAAGCCTAAGATGGAAAAGACCGAGGAGAAAGAAGAAGAAATTGCTCCCGAAAAGTTGGAACGATGGGAGAATGGCTCAAAGGAAGTTATTAAACTCGTTAAGGAATATGAACAGAAACAGCAGCTGCAAATGCTGTATGAAGGGTTAGCCAATATCAAGGTTACCTATGGATTTTCAGAGCTGAATATCGTGCAAAAGGAAGAGATGGAAATATACGGAAGTATGAGTCCCGGAAAAAGAGTTACGGTCACGCATAATTATCCACTAGATAAAATTGAAGAGATGCTGGCAAATATGAACGAGGTAATGCCACACGCTACCGGTAAGATCGCGATTGACATCAAAATGCTTGTGCCAGATCGAGATAAAAGAAAAGAAAGTGTCAGACAAGACTTTTTGAACCGTATCTTATCTGATCCCACAGTACCGCTTCCTGTAAAACAGAAAATTGTCCGCAAAGGGGATGGGAAATTGGCGTCTCCAGGACTTGAAGCTCATCATATACAGCCGCTCTGGCTGAATGGCCCAGACGAAGTGGAAAACCTAGTGCTGCTTCCCGATAAATTCCATCGACTAATAAACCACCAGAAAGAAAGAATCTTAAAGATAATTGGTAACACTATTCTGATTACCGATCCTGTGATGAAAAAGGCTATTGAAGATTTACTATTCGTCCCCGATTTTAGCCCTAAAAAGTATGCTGGAATTTGAAATTGATACAATCAGTTTCGAGGGATTCGAAAACGTACCTAGTAAAGGTAGGTTGTCAAGAAGAATGGTTAAGGAGAAATCAACAGAAGTCATGAAAAATATTGCAATACAAGTTGCTTATTCAGATAATCGTCATCTCGAATATTTTGAAGTAAAATACAATGGGTTTTAATCTCTAGAGAAGTCTTCTGACCCGTCGAGCCCTATTGCATTTTTCTTCGCTTCAAACTCCTGCACATATGACTCAAGTTTGAACTTGTGAACAACCTTCGTAACATAATATTTACCGCTGAAATTCTCGTCTGCCCCTTTTATCAACACTGTACTCTTTGCCTTAAGCACATGACCATAAACTTCTGCATTGATTGTCCCTCTTGCTGTAATAAACCTAGAGCCATCATCAAATACAGATCTTGCAGCTGTTTCCATTATATGTTGCTCAGATGTCACATGTCTTGCAAGAACTATCTTTGGAAACAGTTTCTCACCTGAGGCCATCTTTCCTATGTTGGGCGCCACCAACTGTTGCAAATTCTGATTCCCTATCTTTGGAAGCTTGCTATCTTCAATTGTCACTTCCTTGACCTCTTCAGTAAAGGATCTTTTTGCCTTATCTCAACTGATAAAGGCCTTAGCGCATCTACTGTAAAATCCATAGATTCAACATTATTGTTGGAGGGACCAAACTGTACTGCAAGGTCTTTCTGCGGTCTTAAATCTAACTTACGCTTTCTAGAATATCCAATAGTCTTATTTTTGTCATAATCTTTCTTTATGAAACAATCAAATCCAGTCCTAGCTGCAAGCCTTTTTAGAAATTCAATATCTGTTTCTCTCTGAATTGTAGTAAAGTTGGGTTCAGACTGAGGAGTTGTTGCCGATGTGGTGTCTTCAATATCACTATCAAAGCCATATTTATCAAAGATCTCTTTTGCTATCTCACTGTCAGATTTATCCTCCCATGCCACCGGTTTTTCTTGCAAATTCATCAAAAGTGTGGAATCTATGCCACTAATGTCAACATATGATTTGGTTTCATCTTTATCAATATGAAAGTCAATATGAGTGACATATCCTTCTATCAGGTACTCTGTATTTCTATCTGGAAAACTTGCAGAAACTCTTACCTTGCTAAAGAGTTGAAAGTTGTCCTTAGCTGGAAATGACCACACACCTGAACGTTGTCTCATAGCTGTCAGCCTTATAACAAAGCTGTCAGCAGTATTATCACTATCTTCAACTTCCAGCTGTTTTATTTTTCTGTATACTGGGTCACCAACTGCCTCATCATTTATTGCAAGTTCATAGTGAGCCGCTGGCAAATCAATCAGAAACCTTCTTGTTGAGGTATTATTATCTTCTTGCCTGGCATAAGCAAATCAGCCGGATACATTGTTATTAGTTGGTTGGCATCACAAATAAGCCAAAACTTGGTTGGGTCACCATAGTAAGTGTATGCCAACAAGTCAAGCCTATCACCTTCCCAGACAATATGTGTAAGGGCTTTTTTTGGCTGCTGTGGCATTCGCTTTATTCTCTTCACTCTATTTCGATTTCCTCTTGCGTCTAGCGCCACATAGTCTTTAACACGCTCATAACGGCTTCCCTTAAAAAACATCTGCCTTCTTCTTCTCCCTGCTCCTCCCCATACTCCTCTACGATATTACAGCCTCAGTGTAGTTTGCTTTGCTGCTAGCTCGACTTGCGTTCTGTGAATATTTCTGTGCAGCTTCATTTTTCTTCTATGCTACATATTTGTAAGCACTCGCGATTCTGGGGTCAGAACCGGGAAGACGGAGAAGAAGTTCCATCTCCAAGCTGACTTCTGCCCTAATCGGGTCTAACTCGGGACTAAATTCAGTTTCAGTAATTGAAAGTTGGGTTATCTTAATTGGTAGAATCCTTCTTTCGCCCCACCATAAAAAGATCAGAGGAAGAACCTTTGGGGGCTAACATGAGCAGCATTTGTATCGCTTTGCTTTGTTTCAACCGGCTCCATCAATTTTTCAAGGACAGAAAGTACTGGTAGCAGGTTTACTTTAAAATATCTTCTTTTCCATCAAAATAAGCAGTGATACTTATTGATTCCCCCAGATTGGAATCGTTCTTTAGATCTCGAGGGTCAGCCGCTCTATTACTTGCTGCAGATCCTCCACCACCCGCACCACCTGCTGCTCCACCAGCTACTCCTTGTTCGCCAGGTGCCTCTTGAACAGGCACCATTTTCAGTGTCCTCTTAAGCGAAAAAGGATCAAATTGAAATTCAATGGTGAGGGGATACGTAAGGATATCATCTTCTTTACGATCCTTTATCTTCTCTATTATCAATGCTCCTTTTTGAAGTACTCTGCCACATGCTCATCAATCTTAATTGGATACTCATGAGTATCATAATTATTATCGTTTTCAATAAGCTCAAGGATCTTGTATCTAAATAGAGGGTGAATCCTTATGCTACATCTCGTATGTTCTTCACAATCTGACTGCCAGGCTTGACCGCCAAACTTGCATCATGATATAACCTCGACATAAGGTCCAATGGATTTCTTAAAAGTGCGACTGCGGGGATTTTCATCAGTTACTAAAAGACTCTCTGCGCCGTCAACTGCCATGCGAAGCAGATAGACTCCCGGGGCAGTATCTGCGGGTATGATGAACTTTACACTCCCAACCTTCGAATCCCGGTCCGGCTTTGAGCTTCTGACAGGAGTTGTAGGAAACGCAGTATCGCCAAGGTATACAAATACTGCCTTTTCCTTGGAGACAGGCGGTTCAAATTTGATAGTCAATTCGCTTCCTCTGGCAACTTTGCCTTGCCTTGGAGACAGGATTCGCGGAGCAAGTACAAATGGTGATATATTTGACTTTAAAACCGATCTATTTCGAATTACTTTTTGTTCATCCTCCTTTATTGAACTTAGATAATGGTTTATCGTGACCTTTAAAATGCCAGGTTCTATCTCATTTGGGATTTGAACCACAATCCTCTTATCAGAAATACCTTGTGCTCTTATTGGCGTGGCAAATGTAGTATCAGTAGTATTATTATCGGCAAATTCTACAGAAACAGCGGGTGCTTTTAGGCTGTTACCAAGAATTACCAACTTGGCATCTGGTGCATACTCGAGGATCTGGGGCTCTATCCTTTCTATAAAAGGCGTTTTTAGCTGGCTGATACTACTAAAAGCAATTGATCCAATGTAGCCAGGAGGTCCCAGCATCTTGCTTTCTAGCAAGACAATAGTTGCAACATATGGTACAGACGTTCTAAAGGTTGCGTTTGGAAACCTAGACCATATCTTTGTAACATCTTCTGTTGAAAGAGGACTCAAATTCAGCCTTACATCGTCCATTTGGTCTGCCAAGTCTGAAGATTCGAGCCCCTCCTTGTTTCTAACAGCTTTTCGAATTAGATCACGCAGCAATACAGGATGCTCATTTAAAACCCTCATAGCACTTGCAAGTATCTTTTGTGCCATCAAATCATCATTTTCAGCTGATGTTGCAGTTATCAGATAATAGAGATCTACTAGCAATGTAGGATTGTTTATAGGGTTTCCTACTCGGTCTCTTGCAAGGGTGTCGACTGCATCGACAGAAGAATTAGGAGCAACAAGGTAAAGGAAAATGTTTAGCCCATTTACTGGACTTTGGAAATCTATTGAGTCCAGTGGTTTTGTGGTTATTCTAATTCCAGGAATGTCCCGGTTCACTTCTTCAAGGATGTAGCTTATGGTAGCTGTTACAGAAGCAAACGCTAAATAGTTACCCAATATTTATTTTGCCCCGTAAGAAAAAACGGGCATGTTAAATGATATAAGCTCTTCTATTGAAAGAGGACTCAAATTCAGCCTTACATCGTCCATTTGGTCTGCCAAGTCTGAAGATTCGAGCCCCTCCTTGTTTCTAACAGTCTCCATACAACATCGAGTCCCCATTGAGTAAAATCCCTAAGGAAGTTACCAAAAACCACGCCCACTTTCTCAAAGGCCGAAGTTACTAGTACAATAATATCCTCAAGTGCGAGCGCCTCAAAGGCATTCTTTGCCAGTTATGGAATCTTCCGCACAAAGCCTTGCAGGTCCTTCATTGCGCCTTGGAACCATTTCCATGCAGGGTCAACAGCGTTGGCCTTCTTCATATTTTCCCAGACTTCTGCCTGATGGATCAGTTTCATGAATCCCCCTCCAATCAAGGTCTCAGGGTTTCGTGGTACCTCCTCGCCGGCGATTGGGTTCTTACCCAGAACTGCAGTCAGTAGATCCCAGCCAGGCACCTTATTCTGCGCCAGCTCTGCTAGCGGAACCAGAATAGCGTCTTTGATGAATTTTACAATATCTCTGACCAGTCCACTTGCAAAGTTTTTGAGTCGATCTATGGGTTCTGTGAAGATATGTTTGGCACGTTCCCATAACTCGTCATACTTAAAAACATTAACAAGATCTGTCCAATCGAGTGGTTAGAGGAAGCCGTCCAGCGCCTGCTTGATCGAGCCAGCTGCCAGACCAAGGGTTTCAACCTTCTGTGCGACCCACTTTGCTACCTTGTCAAAAACACCATTTTATTATCGAGTGCTTGAGTAATCTTCTCTCCTATCAGTGGAATACTTTCGACCAGAGCACGTAAAATGTTGGCCGCGCTGCGATCGACGTCAACCATGGTAATTGGATTCTCGCCAAGGATGATAGTGAACATTCGCAAGCCAAGAATCTAAGCCTATTGTTATGATTCGATATACTCTACAAGCCGTAGCGCGTATTGAAAACTATAAGGTCTTCCTTTGACACTGTTGATACTTAGCTCCTCTATGATTACCTTATTGATTCCATACTCTAAAGACAATTTTGATACAAGCTCAACTGGTTTGCCCTTCAGGTATTTTTTGCGCAACTCCCCAATTGTTTCATGCGCACCTTCTCCTAGGATGTCCCCCTCTATAGTTATTTTTGTGGCATGACGCCCCATATCTTTTCCTTTACCATCAAAAGAATTTCCTGTATTTTCATCGGGAACTCTTCTGTTGTGGTCCATGTCTAGGCGCCGGAGCGACCGTATCGCTTGAATAAACGTCTTGGGACCGTCTGTTTTCTTTAAGATGAGATCTAGTCCATCAAGCGTCACCTTTTTCTCAGAGGCAGAATCCATTAGTGATATAATATCGGTTATTCTGATTTAAATAAGAATATTTTGGTATCCGTGCACACGTGCGTAACACTTTTGTCCCAGGAGAGAAATCTTGATGCAAGCTACCAGTAAAGGCTTTGGCGCACTTTCTTATTGTGTATTATATCTCTTCAGCATCATTTCGCTTGCCCGCTAGCTTTTGCTGTGTTGTCCGAGCTGGTTCATGCAGAAGACTGGATTTTTTCTTCTCCCTTTGCTTCATAATAGAATGTTTTGTGTCGTTACGAAATTAAGTTATATTCACTCTGGATTGCAATCTAATATGCTCAAGCAGCTACTACTATTATTTGCTGTTTTTGGGACACACATATACAGCAGAGATACTGCTTGATATTTAGCAGCCTTTTCATTGTTGCATTATTATTATTATTATCCTCGATCTGTCCTTCATACTTGTCTACAAGTCTTGCTCTATAAATGCGAAATATTTATCTGCAGATAACACGATAACCTTTTGTACATATGCTTATCAAGCTTGGCGATATAGATCTTGCCCTAGGTTCCAAAGATGATGGCGAAAGACATGAGGAGCTTAGATCAATTTTATCGATCTCAATAAAGGACAAAAGAAATTTGGTCGAACAAAAAATCCCTGGATCGCTGGGAAATCGGTTGCAGGACAATGGACCAGAACCTGCACAAATCTCGCTTGAAGGTGAGATCTATGGAGAGAATGCATCAAAGACGATAGATAACATGTACAGAGTATTTGAAGCAGGAATGCCTCTTTCATTCCACTCAGATCTTGCAGCTATTGCAGATATCAGCAAGGTTACCATTGAGAACCTTCAAGTAAACAAATCAGTAGGAACTGATTTTCACTACGGGCATACGCTTGAGCTGAAGGAAAAGAAGCCTGGTAAATAATGTGCTAAATTTTTATACAGAAAAATGAGATCTTGATGCTTATAATTTATTATTCCTGATAAATCTTATTGATGTTCGCAGCATCTATTGTGGACAGTCATTGCAAGACAATCTAAAAAAGTTTAAACAATTGGCCGAGCAAGACCTTATGAGATGCCGTCCTCACTCTACCCGACATTTAGGGTCCAGATAGGCTCTTCATCTTTAGAAAAAGAAGAATTAGACATAATCGACATCGCTATTAGAGCCAGCATGGATTCTGCCCCTGGTCATTTTGAGAGCACCATAAAACTTGATGAAAAGGCAGGAAACTTTTCCAAGGACGATAATGTTGTAGTATCACTTGGCTATGACAAAGATGGAAGCAAAGATCTTAGAACTGTGTTTACCGGCAAGGTAGAGTCTATCAGTAATACAGGCCCAAAGACAATGGTGGTGAGTCCTCTTACAAAATTATATAATTTGCGAATAGATAGATTCTATAATAATCAGTATGCTGGAGACATCGTAAAGGATCTCGCGAAAGAATCTCAAATTGAGGTCGATACTGCTTCAAATGGGATCAAGCTCCCATCATATGTTATAGATAGACATAAAAATGCTTTTGAGCACATATCTGAACTTGCTAGCCTATGCGGCTTTGATTTCTATACAATGAACGAAGGTAAGCTCGTTTTCAAAGAATACAAGCCCTCTTCTCCTCACATCATTGAATATGGCAAGAATATACTTGACATTCAGCTTGCCGACCAGACCCCTCCTGGTGAATCGGTCAGGGTTACAGGCTCAAGTCCTGCCGGAACGAAGGGCGAAGACAAGTATTACTGGATGACAAAGAAGAATGTTGAGGATAAGGCTAGTAGCGGGTTAGATCAGCTACTTATTCGAAATATGGCAGTCAAAGATTCTATCACAGCCAAGGCTGTATCTGATGCTGCGCTTAAACGTCTAAAGGCATCTACTACGCTAAAAGTGACAATCATGGGAGATGAGAAAATAATGCTTGGTGATACAGTGATGATCCAAAACGTTCCCCAAACCTCGCTTAACGGCGAATTTCAGGTGAGGGAACTGGAGCATATTTTTACAAAGACCGAAGGCTTTACCACTGAGCTCACTTGCAAAGGAGAAGGAAAAGGAGGAGGGTCTTCACAATGAAGAGGATAATGACAATGACGACGATGATGATAATAATAATTGAAGGGATGTTTGAAGAGTGGTGGTGGTGGTCATCATCGCCATGAGCGGAGTAATTGATGCTGTAAAAAAAGTGGCCCAAAATGAGCTGAAGAAAGTCTTGACAACAGAGTTGGGAATAGTAACATCGGTATTCCCACATTCCGCAGATAATGATAATGATAACTATGAATGCAATGTCAAACTAAAAGATAAAGATCTTGAGCTTCGTAGAGTCCCAATGATGACTCAGCACATAGGTCTTTCAAATCCTCTGCACGTAGGAGACCTTGTTCTAGTCACTTTTATCAATGGAGATATCAATGCGCCAGTTATACTAGGTAGGATGTATAACGACGAGGACAGGCCACCATTAAGTAAGCAAGAAGAAGTTATCTACAAGCCTCCTTATTCAAAAAATCCAGATCTAAAGAGGCTTAATATAGTATTGCCAGGAGCAGAGGATAATGTAAACGTCGATATTCACGACGACATGATGGCGACAAAAGTGGGCAAGTCCTTTCTTACTATAAAGGAGGCAGGCTCAATAGAATTAAGGACCGAGCCCGGCAAGAAATGTATCATTATACTGGATGATAAAGGTCTTCGCATCGATACAGAAGGCGACATACAAATTCATTCAAACGGATCAGTAGCAGTCGAGTGCGATAAAGACCTCACACTCAAAGCGCAGAACATAAACATCCAAAGTCAGCAGGCAATCAAGCTAACATCTGGAACTACTCTAGACATCAAGTCAAGCGCTCCTCTAAGCATCAAATCGGATACCATTGGTGAAATAGAGGCCTCTGGTGCTTTATCTGTCAAATCTTCTGCAATAGTGACAGTTCAGGGTTCCCTAGTGAAGATTAATTAACTTATGTCGGTGATATATGGGGTGTTGTTGTATCCATGAGCGTGGCAGATAGTCGCTCTAATAGCCTATTCCTTGGCACAGATCTAAAGCTTGCAGATTATTATCTTGGTGCTGATTTATACATTGGTAAGAGCGGTGACATGGATGTCATATCAGAAGAGATGAATATTGCCCAAGCCATCTTGCACCGTCTCCGCACGATAAAAGGCGAGCTTGCTGAATTAGGACATCCAGACTACGGCTCTACTATTCTCGACTTTATAGGCCAACCAAACAACTCAGTTACAAGGAGTCGTCTAAGGTTGGCCATAAGAGACACTATCCGTCAGGAGCAACGTGTAAAGCAGATTTTAAGTATAGACGTAAAACAAAGGCTTCCCGATAATATTAATAATAATAATAATATCCGTGCAAGCGGGACAAAAGAGGATGAGGGCGACTTAGAAAAGCAAAGCGTTAAGATAATGAGGAGTGGTTTCTCCGCAGTTGGAGGAGGAGGAGGAGGAGGAGAAGCAGCTGCTGCTGAAGGAGAACGACTGTACGATACTGGTGGTGGTGGCAGTAAAAAATATGATGGAACGAAGTATGATGCTCTCATTAATCCAACAGAAATTTTGAACTCTGTAGATGTGGACATCGTGATTATTCCGATTGGATCGGAAACTCCAATCCAAATGGCATTCCCATTCAATCTAGAGTCTGCAACCCCAATTCAAATAGCACGCCCCTTGAGTTCGGAGGTTTCGTAATCGATAAATGATGCCCGAGAATTTCAATCATTCTTCTACTACTGCTACTACATTCTATTCTAGGAAACATTATAAAGAAATAGTAAATGAAATCCTTGATCAGATAACAAAAGGGGTTACTAAGGAAACACACACTTTTAAGGCCTCGCAAGTCGAGTATCATTTAAGTTTCCGCCCTATCAATAGCATAGTCAAAATAGAAGGAAAGCTAGGTGGAAGGGAACATCATACTTTTGACAAAGATTCGTATCATCTCCTTCAAGACTCCAAATCAATGGTACTTGCCTGGAAAGAAGGAGCGGTAAAGCCTGACGAGGGAACAGACTTCGAAGTAACATATATGTTCCGTGAGCCATCAGGTTTGACTGACACCAATCCCGGCAGCGTTCTTCGCACAATAGTAGAAGCTATAAGCAAAGAACTAGATCATACCTACAACCAGATGGACAGAGTTTACCGGTCAGGATTTATAGATACTGCAAAAGGAGATGCTCTTGATAATGTAGCTGTCATAGTAGGGATGGTTCGCAAGCCACCGACCTTGTCCACAGGTTACGTTACCTTTTGGAGGGATTCAGATCCTCCAGAGATAGTTGTAAGTGGTGAAACAATTCTCTATGATGGGCGTGATAATTATACTCTAAAGGAAGATCGGCTCAAGACAATTACCGCTGTTAACGGCTTGGTTAAAGGAGTCTCTTATTCCTTTAGCAAAGGCAAGGATTACACCGAGGGTATCACGAGTATTAAAACAGAGAATGGAGAAAAGAAGAATTCAATCGTGTGGCTGTTAGAGGGTACAAAACCAGACAACGATACTCCCTTCTCAGTTGACTATATAGTCTATGAAAGGATATTTGTGCCTCGTGGCACGATTGTTTCAACGTTTGCAGCACAGCCGTCAAATATAAAACTGTTCGAAACATTACAAGATGCTGAACTTCAAAAATCAGAGGATAACACGAAATGGAAAGTTGAAGTTGAAGCTAGGGCTTTAGAACCTGGCCAGCAGGGCAATGTAATTGCAGGTGCGATCACTCTAATGCCCAAACCTCCAATTGGTGTAGAACATGTCGTCAATAGGTCAAACCTGGAAGGAGGTGCCGATCGCGAGGATGACGAAGTGTTCAGAAGCAGGGCAAAAAAGGCCCTCGAGTTAGCAGGCAAAGCTACCATCGGATCGTTAACGACTGCACTACAATCAATAGAAGGCATAGAGTCGCCACCGATGATAAGAGAGAACCCAGACGGCGTTCCAGGACTTGTCAAAGTAGTCCTAGAAGGCGGCGAGGAAAAAGATATTCTCAAAGTTATTGAGGATACCAGAGCTGCCGGGATAAGAGTTGAATTCTTTAGACCCAAAGTGGTGTCGCTTGATTTTTATATAACAGTAGTCGCAGGAAAAAGAACTGCCACAGCAGGACCATCAATTGAATCACTCAGATCCCTAATTTCTGGCAAGATCAAAGATTTTGTCTTTTCTTTGAAGATAGGAGAGGAGCTTGTTTACAACCAACTGCTGTCTACTGTTCTTACTGTAGAAGGCTTGTCCGACCTAAAACAAATGGTGATAGACGTTTATAGAGAAGGTCTCAAATCACAGAGCTCTTCAAACGAGAATATTGGTGTTACTGAAGCTGAGCGATTATACCCCAGGACAGTCGAAGTTAGGGTGGAACAGATTATTTCATCAGCGAATAGGGACAGAGACAGAGAGACGAGGAGGCAACAAAAATAAGAACATGAAGACCGCAGATAATATAGTCGCACGTCTGCCGAGGTTCTATAGAGCAACAGAGGAGAGCTCTTTTCTCTATTATTTTGCAAGCGCTTTTGCAAAGACCATCAGCGACCAGGAAAAAGGCGTCACGGGCATAATGCTCTCTCATTGGGTGGATACTGCGTCTAATTTGGAACTTGACCTTTTAGCCTCTATAGTGGAAGTTATCCGAAAACGAAATGAGGCAGATAATGACTTTCGTACTAGGATCAAGCGGACACTTGTAGACCGTAAGAAAAGCGGGACAATTGAAGCAATAAGGCTTCAACTTGCAACATTTCTTGCAACCTCTGAAGATGATATCATTATAATAGAGAATCCTCTAACGGGCATGCATTTTGAAAAAAAAGTCGTAAGCGGCGATGTCTGGACTATGATTAGTTCAAGCATTAGCGACGAAAAAGCAGAGATAATCATTTCTGTTGAAGATGGCGAAGCAAGAGACCCGGCGATAATAGATTTAGATGCCCAAGTTTCGCTTAGATACAATGGCAGGCTAAAGAAGGGCGACGTGCTGATGATTCATCAAAGCGGAAAGATAGAGCTCAACGGTATTGACGCTGCTAGTTCTGTCACATTTGAGGAGGAGGAGGTGAAGAAGAAGAAGAATAATAAGACCAACAACAACAATAATCCTTCAGCTGAAGAAATGATAAGTAAGAGGATGCTAATAATACCACGAAAACCATCAAGATGGCAGTTTCAAGAGAAACTTACAGATACCCTTGCGAGATTCGATCGGTCCAAATTTGACGAGAATGTTTTCTTCAGCCCCATTCCTCCAACTACTATAAAAATTGATTGGTACGCAAAGTTGGTTGCAGCATTTGAAGTCAAAATTCCATCAGAGGCATTGATAAAAAATGGTCTAACAAGAGAGGAGCTTGAAGCAGCAGTCAACTCCATGAAGGCTGTAGGAGTAAAGGCGGTAATAACGTTGCAAGAAGAGAAAGGAAAGGAGATGCAGGTGCCGTAATTATTATATGACTGCTGCTTTTGAACCCATAATCAAAAAAGAAGGAGAGCTCATAGAATCAAAGGACTGGAACGCGATCCAAACAGGCTTATTGGAAGAAATAAGAAAACTAAGGCAAGAATTGCACAATATGAGTCAGAGTACAATTATGATAGGACTCGATAGCCCCACAGGCAAATCGTATAACTTAGACGAACAGGTCTGGGACGAACAATACACGTATAGCGAAAAAACGATAGGCTTGATAACAAAACAATGGCTCACAATTGTCCCAGGAGAAGGAGAGATGTGCTCTTTTGGAATCATGGATTCTTTTGATCGCCTGTATTTTTGGGCAGGTGCCGAAAATGGCGACAAGGAAACTCTCGATGTAAGTATTGATTATATGGATCGCAATCCCGAAGTTGTTGGGAAAAACCTTTATATTAATGAGAGAAAGGGTCCGCCAACTGACCCATCACCAAAAAACCCATGGTTGATAGGCGTTAGATCAATAAATAATATCTATTGGTACAAATATGAAATTGTTAATCCATACCCTACTAGCCAGGTCAAATACGTCAATTTTGCAAATACAAACAGAGAATGCGCACCTAGAATAGGGAATGTAATACAGCTAAAATCCAGGCTCAGACCAATGACTTAAAACAAATTATTATTATTATTTGATATGCTATGTAGATGTAGTAGCAGTCGTAGTTGTTCCTGTTCCTGTCATTCCCGGTTGTTTCATACCACAGTATTCACAATAGATTTCACGCTTATGAATTCTCTTACCGGAGCAGCCGGGGTTTGGACATGTTTTGGTTGTTTCCGGAGTTAGTATAGTTTCGAACCTTTCTCCTCCTTTGTAAGGGCAAAATTGAGCTGCAAGTTCAACCTCTTCTCTATGCCACATGCAAAACTTTTTTTCGCGTCGAATCGGACCTGATGGTGGAGCTGGTGTAATCCCCGGTTCAGCCGAGTATACTGCTATTTCAAGTTTTAACTTCCCGACATTTTTCTTGCCAGTTCCAAAAATAGAAGGTTTGTCTCTTACCAGATAATTTACCTCAATAGTATTTAGCTCGCCGGCAGCACTAGCTTTGAAATATTTTGTTACGTCAACGCCAGCTATTTCAACATATTTTAGCCTCCGCCTCTCAGAAGGAAGCTGCAATTGTACCCTTTGTCCGTTTATAAGAAGGGGGTTATTATCATCTAAGATACAACCAGGGAAATTAGAAGCATCAAACTTTAATGAAAGTTCTACTTTCTCCACAATACCAGGGTATTTTGCTATTAATTTTCTTTGTACGCAAACTCTATTGCTATCTTTCACATGTTGTTTACAATTACCGACGTTATCAATTGTCTCATCATTCCAAACTACATGATAGCGGAGGGCCATCCTATACGTTGCCTCTATTCAGAACTACTACGCCAAGTGTATTTAAGAGCATCTTTGGCAGAGAGAGTAAATAAACTCATTCAAAAATTAATCTTCTTATAGATGATTTTGTGGTAAGAGGGAAAATATTTTATTCCCTAGGTTAGCTCACAACTTTAAATCAAAAATAATAGTTTTTCATCCTATATCTACTAACTTGATTATGATAAAATCCCTAATGTATGCCATGTAAGTAAAACTGCAACTTTCAGCCGACAATCGTAAATTATGTTGCAGATGCAAAAATATTTGGACCCCCGTCATTGAGCACAAAAACCTGACACGCTTCTATAAATATTGTATAGCAGTAAGGCATCAAAAAAAAGATTGATTATATTATTATTATTATTATTATGTAGGGCGTAAGCGTCAAGAATAAAGAAACGTATTTGCATATACTTATTTAGTACGCGCTCAATGCTTAGATCTAGACTATATTAAAAAAATAAACTCTGCTCTTTGTAGGTTTTTCAAAAGTAGTGAGTCAAAAAATAAAGCACCAGGCTCAACTCTGGTTCACTGGATCTCAGAAGATAGATAGGCCATGATGAGCTCCAGACTTCTTCTTTGACTATGGTATAAACTCATCTGTTTCCTTTTTGCGTCTCTTTAGCCTCAATACAACGAAAGCGCCTACTCCACCTGCTATAGCTGCTCCTATTCCTGCAATCAGGATTGGATTGTTGAATGGTGAAGTAGGTGTTGGAGTAGTAGGGGGAATGCTGGTACCAATCTGTCCTACGATATCCTTACCTATTATAGCAATATCGTGGTCGCTATGAGTATAATTCAGTCTTATGTTCGTGATACCTTCATCGTCTGTTCTTGTTGTGAAATTAGATATAGGTGCGCCATCAAAAGTTAGGTTATAAGGTCCATTTAGAACTTTTCCTACTGGAACCTCTGTAAATCCACGAGTGCCTGATTGGCCGTCTACTACAAATGATATCTGTTTGCCTTTGGTATTAAATGCTAAGTTACTTACATTTGAGCTGCTTATTACGTTCAAATCATACTGATTGTTGTCAATCACTACTACTAAGACATTTACCTTTATGTTAACTGGAGGCAAATTATTTGCCCTCGCTGTTGCATTAGTTAGTTGTGCAACTGCTACGGTAAAGGCCTGTGTGGCTTTATTGCCAACTTTATCTTGAGCTGTACATGTTACTGTTGTATTACCTACTGGGAATACGAAGCCTGAAGGAGGAGCACATGATGGTATAAGTGGACCACCGGTACTGTTTTTAGCTGATGTTTGGTAATTAACAACAATTCCTGAAGAGCTGGTAGCCATAACCTTCAATGGCGATTGTGGTACAATTACTATTGGCGGGGTAGTACTCTTTTGTACTGCTGGTGGTTGTCCGCCGCCGCCGCCTCCTCCTCCTCCTGCTGGTGGTTGTCCGCCGCCGCCTCCTCCTGCTCCTGCTGCTGGTTGTCCGCCGCCGCCTACTCCCCCTCCTGCTCCTCCTGCTCCGCCCCCGCCTCCCTCTGTTGGTTCTGCCTCGCCGCCGCCACCTGCTCCTTTTGCT
>Ga0126314_10000112_pt1 | contig 42907 bp, 40 predicted proteins | sample Plot105B_FD_92535 | JGI IMG/M metagenome (GOLD analysis project Ga0126314, IMG submission 92535) | Serpentine soil microbial communities from UC McLaughlin Reserve, CA, USA - Plot105B | ecosystem: Environmental > Terrestrial > Soil > Grasslands | place: USA: UC McLaughlin Reserve, Lake County... | reverse complement strand
CACGGTGACGCCCCGGGTCCGCGTGACGTTCCAACCTCCCGTCGACCGGGTCCTCACCGAGTCCCAGCGCGGCGTCCGCGTCGTCGAGCAGGCGGGCGGCGTGGTGCGCGAGGAGGCGGAGCTGACCACCGAGTCCCGCTTCACCCCGAACGAGGGCGGCTGGCTGCTCACGCAGTCGGTGACGCACGCGAAGCAGTCGCGCGCAGGCGTGGAGGTGGAGGGCTGGGTGGACGACGTGCTCCTGCGCTTCGCGCTGCGGCTGCAACTGGCGGCGGACGGCACCTTCGTGAAGCTGGTGTCCCCCGAGGCCGCGGCGGAGGCGGTGCGTCAGTCGGTGCCGACGGGCGTGGACGCGAAGCCGCTCTTGCGCTTCTTCGGCGCGGAGGCGCTCGAGGGCCGCACGCGACGCGAGTGGGAGGCGAAGTTCGGCGGCCTGTTCCAGCGCCATCTGTCGGAGGGGCAACGCACCTGGGCGGTGGACTGGCTGCCGGTGGGCGACACGCAGGTGGCTTATGTGCTGGAGCGCACCGTGCAGGGGACGCGGGACACGGAGTACGGTGACGCGGTGGTGCTGAGCCTGCGGTGCCTGGACGCGGTGCCGGAGGATGCGCCGGACGAGCTGTCGGATGCATGGGCGGCGGCGGGGCGGCCGGAGCTGACGCCGGGCGTGACGTGCCAAGGTGAGCAGGTGATGGCGTACGGCCGCTTCGTGCCGGTGAGCCGCGAGCTCACGGTGAAGGCGCGGGTGGACGGGGCGGCGTGGACGGTGACGATGGAGTCGCGAGCACAGGGGCTTCAAGAGGAGGCGCGATGAGCTGGGAAGAGAACCTCATCAGGGACGAAGCGGGTGTGGAGCGCGTGGTGAAGAGCGCGCGGCGGGTGGCGGTGCTGGGCATCAAGACGGAGCAGCAGTCGGGGCAGCCCGCCTTCTACGTGCCGGACTATCTGGCGAGCGCGGGCGTGGAGGTGGTGCCCGTGCCCGTCTACTACCCGGACGTGACGCACATCCTCGGCAAGCCGGTGTTCCGCAGGGTGGCGGACGTGCCGGGCGAGGTGGACCTGGTGGACGTCTTCCGACGGCCGCAGGACATCGACGCGCACGTGGAGGACCTCATCGCCAAGAAGCCGAAGGCGGTGTGGTTCCAGACCGGCATCCGCAACGACGCGGCGGCGGAGAAGCTGGCGCGCGCGGGCATCCAGGTGGTGCAGGACCGCTGCCTGATGGTGGACCACCGGCGCTACGGCGGGCGCTGAAGACCGCTCGCACCCGCGAGCTTCAGCTCACCACTGCGCCTGGGCGAACGGCACGGGCGGCCGGGCCAGGGCGACCGCGGCGGACAGGCGCGCCTGGTCCAGGGCGTCGAAGCCTCGCTCCATGGTGGTGGGCGTCACCGGGGGCAGGTTGGAGACGACGACGTAGACGGGGATGTCGCGCCCCTCCAGCACGGTGAGCTGGAGGCGGAAGTGGTCGCGGCGCAGCGCGGCCGAGCCCGCCGCCAGCCCCTGCGCGTACGCCATGGGCCCTCCCACCACCTTGCGCGTCTTGCTCGGCAGGAAGTGCACGAGGATGGCGTCCAAATCCTTCCCCACGCTGCTGTCATGCAGCGACAGCGCGGGCGCCTTGTCCACCAGTCCGCCGTCCCAGTACAGGTTGCCCTCCAGCGGCACCGCGCGGAACAGGCCCGGGTACGCACAGGTGGCGTGGACGCGCGGGGCCAGCTCGCCCGTGGTGAACACCTCGTGGCTGCCCAGCGTCAGGTTCGCGCCGACGAGGAGCAGCGGGTGCGGCAGGTCCTCGAACGTCCTGGCGCCCAGCGTGTCCTCGAGCAGCTTGCGAAAGCGCGTGCCCTTGAGCAGGCCCGTGAGGCCGTGGCCGCTGGCGTCCGCGTTCATCACCGCGCCAATCGGATCCGGGTCCCAGAAGTTGGCCCGCGTCTGACGCAGCACCAGCTCCTCAATCGCGTGCACCGGCATCCCCGCCGCCGCGTAGGCCGCCACCATGCCGCCCGCGCTCGTCCCCGCGTACGCATGCGGCTTGAGCCCCGAGCTCGCCAGCCCCTTGAGGAAGCCGGCGTGCCCATAGAAGCCGAAGTAGCCCGCGGAGAGGACCAATCCGAACCGCTTGCCTTGGAGGAGCTGGTGCAGGGAGGGAGAAGCCATGTCCCACATCTACCACTGTCCGCAATGAAGCACGCGGTGCGTCGAAAGTCCGCTGGCCACCAGCGCGGCATCGACATATGTTGATGCGGCGATATGGAAGCCCTCTCCCAATCCTTCCGGGCCCTCGGAGACCCGACGCGGCTGCGCATCCTCCGGCTGGTGTCGGAGGCGCCGCTGAACGTGACGGAGCTGGTGTCGCTGGTGGGCGTGGCGCAGTCGTCGGTGTCGCACCACCTGGGGAAGCTCAAGGGGCTGGGGCTCATCCGCGAAGAGCGGCAGGCGGGCTTCAGCTACTACTCGCTGGCGCTGGAGGGGGATGACACCCGCTGGCCGCTCATCCGGCTGGCGCGGGAGGCGGAGGACGCGGCGGGGGACTCGGCGCGGCTGATGGACCTGCTTCGCGCGCGCGAGGACCGGCAGGCGCTCAACGAGCGGCTCCTGGAGCCGGGCCAGTCCTGGTTCCTGTGGGCGGGCGCGCTGGCGTCGCTCTTGCCGCCCCTGGACGTGGCGGACTTCGGCTGTGGCACGGGCGTGCTGAGCGTGGCCATCGCCCGCTGGGCGCGGCACGTGTGGGCCATCGACCAGAACGCGGAGGCGCTGGCGCAGGCGCGCGAGCGGGCCGGGCGTGAGCAGGCCGCCAACGTGACCTTCCTGTGCGAGGACCTGCAGCGACTGTCGCTGGAGTCGGGGCGGATGGACCTCGTGGTGATTTCGCAGAGCCTCCACCACGTGGAGGACCCCGCCAGTGTGCTGGCGGAGGCGGCGCGGCTGCTCAAGCCGGGCGGCCGGTTGGTGTTGTTGGAGTTGATGCCGCACGAGGAGCGCTGGGTGGTGGAGCGGCTGGGCCACCGCCACCTGGGCTTCGAGCCGGCGCAGTTGGAGACGGCGCTGCGTGAGCGGGGCTTCGCGTCGCTCACCCGCGAGGCGCATGCCCGCGACGGTGCCAGCCCCTTTCGAGTCTTTCTGCTGACTGGAGTGAAGCCATCATGACGAGTCCCACTGCCCTTCCGCCCCCTTCCGGAGAGAACGGTCGCCGCGTGGAGGCCCTGCGCACCGCGATGCGTGAGCGCGTGCTGGTGCTGGACGGCGCCATGGGCACGCTGTTGCAGCAGTTGGACCTCAAGGCCGCGGACTTCGGCGGCGCCGAGTTCGAGGGCTGCAACGAGAACCTGGTCCTTACCCGGCCGGACATCATCCGGGACATCCACGCGCGCTACTTCGCGGCGGGCGCGGACGTGACGGAGACGGACAGCTTCGGCGGCACGCCGGTGGTCCTCAACGAGTTCGGCCTGGGGCACAAGGCGCTCGAAATCAACGAGGCCTCCGCGCGACTGGCACGGGAAGCCGCCGCCGAGGCCGAGGCGAAGGACGGGCGGATTCGCTGGGTGGCGGGCTCGGTGGGCCCCACCACGAAGGCCATCAGCGTCACCGGCGGCATCACCTTCGAGGAGCTGGTGGAGAACTTCGCGGTGCAGGCCGAGGGCCTCGCGCTCGGTGGCTCCGACTACCTCCTGGTGGAGACGGCGCAGGACACGCGCAACATCAAGGCGGCGCTCCTGGGCATCGACCGCGCGTTCCACAAGCTGGGCTACTCGCTGCCGGTGGCGGTGTCCGGGACGATTGAACCCATGGGCACCATGCTCGCGGGGCAGAGCGTGGAGAGCCTGGCCGCGTCGCTGGAGCACGTGGAGTTGCTGTACCTGGGGCTCAACTGCGCCACGGGGCCGGACTTCATGACGGACCACCTGCGCTCGCTGGCGGCGCTGAGCTCGTTCCCGGTGTCGTGCGTGCCCAACGCGGGCCTGCCGGACGAGAACGGAAACTACCTGGAGACGCCGGAGATGCTGGCGCGCTCGCTGCGGCGCTTCTGTGAGCAGGGCTGGCTCAACGTGGTGGGCGGGTGTTGCGGCACGCAGGAGGGCCACATCCGCGCGCTCGCCGAGGCGGTGAAGGGCCTGAAGCCGCGCTCGTCCCTGCCTAAGCAGCGCTCCACGCTGTCCGGCGTGGACTACCTGGAGGTGACGGACGAGCTGCGCCCGGTCATCGTCGGCGAGCGCACCAACGTCATCGGCAGCAAGAAGTTCAAGGAACTCATCATCGCGGGGCAGATAGAGGACGCCTCGGAGATTGCCCGCGCGCAGGTGAAGCGGGGCGCGCAGGTCATCGACATCTGCCTGGCGAATCCGGACCGGGAAGAGCTGGAGGACATGCGCGAGTTCCTGGAGGTGGTCATCAAGAAGGTGCGCGTGCCCTTGATGATTGACTCCACCGACGAGCGCGTCATCGAGATGGCCCTGACGTACAGCCAGGGCAAGGCCATCATCAACTCCGTCAACCTGGAGGACGGGGAGGAGCGCTTCGAGAAGGTGGTGCCGCTGGCGCGCCGCTTCGGCGCGGCGCTGGTGGTGGGCTGCATCGACGAGATTGGCATGGCCGTGACGCGCCAGCGCAAGCTGGAGGTGGCGGAGCGCTCGTTCGAGCTGTTGACGAAGAAGTACGGGATGAAGGCGGAGGACCTGTACTTCGACCCGCTCGTCTTCCCGTGCGCCTCTGGCGACGCGCAGTACACGGGCAGTGGCGTGGAGACGGTGGAGGGCGTGCGGCTCATCAAGCAGCGCTTCCCGCAGTGCCGCTCCGTGCTGGGCATCTCCAACGTGTCCTTCGGTCTGCCGACGGCGGGCCGCGAGGTGCTCAACTCCGTGTTCCTGTACCACTGCGTGCAGGCGGGCCTGGACATGGCGCTGGTCAACTCGGAGAAGCTGGAGCGCTACGCGTCCCTGCCCGAGGAGGAGCGGAAGCTCGCGGAGGACCTGCTCTACAACCGGGGCACGGACCCGGTGACGCCGTTCGCCGCGCACTTCCGCGAGCGCAAGCCGCCCAAGGCGCAGGTGAGCACGCTGCCGCTGGAGGAGCGGCTCCAGCGCTACATCATCGAGGGCTCGCGCGACGGACTCTTCGCGGACCTGGAAGCGGCGATGGCGAAGTACGCGCCGCTGGAAATCATCAACGGGCCGTTGATGAAGGGCATGGACGAGGTGGGCCGGCTCTTCGCCGCCAACGAGCTGATTGTCGCGGAGGTGCTCCAGAGCGCCGAGTCGATGAAGGCGGCGGTGAACTTCCTGGAGCCGCACATGAGCTCCGCCCAGGCGGCGATGCGCGGGAAGATTGTCCTGGCCACGGTGAAGGGGGACGTCCACGACATCGGGAAGAACCTGGTGGAGATCATCCTGGCCAACAACGGCTTCCAGGTGGTGAACCTGGGCATCAAGGTGCCGCCCGAGCAGTTGGTGAAGGCGGTGCGCGAGCACAAGCCGGACATCGTCGGTCTGTCAGGGCTCCTGGTGAAGAGCGCGCACCAGATGGTGGCCACGGCGGAGGACCTGCGGCGCGCGGGCGTGGACGTGCCGATTCTGGTGGGCGGCGCGGCGCTCAGCCGCAACTTCGTGGACCGCAACATCGCTCCGGCGTACGGCGGCGGCACGGTGGCCTACGCGCAGGACGCGATGAGCGGCCTGGACCTGGCGAAGCAGATTGTCGACCCGTCCTCGCACGCGAAGCTGCGCGGTGAGCTGAGCGAGCGCCGCGTGAAGCTGGCGCAAGAGGTGAAGGAGCGTCCTCGGGTGGAGGTTCCGACGTCGCGGGCACGCAGCGCGGAGATTCGCATCCTGGACACGGTGCCTTCCGCGCCGGACTGGGAGCGGCACGTGCTGACGAACACGCCGCTGGACCACATCTGGAAGTTCATCAACCCCGTCATGTTGTACGGCCGGCACCTGGGCCTGCGCTCGTCGTCGCGCGCGCTGGGGACGCCCGCGGAGGCGGAGCTGGCGAAGACGGAGGAGGGGCGCAAGGCGCTGGCGCTGAAGGAGGCGGTGGAGGAGCTCAAGGGCCTGCTGCGCGGCGGGTTGATGCAGGCGCGCGCGGTGTTCCAGTTCTTCAAGGCGGGCAGCGACGGCAACCGCGTGGTGCTCTTCGACGGGACGACGGGCAAGGAGGCGGCGAGCTTCGACTTCCCCCGGCAGGACCGCGAGGGCGGGCTGTGCCTGGCCGACTACCTGCGTCCGCTGGAGCGCGGCGTGCCCACGGACAACGTGGGGATGTTCGTGGTGACGGCGGGCTCGGGCATCCGCGAGCTGGCCGAGGGCCTCAAGGCCAAGGGCGAGTTCCTGAAGATGCACGCGGTGCAGGCGCTCGCGCTGGAGACGGCCGAGGGCTACGCGGAGCTGCTGCACACGCAGCTGCGCAGCATGTGGGGCACGCCGGACAAGCAGGACATGACGATGCTGGAGCGCTTCCGCGCGGAGTACGCGGGCAAGCGCTACTCGTTCGGCTACCCCGCGTGTCCCCGGCTGGAGGACCAGTCAAAGCTCTTCCTGGCGCTGCGCCCGGAGGACATCGGCGTGCAGCTCACCGACGGCTGCATGATGGAGCCGGAGGCGTCCGTGTCCGCCCTCGTCTTCCACCATCCGCAGGCGTCGTACTTCTCCGTGACGTGAGCGGAAGGCGCGGTGAGGCCCGGGTGGACTGTCAGAACCGTCCGCCCAGGCTGAGCCCCACGGTGAAGAGGTCGCCGTTGTCCTCGGCGCCAGGAGCGAAGTCTCCGCCGCCGGCGAACACGCGATAGGTGGCTCGCGCGCCCGCCGTCACCCCGTTGTAGCGGTACTCGAGTCCGGCGGTGAGCGGCACCTCGGCCAGGAACGTGTCGTCGAACTGGCGCGCGTTGGCCTCCGACGTCGCGTCCAGGTAGCTGACGCCCACGCCCGCGCCAAGGAAGGGCTTCCAGCGCTCGCGCACGGTGGGCCCCACCTTGGCCAGCGCGCCCAGGTTGTGGCGCCACAGGGTCGCGCTGTCGATGTCTGCGAAGCCGTTGGCGGAGCCCTCGTAGCCCAGCTCCAGGCCCACGGCGGGCAGCAGCTGCGCATCCGCCTGGAGCCCCAGGAACGTGCCCACGTCCGTCTCCGCGCCCAGGTCGCCGGTGTAGGCCGTGACACCGCCTCGGACGGTGAGGCCGGGGGCGCCGAAGAACGGAGCCGGCTGCTGCTCGCGTGGCGAGTCCTCCTTCGCGAGGGAGGGAGCTGCCCAGCCCAGGGTCGCCAGCAGGACGCCTGCTCGCCAGATTGGAAGCACCATGTCGGTTTCCTCCTCCTTCGGTCGCCCCTGGGGGCCTCTGGCAAGGATGAGGTCGCCTCGTTTGGAGAGGACCCGGCACCCGGGGAAGCCCGAGGTGCCCCGCTGGCGGAGGGAGCGGGTAGACTCCCCGGCCATGAGCGCCCCGAACATCCGCCGAGCCGTCCAGCTGCTGCCCGCCTGTGCGACGACGGGCATTGGAAGCCTGCCCCATACGCAGGTGGAGCTGGGGCTCCAGGTCGCCCTGTCGATGGACATCCCATTCCTCCCGCAGCTCCCCGTGGGAAAGCCCTCGGAGCTGATGATTCCAGCGGCGCTCGAGGGCCTGCCGGGCCTGCGCTTCGACGAGGAGGGCCTGTGCACCGTGGACCTGAAGGCCTGGGAGGAAGGGCGCGGCGAGTTCGAGGCGAAGCTGGATGCGGCCCTCGCCGCCGGGACGCTGGAGGCATACGAGCCCACGCCCGAGGCCTGCCGTGCATGGCGCCCGTTCCTGTGGGAAGTGGAGCATCGCAAGCTGGCATTCGCGAAGGCGCAGCTCGCGGGCCCCTTCACGGTGCGCTCGGTGGCTCGCACGGATTCGGGTCTGTCCGCGCTGGAGGTACCGGGGCTGGACCAGGTGATTTTCCGACTGGTGCTGGCGCGCTCGCTGGCGATGGTGAAGGCGCTGCGACGCGCGGGCACCACGCCGCTGTTCTTCCTGGACGAGCCGGGGCTCTATGCCTTCCAGCGCATCAACCCGCGTCACCTGCTGGCGATCCAGGAGCTGAAGCTGCTGGTGGTGGCGCTCCAGCGTGAAGGCGCGCTGGTGGGGCTGCACTGCTGCGGCAACACCGACTGGGCCGCGCTGCTGGATGTGCAGCCGGACTTGTTGTCGCTGGATGTGCGGCTGTCGCTCGACGCGATGCTGGAGGAGGGCGAGGCGCTGGAGCGCTACCTGAACGCTGGCGCGACGCTGAGCCTGGGCATCATCCCCACGGACCTGGCGTCGACGTACGAGGTGACGGAGCTGGCGGACTCGGTGGAGGCCTCGCTGAAGGCCGCGTTGCCTCGCGGCTTCACGTTCCCGCGCGCGGTGTCGACGGTGTTGCTGACGCCCGCGTGCGGCCTGGCCATGCGCTCGGTGCTGGACGCGGAGCGTGTCCTCTCCGAGTTGAAGGTGGCGCAGCGGAGGCTGCGTGGAGCGCTCGAAGCCGAGCGCCCCGCGCTGCACTCGCCGCCTCCGCACTGAGCGCGGTGCGACTACTGGCGGCCGAGCTTCAGCTCACGTTCGGCCTGCTGCCAGTCCTGGTCGGGATTGCCGTGGTTGCCGCCGCGCGCCAGAAAGATTTCATAGGCGCGCCGGGCAATCTGCTCATGAGGAATGGGGCCGCGTGAGGCCTTGGCTTCGGTGGAGTGTTCCGCGGGCTGCGTCGCCGTCTGCGGGGTCGACTTGTGGGTACTGTTGCGAGCCATCGAGGCGCCTCCGGGAAAGGGCGCGCGAAGCTTGAGCCCCGGTGGGCGCTCGCGAAAGCGACCTGGTGCGTCGGGGGTTGGCGACGCGACACGACGTCGGGGGCCGTGTCACGCGGTGGACAACCGGGCCGCGTGACGCGGAGGTGGCGTGACTCGCGAGACAGGGCGAGCAGGCACGGGCTTACTTCAGCGCGGTCATCGCCGCATCGAGTGCGCGCTGCATCGCGGTGCTCATGCCGAGCGTCGCCGCTTCCGCCGGCGTGCACCACCTCAGCTCCTGGAACGCCGCCGAGCGAGTGGGACGCAGCGGGCCCGACACGCGGTAGAGGCGCAGCGTGAGGTCGCGGTGGGTGAGCTGACGCTTCACGGTGCCCAGCAGGGCCTCCAGCTTCACGCCCGCACCCAGCGCGGCGGTGAGGCGGAGCGTGGTCTCCGGCTCGGTGGAGTCCTCGTCCACCTCGGCGGCGGGAAGCTCCCACAACCCGCCGAAGAGGCCGGAGTCCGCGCGCCGAGCGAACAGCAAAGTGTCCGCGTGGGCCCACACGGCGAGGGCGAGGGTCAGCTTCTTCGGCGCGGCGCGCACCTTGGCGGGAGGCAGCTCATCCACGCGGCCCTTGCGGAAGGCGATGCAGCCGGTGCGCACGGGGCACAGCAGACACAGCGGATTCTCCGGTCGGCACGTCGTGGCGCCGTGCTCCATGAGGGCCTGGTTGAAGTCACCGGGCCGCTCGCCCTTCACCAGCAAGGTGGCGAGTTCCCAGAGAGTGGCCTCGCGCTCACGGTCTCCAGGGAGACCCTCGACTTCGAAGAGGCGCGACAGCACGCGAGCGACGTTGCCATCGACGAGCGGCGCCTCTTCTCCGTAGGCGATGGAGGCCACCGCGCCGGAGGTGTAGCGGCCGAAGCCGGGGAGGGTGAGCAGCTCCGCGGCGGTGGAGGGCAGCTTGCCGCCGAAGCGCGACACCATCTCCTGCGCGGCGCGGTGCAGGTTGCGAGCGCGCGAGTAGTAGCCCAGGCCCTTCCAGCCGGAGAGCACGTCATCCAGCGGCGCGGAGGCGAGGGCGAGCAGGGTGGGGAAGCGCTTGAGGAACCGCTCCCAGTAGGGAATCACGGTGGCCACCTGCGTCTGCTGGAGCATGACCTCGCTCAGCCAGATGGCGTACGGGTCCCTCGTGCGGCGCCAGGGCAGGTCGCGCTTGTTCCGGTCGTACCAATCCAGCAACGGCCCACGGACCGAGGCGAGGTGCGTGGCGCTCGGCGTCACCGTGGGAGCACGGGTCGACACGGCGGCGCGAGGCGGACGACCGCGCTTCGCACGAGGAGCCTCTGCGGGCGCGTTCTCTTCAGGCGCCACGACGCCGAGGACAGGGGCCTGGGCGAGCGCGGCTTCAGTCGTGCGCGGAGGGCGACCTCGACGCGGACGAGCCATGTCCCGGTCCAGCTCCGTCACGGGGACTTTCGGAGTCACTGCGACCGGGTCCAGCATCCCGAGCTGCTTCTGGTTGTCCGGAGTGGTGGCGCGCTTCGCGGGGCGACTGCGGGGACTCATGCGTCTTTCTTCACGGGGTTGGCCATGCGGTGGGCAACACGGTCGAACAGGCCGGGGACGAACCGGTTGGCCAGTACCATGACGCGGCCGGGGAGGGTGAGGATGGTGTCGCGCCGTCCGCGCACGCTCGCGCGCACCATCGAAGCGGCGACCTCCTCCGACGACATGGCCTTCAACGGAATGGCCTCCTGTGCCCAGCCCTCCGCGTTCAACCGGTGCTCGCGAAACTCGCTCTCGGTGAGGCCCGGGGATACGAGCAGCACGCGAATCCCCTCCGCTGCCAGCTCCGTGCGCAGCGACTCCGTCATCGCGTTCACCGCGGCCTTCGACGCGCAGTAACCGCCCAGCAGCGGCAACCCGCGATGTCCCAGCACGGAGCTGACATTCATCACCTGCGCCCCGCGTCGCCCTCGCAAGAGAGGCAGCGCGGCGCGAGTCACCCGCCACAGCGCGAACACGTTCAGCTCGAAGACCTGTCGGAGCTGCTCCTCGCTGATGGACGCCAGCGGCCCGTACAGGCCCTGGCCCGCGTTGTTCACCAGCACGTCCAGCCCACCGAAGGCGGCCTGGGTCTCGCGCATGAGGTGCTCCACGTCCTCGCTGCGCGTCACGTCGCACCGCACGTACAGTGTCCGGACTCCGAGTGACTCCACTTCACGGGCCGCGTCCTCCAGCCGCTCCAGGCGCCGCGCGGCGAGCACGACATGCGCCCCCGCCGCCGCGTAGGCCCGAGCCGCCGCGCGGCCGATGCCGCTGGAGGCTCCTGTGATGAGGACCACTCGCTCCTTGAATGGCTGGCTCTTCATGGTGCCGGGGACCATACTCTCGGGGTAACCCACCCGGACTGTCATTCAACCTACCCCGAGGGCTCGTTTCCTCGCCTGTTCCCCTTCTGGCGGAGCGAGCGAACGCCTAGGATGCGCCGCTTCCATGCGGCGCCCCCCTCTCAGCAACGACTTCTCCTGGTCCAAGAGCCGCCACGAGAAGTTCTCCGAATGCCTGCGCTCCTACTACTTCTACTACTACCGCTCGTGGGGCGGCTGGGAGTCGGACGCGCCGAGGGACGTGCGGGAGCTGTACGTGCTGAAGAAGCTGGCCAACCGCTTCAGTTGGGCCGGCAGCATCGTGCACGAGCAGATCAAGGACGTGCTGCTGGACTGGCGAGCGGGGCGAACCGTGGACCCGGTGGCGGTGGAAGCGCGGGCTCGCAAGGTGATGCAGGACGACTTCCGGCACTCGCGCGGGAAGCTCTACTGGACGCAGAAGTACCGCAAGCCCTTCACCGGGCTCGTCGAGCACGAGTACGGCGAGACGCTGCCCGACGAGGCCTGGAAGCAGAACTGGGAGACGGTGCGCGCGGCGCTGGCGTGGTTCTTCACGTCGCGCTGGCCCGTCATCGCCAAGGGCCTCAAGCCCGAGCAGTGGCTGGAGGTGGACGCGGGCTTCGACTTCGCCCACTTCACGCTGAACGGGCTGAAGGTGTTCGCCATCCCCGACTTCGCCTTCGTGGAAGCGGACGGCACGCCCGTCGTCGTGGACTGGAAGACGGGCAAGTCGCGCGACGGCTATGACGAGCAGGTGCTCGGCTACGCGCTCTACGTGTCGCAGCGCTACCGCTTCCCGGTGGAGAAGGTGCGCGCATCGCTGGTGTACCTCAACGAGGGCAAGGAACAGGACGTCCAGGTGAACCTGGGCGCCATGGAGTCCTTCCACCAGCACTTCGAGACGAGCGTGGCGAAGATGCGCGCGCTCTTGAAGGACCCCGCGACGAACACGCCGCTGGACGCGTCCGCCTTCCCGACGTCGGAGTCCCTGTCGCCGTGCGTGCGCTGCGTGTTCCGCCGTCCCTGCGGGCGCGAGGCCGCCGTGGTGGCGCAGCAGGCCGCGCCCCAGCAGGTGGCGTGAGGCGCTAGCGGGTGGAGGCCAGCCGGCGCACGACGACGCCGGCCGCGTTCATCCCGAAGCACGACGTGACGAAGGACACGCTGCCATCAATCTGCGTGCGGTGGTCGCACGTGTGGAAGTCGTTGTCGTTCGGGCACACGCACAGGAAGCCGTCGGTGGAGTCGTCGTACTTGAGGGCCACGGGCATGCGCCGCGCTTCGATGGAGTAGACGGCGGTGATGCCGGTGTGCCGGTCCGTCTCCACGCCGTACTTGCGCTTGAGCAGCTTGCGGATGTCCTTGGCGAACGGGTCCATGTGCGTCTCGGACAGGTCCTCCACGCGGATGGCCGTGGGGTCCAGTCGCGCGGCGGCGCCCATGGAGCTGACCACCGGAATGCCCAGCGACACGCAGCGGTGCAAGAGGTGCAGCTTCGCCTTCACGTTGTCGATGGCGTCGACGACGAAGTCGTACTGGCCGGCCTGGAGCATCTGCTCGGCGATTTCCTCGCGGTAGAACTCGCGCACCGCTTCGATGTGCGCCTCCGGGTTGATTTCCCGGCAGCGCTGCGCCATCAGCTCCGCCTTCGGCTTGCCCACGGCCTTCACTGTCGCGTGGAGCTGGCGGTTGGTGTTGGTGACGCACACGTCATCGTGGTCCACCAGCGTGAGGTGGCCGATGCCGCTGCGCACCAGGCCCTCGGCCGCGTAGCTGCCCACTCCGCCCAGGCCGAACACCACCACGCGCGCGTTGGCCAGCCGCTCCATCGCCGTGTCGCCCAGCAGTCGACCCGTGCGGTCGAAGCGCCGGGACAGCTTGAAGGGACGGGCGAGCGAGCCTGTCACCGCATTCGGCGCGGTGGCGGGCTGGGTATCTGGCTGAGGGGGGGCGGGCGGTGGGGGCTGCGGGTTCATGGGAGTCCTCTATAACGCGACCGCTCGCCTACCGCGAAGCGGGGGGAAAACCTTCCCGGAACAGGCGGCGGGCATTCTCGGTCGTCCGCTGGGCGACCTCGTCCAGGGGCTCCCCTCGCACGCGCGCCATCCCCTCCAGGATGTGGGGAAGGTAGGCCGGCTCGGAGCGGCCTCCCCGGTGGGGGGTGGGCGCCTGGTCCGGCGCGTCCGTCTCCGCCATCAGCCGCTCCAGGGGAATGGCGCGCAGCGCGTCCAGCGGCTTGCGCGCCTCCGCCCAGGTCACCGGGCCCGCGAAGGAGAAGTGACAGCCCTTCTGGAGATAGAACTTCGCCAGCTCCACTCCGCCGCTGTAGCTGTGCATGAGCACGCCCGCCTCCGGCAGCTCCTCCTGCTTGAGCAGGTCGATGAGCGCCGGATGGAGCCGGTGACAATGCATCAACACCGGAAGCTGGTGCTTGCGCGCGAGCGCCAGGTGGCGCCGGAGCACCGACACCTGCCGCTCCAGGGGCGCGCCGGGGAGGGACGGGCCGTCGAGCCCACACTCGCCCACGGCCACCGCGCCGCCCTTCGACAAGAGCGCGTCGAGCAGTTCCAGCGCCGCGTCGTCCTCCGCTGGCGTCATCTCCGGCAGGAGCTGGGGATGGATGCCCAGGCCCACCTGGATGCGAGCCTCCTGTCGGGACAGCTCCAGCAAGGGTTCCCAGTCGTGTGTCCCCACGCCGGGGATGAGGATGCCCTGGAGCCCCGCGGCCCAGGCGCGCTCCAATACGAGGGTCCGGTCTTCATCGAATCGAGTCGCGTCGAGATGGCAGTGGGTGTCGATCATTCATCACGCCGTGGGCAATGGCCGTTCAATCAAAAACACGCTCGCGGAACCCGCTTCTGGGAACCCTCGCGGTCATTCTCCATGAGGCTATACGCCCTCCAATCTTCAGGAGGGGCAATATGGACAAGCGAGTCATCGGCGCGCTGTGCTGCGCGCTGTGGGTACTCTCGTCGGGGTGTTCCGATGAGTGCGTCGACCAGTTCGACTGTCGCGCGGACAATGGCCAACCCGCCGAGGGGCAGGAGTGGGTCTGCGAAGACAATAAGTGTGAGCAGCGCCCCATTCCCACGCCTCCGCAGCCCGACGCCGGCGAGCCGGAGCCGGATGCGGGTGTCCCGGATGCGGGAGTGCCTGATGCCGGTGTTCCCGATGCGGGCGAGCCTGACGCCGGTGAGCCGGATGCCGGTCCGGTGGATGGTGGCGGCATCGGCACGGCGGGCAAGGGCGAGACCTGCGCGGGCTCGGGGGATTGCATGGCGGGCCTGCGCTGTGAAGGCGCGCCGCTGACGTGTCAGGCGCAGCATGTCGCGGTGACGGGGCGTGACGACGCGGGCGTCTCCAAGGCGCTGGTCATGCGCTACGACACGCCGGGCATGACGGCGCTGTCGGACGGGGACGTCGACAGCCGCTACCCGCGCTGGGGACCGGGCGGCGCGCGCGTCTCCTTCGCGCAGGGCGCCGTGGACACCGCCACGGAGAAGGTCGCGGGCGACCTGACGGTGCGCGACATCCCGCTCGTCGCGGGGCAGGCCCAGGTCCTCGCCGATGGTGGCTCGGGCAACACGGAGAGCTTCCGCTCCATGGAGTGGGCGCCGAGCAGCTACATCGCCTGGGTGCGCCAGAACGGCAGCAGCCGCTCCGGCATCTCCGTGGTGACCACGGACGCGGCCGGTGGCGTGGTGACGCAGGCCACGACGACGGGCGCGTTCCCCGACTGGGCTCCCGACGGCACGACCTTCGTCTACAACATCTCGGGCGAGGGCCTGTTGACCTCCACCCTGGGCGCCGCGCCGACGCCACTGACGAGCGCGGGGACCTCCGCGGAGCAGGCGCACTACAACCACACCAACGCGCAGCTCCTGTTCCTCGCCAACCCGAACAACGAGATGGTGGTCTTCTCCGGAGACCCCATCCCCGTGCCGCTGTTCAAGATGCACTCGGTCAACGTGACGGGCGGCGCCCAGCCCCAGCTCATCGCGGACGTCTCCTCGGAGGCGGCCACGGACGGCACCATCAACACGTTCATCGCCAGCCCCATCTGGTCCCCGGACGGCACCTGGTCCGCGTATGTGCGCGCGTACTACTTCAAGCCCACGACGGGAGACGCGGTGCTGTGTGGCGGAGCCCCCTCGCCGTGCGAGACGCGCCCGGGCAACGTCATCTTCCTGCGCGCCATCAACCCGGCGGATGGCACCGCCACCGGCGCCGAGGTGCGGCTCGCGGATGACGGCACGCTCCCGTCGTTCTCTCCGGACGGCCGCTTCATCGCCTTCATCAAGGCGGGCCAGCTCCACGTCCAGCAGATCGACCCGGCCACGGGCGCCCCGGTGAACGCGGCCATCGTCCACCCGAAGGGGGGCTACACCCTCCTGACGAGTGACAGCGACGACCACCGGCCGCGCTGGCAGCCCCGGTAGTCCAGTCCCTCGAAGTCCAAGGCCCGCGTTCCGGTGAAGAGTCCGGAGCGCGGGCCTTGAGTCCTTCGCGTGCGACGCGCCGGGGCTTGCCGGGCGCGATGGCGGCCCTGGTCGTCCGACGTCGTGCTCGGCCCGCCTTCTGGTGGAGTGTCCGGGGCACGGACCCTTCGTCCTCCGAGTGCGACGCGCCGGGCCTTGCGGCTCGGAGTGTCACCGGAATAGGGAGGGGCCCATGGCCCGCCGTCCGTGGGGGCCGTGCCCCGGAGGACTCGGATGAAGACTGGCTTGGTGATTCTCGGTGTCCTGCTGTTCGCCGGCTGCGCTTCCGTGCGGACCGCGCGGCTGGACGATGGCGGCGGTGGCACCGTGGCCGTTGACCCGCACCCGGACGCGGAGCCTGTGCGCCTGGAGACGCGGGCGGGCACCTTCCTGGTGCACCCGAACAACGCCGAGGATTTCTCGCGGGCGCTCGCCGGCGAGCCCACCCAACAGCACTACACCAGCGAGCTGCTGGCGGCGGACTGACGCCCAGGGCCCCCGGCCGCGTCCCCAAGTCGAGGGCGCGGCCCGGGAAAGCCTCGCGGCCGTCGTGCTTTCAGCCCACGACGACGATGCGGCGCCCCAGGGCTCGCGCCATCTGAGGCGAGGTCATCACCTCCAGCGCCTCACCGAGCTCACCACCGGCCGTGTCGAAGGCCGCGGCGATGACTTCCCCCACGGTGAGCTGGGCCTTCTCAGCGGCCACCCGGGCCCGTTGAGCCGTCCGCCGGAGCGCCGGCATCACCCGGCGACCCTGCCTGCGGACCGTGACGCTCTTGCGTGTCGTCCTCTTGGCCATGTGCTCCTCCCACCACGCGGTTCAGCGCGGGTGAGTACACCTGGGGTCTGACATATGCAGACGAGGTGCCAGTCGGCCGGTCACCTGGTGGGTAACATGCAGTACGGGTTTTCCCTGTGCTGAAGCAGGGTTCCAGGTTCACCACCCCACGGTAAACGGCGGGGTTCGAAACCGATTCCTCGTTCTGTCGAGATTTTTCGTTCAGCCAGCCCCGTAATCTCGACGTTTCGTTCAAGAGTTGAGAGTCGGCCAGAAGCCGCAAGGACTGTGAGTGTGCTCAGTCTTTAATGACTCGGGTGTCATTGGAACCCCGCCCTTTTTGTCGAAAAATTGGCAGTGCGGGGTAGGGGATGACACGCGAGTCGCGCTCTCGTGGGCGGAGTGTTCAGTGCGGTATACGCCGGCGCATGCCTCAGACCCTCTGCCCGAGCTGCGGTCATAGCCCCATCCCCCGGGGTGCCACTGCCTGTCCTTCCTGCGGCGAGCCCTTCGACCATCTGCAGTCGTACAAGAAGGCCGGGCGCACGCCGTTGGCCCGACTGGGGGACGCGGTGGACGACGACGCCACGGTGTTCGGTGGCGACCTGGTGACGAGCGCGGTGAGCGCGCATCCGGGCCCCGTGGCGGGCGTGCTGGGCGCGAGCGCGGCGGCGTGGTTCCTGCGCGCGGGTGGAGTGGTGGGCTCGCTCCAGGACCCGTCCTGGACGTACGGGCTGGTGGCGTTGGACCTGGTGCTCGCGCTGGTGCTGGTGCTCAACCGGGGACCCGCGAAGGGGCTCGCGCAGACGGGGCTGGTGCTCCAACTGCTGGCCACCGCGTGGCTCGCTCGCGCGGCGCCGACGGCTCCGGTGCACGTGGCCTACTTCGTGTTGGGCGTGGTGGCGCTGACGCTGGTGGTGGGCGAGCCGGGCGTGGCGCGGCGGTACGCGGGGCTGGGCCTGGGACTCGCCGTGGCGCTGGTGTCGGCGGCGCTGCTCGCGATGCCGGGGACGCTGACGCCGGGTGGTGGCGGTGGCGTCCGGCAGCTCCTGGTGGGCAGTGAGCTGGGGTACCGGTTGGAGCTGCCCGTGGGCTGGGAGCGGCTGACGCGCGAGCAGCTCTCCACGCACCTGCGGCTGCCCACTGCGACGCTGCACGGCAGTGGCGTGGGCTTCGGCGACCCGGCGCGAGGGCGCTATGGCCTGCTGTGGGTGGAGCGCACGCCGGGCGTGTCATTGGCGACGGGGTGTCAGGGCCTGCTGCGCTCGCTGGGGGGCGCATCGGACGCGCCGTTGACGCGGCCTGCTCCGACGGCGCTGGGCGGACGTACGCAGCTCTACGCGCTGAACACGTCGACGGGAGCGCGAGGCACGCTGGGCTGTGGGCTGCTGGCGGATGGTCGGCTGGTGGGGCTCGCCGTCGTCGCCGCCGGGTCGACTGATGCACAGGCGGGCGAGGCGCAGGGGGCCGCGGCCTTCGCGGCGGTGGGCGAGGGACTCGCGTTGCAGTAAAGGGCGGACCGCCATGAACGTTCAGGTCCTCTTCCACGACAACTGCTTCGACGGTGCCGCGAGCGCCGCGGTGTTCTCCCGCTTCTACCGGGAGCGCGTCCGCGCGGACGCGGCCTTTGGCTACCAGGGGCTGAATCACAAGCCGGGCGCGGAGGGTATCGACCCGGCGGTGTTCACCGGCGAGGAGAACGTCATCGTCGACTTCCGCTACAGCCAGGACGCGCGGCTGACGTGGTGGTTCGACCACCATGCCTCCGCCTTCCAGCAGCCGGGGGACGAGGCGCACTTCCGCGCGGACACCAGCGGGCGCAAGTTCCACGACGGACACCGCAAGAGCTGCACGAAGTACCTGGCGGACGTGGCCCACGAGCGCTTCGGCTGGGACGCTTCGTCGCTCGCGGACCTCATCCACTGGGCCGAAATCATCGACGGCGCGCAGTTTCCGTCGCCGCAGATGGCGGTGGCGCTGGAGGAGCCCGCGCTGCGCATCATGACGGTGCTGGAGGCGAACAAAGACGCGGCGCTCATCCCCGAGGTCATCCGGCGCATGCAGACGGAGTCGCTCGCGGAGCTCGCCGCCTCGCCGCTCATCGCCACGCCGCTGGCCCCGCTGCTCTCACGACACCAGGGGAACATCGAGCTGGTTCGCACGAAGGCCCGCTATGAGCGCGGCGTCGTCTTCTTCGACCTGGTGGACGAGGGCGTGGACAGCCTCAACAAGTTCATCGCGTACGCGCTCTATCCGGACGCGCGCTACACGCTGTGGGTGGGCAAGGGCGCGTCGCGCGCCAAGGTGTCCATCGGCTCGAACCCGTGGAAGCCGGAGCTGCGCAAGCACGACCTGTCCGCGATTGCGGGCCGGTTCGGCGGCGGAGGGCACCCGGTGGTGGCGGCGGCCAGCTTCAAGGCGGACCAGTCCGACAAGGCCCGCGCCGCGTACCAGGAGATTCTCGCGGAGCTGTCCACCGCGGGCTGACGGAGGCGCGGCGCGGTACTACTGGCGCTCGAAGAACGAGAAGCCGGCGTGCCGCAGCAGTCGAACCACCGTCACCATGGGCAGGCCCTGCACATTGGCGCGGTCTCCCTCCAGGTGCGCCAGCAGAGCCTGTCCCGCGCCTTCCACGCGGTAGCTGCCGCAGCAGCCCTCCCACTCGTTCAAGTCCAGGTAGCGCTCCAGCTCGTCGGGCGTCACCGGGTGGAAGGTGAGGCGGGCCGTCTCCACGGCTTCCTCGAGGTGGCCCCCGGGGCCAACGAGGCAGACGCCGGTGTGGATGTCGTGGGTGTGGCCCAACAGCTTGCCGAGTTGCACGCGCGCGGCGTCGCGGTCCACGGGCTTGGTGAGCGTCTCACCCGCGACTTCGACGAGCTGGTCGGCGCCCAGCACCCAGGCGTCCGGGTGGCGCGCGTGGACCGCTCGGGCCTTGCGGGCCGCCAGCTCTCGCACGGCCTCCCTGGCGGACAGGTGGGGGGCCACCGTCTCGTCCACGCCCGGGGATTGGGTGCGATAGGGCAGGCCCAGGCCATCCATCAACGCGCGGCGGGCGCTGGACGTGGAGGCCAGAATCAAATCTTTCATGGGGCTCCCACCCTAGTTCACACGTGCGTGGAAGGGATCCGCCCGCCGGGTGCGCATGCACGTCTCCGCTTCCCGGCCACGAGGTGATGGGGGGTCCACGCCCATGCGGGAGGGACACCGCCCACCGAGAGGGAATGCACGTTCCGCTTCCTGGCCACGAGGCGATGGGTGGTCCACCCCCGTGCGGAAGGGGCACCGCCCGCCAAGAGGGCATGCATGTCCCCGCTTCCCGGCCACGAGGCGATGCGTGGTCCACCCTCGTGCGGGAGGGGCACCGCCCGCCGAGGGGGCATGCACGTCCCGTTTCCCGGCCACGAGATGATGCGTGGTCCACCCGCGTGCGGGAGGGACACCGCCCGCCGAGCGAGCATGCACGTCCCCGCTTCCCGGCCACGAGGTGATGCCGTAGCCTGACGCCCCATGTCGCGGCGCGGTCTGTTCGCCCTCTGCCTCCTCCTCACCGCCTGTAAGCGGAACGCCTCGGCCCCGGACACGGGTGACGCCGGTCCGCCGGAGGTGTCGGCGGTGAAGGCCCCGGCGGCGAACGCCGCTCCGGTGGAAGGCGCCGAAGGTGGCTCTCGTCCAGTGCAGCCGCTCGCGGTGTGTCGCGCGCAAGGCAGCTCTCCCTTGGACGCGGCGCGCGGGTACTACGACGGAGGCCGCTTTGAGGAAGCGTTGTCCTGCGCGGCGCAGGCGGCGGCCCTGGAGCCGGACCTGGCCGCGGCCCATGCCGAGCGCGGCGTGGCGCTGGCCGCGCTGGGCCGAGAGCCGGAGGCCCAGCTCGCCTTCGCGCGGGCGCTCGCCATCGACCCTGGAGACGCGGACGCGCTGCTGGGCGCGGCGCACCTGTACGCGGTGCAGCTGCCGTCCACTCGTGAGCGGGACGAGCTGGGCACGCTCTACGCCGAGCGAGGCCTGTCCCAACCCGGCACGCCTCCGGAGTTGATTCCCCACCTGGCGCTGGTGTCGGCCATGGCCTTCAACGATTTGGGCCAGGCGGAAGAGGCCCTGGCGCGCGCGGCCATCGTCCTGGCCCGGGAGCCGGGAAGCCGGGAGGCGCTCTACGAGCGGGCCCTGGCCCTCTTCGAGCTGTGTCGCTTCTCCGAGGCGAAGGCGGCCTTCCTGGGGCTCGTCTCCGACACGGAGCGCGCCGCGCACGCGCACCAGCACCTGGGCCTCCTGCTGGAGCGCGAGGGCAAGTGGAAGCAGGCGCAGGCGCATTTCGAAAAGGCCCGGAGCCTGGCGCCCGAGGACTTCCCGACGCCGCCCCTGCCTGGCGAGGACGCCTTCCGCGTGGACGTGGCGCGCGCCGTGTCCGAGCTGCCCGTGGACATGCGGAGCGACCTGGAGGGCGTGCCCGTCACCGCGGAGGAGCTGCCGGCGGAGAGTGACCTGCTGGCCAACCAGCCGCCGCTGTCGCCCACCATCCTTGGATTGTTCAGGGGGCCGCCGCTGGGCGCGCCGTGCGACGGAACGGAGACGCCGTGCCGCTCCGTGGTGCTCTACCGGCGCAACCTGGCGAGGGCGGTGCGCACGCCGGCGGAGCTGCGCGAGCAGATTCGCGTGACATTGCTGCACGAAATCGGGCATCTGCGAGGGGAAGACGATGAAGAACTGGCCGCGCGCGGCCTGGAGTGACGCGAATGGCCATCCCCGTAACGCTTCCCGTGGCACGTACGACTCCCAAGGGCGCGAAGTCCCTGCGCACTGGAAACCCCTGGCTGTACCGCACCGAGCTCGCCGCCCCGCCCGACGTGACGGGCCCTGGCGCGGTGGTGCTGGTGGTGGACTCGCAGGGCAACCCCATTGGCCAGGCCCTCTACGCGCGGCGCTCCCCGCTGGCGCTGCGGCTGCTGACGCGCAAGCCTCCGCGCGAGCAGCCGGTAAACGACCTCTTCTTCCGCCGTCGCCTGGAAGCCGCGCTCGCGCGCAGGGCCTCGCTGTCCGGGCGTGACGGCCTGCGGCTGGTGCACGGTGAGTCGGACCAGCTGCCCGGCCTCTTCGTGGACCGCTACGGCAAGGGCCTGACGCTCCAGACGCTCTCCGAGGGCATGGATGCCCGCAAGGAGTCCCTGGCGAAGATGCTGGTGGAGCTCACCGGCGCCACCCACGTGGTGTGCCGCGACGACGCCTCCGGCCGCGACTTCGAGGGCCTCCCGCGCGAGTCGCGCTTCCTGCACGGAGAGGGCACGTCGCGCTTCACGTACCACGAGGGCGACAACCGCTTCGAAGTGGACCTGCTCGGCGACATGAAGACGGGCGCCTTCCTGGACCAGGTGGACAACCACCTGCGCGCCGGAGAGCTGGCGCGGGGCGAGGCGCTGGACCTGTTCAGCTACCACGGCGGCTTCGCGCTGGCCCTGGCGCGCAACTCCGAGTCGGTGCTGGCGGTGGAGCAGGACGAGAAGGCCGCCGCGCGCATCGGCGAAAACGCCCGCGCCAACAACCGGACGAACGTCAGCGTGGAGAACGCCAACGCCTTCGACGTGCTCAAGCGCTTCGACTCACAGAGCCGGCGCTTCGACACCATCGTGTTGGACCCCCCGGGGCTCGCCAAGCGCCGCGAGGGCCTGGAGACCGCGCTGCGCGCCTACCACGAGCTGAACCTGCGCGCGCTGCGGTGCTTGAAGCCGGATGGCCTGCTCGTCACCTGCTCGTGCTCCGGCAAGTTGGACCGCGCGGGCTTCGAGGAGATGCTGCTCGGCGCCGCGGCGGACGCCAAGCGCCCCATCCAGATTCTGGAGCGCCGGGGCGCGGGCCTGGACCACCCGGTGCTCGGGGGGTTGGCGGAGACGGAGTACCTCAAGGCCCTCTACGTGCGCGCCCTCTAGCAGCGCGCACGGGGACGACGGGGCTGCTCACGACAGCCCCAGCTCCTTGCGCAGCTTGCCTACGATCTTGAAGTACTCGGTCCGGGGGAAGGGGACATTGAGGATGTGGAAGTCCTTCTTGGCCAGCCCCACGCAGCCGAAGCAGTAGTTGCAGTCCTGCAGGTTGCGGCAGAGCACCAGGTACGCGCTGGTGGTGCAGTTCTCGCTTTGCAGACAGTAGGCGCACGCGTGACAGCTCTTGCACTCCACGCAGTGCGAGCAGTTGTTGCACAGCTCGCACCGCGTGCAGTGGGTGCACTGGAAGCAGCTGTCGCAGTCCTTGCAGAACATGCAGTTGGCGCAGCGTTGACAGCCCTCGCACGCGTAGGAGCCGGGGTTGCCGGGGTCCGACGCGTAGCTCTTGGTGAGCTTCTGCAACTGCTCCAGGAACTCCCGCTTGCCCAGCGCCGACACCAGCGCGCGCGCCGCCTTCTCCGCGGCGAGCGGATCCACTGCGTCGGGCCGAGTACCTTTCTCCTTCACCACCCGGGACACTCCTTGCCCGTTGTCGGGGCTCACTGAAGCCGGGCCAGCCCGGCCAGGTCGATTCCTCGCGCCACCCGCCGCACCTCCACCGTCCCCGGGAAGCCTCGGCTGGTGACGGCCACCACGAAGCGGTCCCCCACCAGGAGATTGGCCTCCGCCAGCGCCTCCTCCGCGTCGTATCTCACGAAGCCCACCGCGTCCTTCCAGTGGATGGGGGCCGCCGGGTCGCTGGGCGCCCGGCCCTTGGCCCGGTCCGCCGCGTCGCGGATGGCCTGTCCAATCTTCTCGCCCATCGTCGTGTCCACGATGCGCACCTTCACCTCTCGCCCCTCACCTCGGGTGAACAGGCGCTCGGCCTCGGACACGGACACTTCCCCGTACTTGCCGGTGGAGCCCTGCGTCCGCGCGACGGTGAAGCCCTCCAGCGTCTCTGGGAGGAAGGGGGCCAGCGACTTGAAGTACACGCAGGGCGCGCTCGCGGCTGGCACGGAGGTTTCCACCTCGCTCAAGGCGGCGTCACGCTCCAGGCATCCGACACCCGGAGCGAGCGCGAGCAGGGCGGCGGAGAGGCGGAGGAGAAAGTTGTCGCGCACGGACGAATCAAAGGGTATCCCCGGCCCGCGCGCAATGGACCTCTCGAAGCTCAACCCTCCTCAGCGCGAGGCCGTGGTTACCCTCCAGGGGCCCTTGCTGGTCCTCGCTGGCGCTGGCAGCGGGAAGACCCGCGTCATCACCCACCGCATCGTCCACCTGCTCAACGAGCGACCAGACCACATCCTGGCTCGCAACATCCTCGCCGTCACCTTCACCAACAAGGCGGCCACGGAGATGAAGGAGCGCCTGGTCCACATGGCCGGGCCCCGTGCGCAGGGCGTGCTGGTGTGCACCTTCCACGCCTTTGGCGCGGAGATGCTCCGCGAGGACATCCACCGCCTGGGGTGGCCCAAGAAGTTCGCCATCGCGGACATGGGCGACCAGCTGGCCATCATCCGCCGCGCCATGCGCGAGCACCGCATCGACGACCGCTCCTTCGACGCGCGCAAGGTGCTCAACCTCATCTCCAAGGCGAAGAACTCCGGCAAGGCCCCGGAGCCCAAGCCGGAGGGCATCGGTGATGACTACGACCTCATCACCCACATGGTGTACCCGGACTACCAGCTCGCGCTGAAGGCGCAGGGCTCGGTGGACTTCGACGACTTGCTCCTCTTGCCCGCGCGCCTGCTGCGCGAGCACTCGGACCTCTACGTCAAGTACACGCGCCGCTTCCGCTATCTGCTGGTGGACGAGTTCCAGGACACCAACCTGGCCCAGTTGGACGTGCTCAAGCTGATGGCCGGCGAGTCGCGCAACGTGTGCGCGGTGGGTGACGACGACCAGTGCATCTACTCGTGGCGCGGCGCGGAGGTGCGCAACATCCTCCACTTCGACCACTTCTTCCCGGGCAGCAAGGAAGTGCGGCTGGAGCAGAACTATCGCTCCGTGCAGATGGTGCTGGACGCGGCCAACGCCGTCATCGCGAAGAACCCCGAGCGCAAGGCCAAGCAGATGTGGACCGACCGCAAGGGCGGCCCCAAGGTCAAAATCGTGGCGTGCCCCAATGACGAGGAGGAGGCCCGCTTCGTCGCGCACGAAATCCAGAAGCACGTGTCGCTGGGCGTCCCCGAGGACGACATCGCGGTGCTCTACCGGACCAACGGCCAGTCCCACCCGGTGGAGGAGATGCTGCGCGAGAAGGGCATCCCCTACGAAGTCGTGGGCGGCAGCGAGTTCTTCGACCGGCGCGAGGTGAAGGACGTCATCGCGTACTTCAAGGTCATCGTGAACCGGCTGGATGAAATCTCCCTCATGCGCATCGTCAACGTCCCGTCCCGGGGCATTGGCGACGTGACGATGGAGCGGCTGCACGGGCACTCGCGCTCCGAGGGCGTCACCCTGTGGACGGTGATGCGCAAGGCCACCGAGTACGAGGACCTGCCTCCCGGCGCCGGCGAGAAGGTCCGCGAGTTCGTGGAGCTGGTGGAGCGCTACCGCGCGGCCTACGAGCACGGCCAGCTGGCCACCGTGACGCGCAAGCTGCTGGAGGAGATCGGCTTTCGCGAGGCCACGCGCGCCCACGCTCCCAGCGCCACCAGCGCGGACAAGAAGCTCAAGGGCGTGGACGGGGTGCTCGGCTCGCTGGAGCGCTTCGAGAAGCGCGAGGGCCCCAAGGCCAGCCTCCTGACGTACCTCAACCGCCTCAGCCTGGACACCAAGCAGGAGGAGGAAGACGACGTGCCCGGCGCCAACCGCCGCGTCACGCTGATGACGGTGCACGCCTCCAAGGGCCTGGAGTACCGGCTCGTCTTCTTCATCGGCATGGAGGAGGACCTGATGCCGCACGGCGGCATGCAGGGCGAGGCGCAGAACCTGGAGGAGGAGCGCCGCCTCTGCTACGTGGGCATCACCCGCGCCAAGGAGCTGCTGTACCTCACCCGCGCCGTCACCCGGGTGAAGCGCGGCAAGGAAGTCCCCCGGACGCCCTCCCGCTTCCTGGAGGACCTGCCCCCCGAGGTCGCAGAGCACGTCTCCATGGACGCGCCGCGTCAGGGCGACCCCACGCCGGAGGAGAAGAACTTCTTCGCGAACCTGAAGGAGCGCTTCAAGAAGCCGGCGCCCGGGGCTCCAGGGGGCGGTGGGGTGCCCGGGCGGTAGGGTGGGGTGGGGGCGGCAGGCGAGCATTCCAGGGGCGAGGCCCCGCCAACCTTGACTTGATCCTCCATGCCGACTAGGAGGGTCGGCCTTTCCAGGCCTCCGTGGAGTTTCGACGGCGGACCTGCGGTTGGTTAGGCACGTTCAGCGGTCCCCCGGCATGCACCTGGCGGCCGCGAGAAGTTTGGAGTGCAAGAAATGTCGCAGAAGACCTACAGCGCGAAGGCTGGGGACATCAAGCGCCAGTGGCACGTCGTTGACGTGTCCGACAAGGTGCTGGGCCGCGCGGCGAGCCAGATTGCCACCCTCCTCAAGGGCAAGCACAAGGCCATCTACACGCCGTCCATCGACACGGGCGACCACGTCATCGTCATCAACGCCGACAAGGTGAAGGTGACGGGAACGAAGGAGCAGGACAAGCTCTACTACCGGCACTCCCGTGCGGGTTTCCCTGGTGGCTTGAAGATCACCAACCTGGCGAAGCTCCGTCAGCGTCACCCCGAGGACGTCATCCTCAACGCCGTGCGTCGCATGATGCCCCGCAACGCGCTGGGCCGGCAGATGATGACGAAGCTGAAGGTCTACGCAGGTGACACCCACCCGCACGCCGCCCAGAAGCCGGCCGCGTTCGCGGTCGAGGCGTAAGGGAGACAACGTCCATGCCCATTCACCAAGAGCTCGGTTTCTACGCCACCGGCCGCCGCAAGGAAGCCACCGCCCGCGTGTGGCTCCGTCCCGGCACGGGTCAGGTCACCGTCAACGGTCGGGAGATCAACGACTACTTCGGTCGTGAGACCTCGAAGATGGTCCTCAATCAGCCCCTCGAGATTCTCGAGCAGAAGGGGAAGCTCGACGTCACCGTGAACGTTCGCGGCGGCGGTCTCTCCGGTCAGGCCGGTGCCATCCGTCACGGCATCGCCCGCGCCCTGTGCGCCTTCAACCCGGAGTTCCGTCCGGCGCTGAAGAAGGCCGGCTTCCTCACCCGCGATGCTCGCGCGGTCGAGCGCAAGAAGTACGGTCAGCCGGGCGCGCGTCGCCGGTTCCAGTTCTCCAAGCGCTAACCGCTCAGGTTGGTTGCTCGGTTGTCTCCCGCGGCGGAGGCTCTCTCACGAGGGTCTCCGCCGTGGTGTTTTCCGGGACTCACTGTTTCCCTCGGTCGCTTCGGCGCGGGGGCGTCTGCTACGATTCCAGGCGCCCATGGAACTGAATGAGATTCTCCAGATCGCCCTGCGCGGCGGTGCCTCCGACATTCATCTCAAGGCAGGTCTGCCGCCCATGTTCCGGGTGGATGGCTCGCTGGTGCCGTTGAAGGACGGCCGTCGCCTCCCTCCGGAGGAGGTGGCGCGCATGGCCTTCGGCATCATGAACGAGTTCCAGAAGGAGAAGTTCAAGTCGAGCAACGAGGTGGACCTGGCGTACGGCGTTCCGGGCCTGGGCCGCTTCCGCGTGAACGTCTTCCAGCAGCGCGGCACGGTGGGCGCGGTGCTGCGAGTCATCCCGTTCAAGGTGATGACCATGCAGGACCTGCTGCTGCCGCAGGTGCTGGCGAAGATTTGCGGTGAGGAGCGCGGCCTCGTGCTGGTGACGGGGACGACGGGCTCGGGCAAGTCCACGACGCTGGCGGCGATGATCGACCACATCAACGCCAACGAGACCAGCCACATCATGACGATTGAGGACCCCATCGAGTTCCTCATCCGGGACAAGCGCTCCATCGTGAACCAGCGCGAAGTGGGCGTGGACACGATGAGCTTCGCGCAGGCGCTCAAGAGCGCGCTGCGGCAGGACCCGGACGTCATCCTCGTGGGCGAAATGCGAGACCACGAGACCATCGAAACGGCGCTGCACGCGGCGGAGACGGGCCACCTCGTCATGTCGACGCTGCACACGCTGGACGCAACGGAGACTGTCAACCGCATCGTCTCCGCCTTCCCGCCGCACCAGCAGAAGCAGGTGCGCATCCAACTCGCGAGCGTGCTCAAGGGCGTGGTCAGCCAGCGCCTGGTGCCGCGCGCGGATGGCAAGGGCCGCGTAGCCGCCGTCGAAGTGCTGCGCGTCACGGCGCGCGTGCGCGAACTCATCGAGGACAAGGACCGGACGAAGGAGATTCACGACGCCATCGCCCAGGGCACCGACTCCTACGGCATGCAGACCTTCGACCAGTCGTTGATGAGCCTGGTGCGACAGGGACTGGTGACGTACGAGGAGGCCCACCGCCAGGCGTCCAACCCGGACGACTTCGCGCTGCGCTTCTCCGGCATCAGCGGCACGTCCGACTCGAAGTGGGACAACTTCGACGCGAAGCCCGGCGATGCCCGCCCGATTCCCGGCTCGGCCGCCTTCGCGCAGAAGGGCGCGCCCACGGGTGCCGCCGCGCCGCCGCCGGCCGCTCCGCCCACGCCGGTGCCCGCCCAGGCCCAGCAGCGTCCGGGACCGCCCATGGCGCCCGCCGCCGCGCGTCCGCCCGCGCCCGCTCAGGCCGCGAGGCCTCCGGCGCCCGTGCCCCCGCGTCCGGCGCCCGCGCCAGCCCCGGCTCCCGCTCCAGCGGCGGGTGGGGACGACGACTTCCAGATCGAACGCTTCTGAGGGATGGCCGGGCCCATCTGTTTCAACAGATGGGCCGGCACGCCTGCGTGGGCGCATCGAGAGCCCGAGTCGCCCTTATCAGCGGACGAGCGCTCCGGCCTGTCGGATCCACGGAGGCAGGGCAGGGCACCTGCCGCTTCGAGTCGCTCCGGGCCCGCGAACGGGCCTGGCCTCGACGCAAGCGCCGCGTCGCTACGCGTCTTCCTCGCCCAGCATGGCGCGCAGGCGTGACAGGCGCAGCGGGCCCATGAGGCCCTCGCGAGCGAGCACCTGGAGCAACTGCGCGGTGGCGTGCACCTTGGCCTCCTGCTCCTCCTCGGGCTTGTTGGCGATCTCCGCGTCAATCACCGCCTCGATGTGCTCGGGGTTGATGGGCGCGGGCCCTTCCTCCCAGGCGATGTCGAACAGCGCGCGCGCCATGGTCTCCCGCACCTTGCGCTCGCCCTCGTCCGTCGCGCTCTTCACGAACCCGAGGCGGAGGGCATCCACCGCCTCCTTGGTGAGCGCCGCCAGCGCGGGCACCTCGCTCAGGGACTCCTTCACGTAGTCCCGGTCGAACGAGTCCACGTCCTGCGCGTAGCCGAAGGCCTCCTCGAGGAGGATGGAGGCGATGAACGCGTCCGTCTCCTCCTCGCTGGCGCCTTCCTCGGCCAGAGCCTCGCGGGCCTTGCGGGCCGGCTCGCCCAGCTCCGCGTCGTCCAGCAACGCGCGCGCGGACGCATGGGCCGCCAGCAGCACGAGCGCCGCCTGGGCATCCGAGGACAGGATGCGGCCTCCCACATCCATCAGGATGGAGGCCTCGTGCGGGTGTGCCTTGGCGGTCTCGGTGAAGGACTGCTCCTCCGGGGAGAGGGATTCTCCAGCCTGCTGCTTGCGGAGCGTCTCCTTCGCGACATCGGCGGTGAGGAAGCGGGCGAGGACAGGGTGCATGCCCGCGCCTGTTACCACATGCTACGTATCCCGCCATGCTCTCGGAGGATGAAGGACCGGAGGCCGTCCAGCGCGCCACGGATGCGGGCCTCAAGCTCCTGGCCGCCCGTGCCCGCACCCGCCACGAGCTGCTCCAGGCCCTGGAGCGCAAGGGCTTCCCCGCCTCCGTGCGCGACGCCGCGCTCGCCCGGCTCCAGGGCTGGGGTTATCTCGACGACGTTCGCTTTGGCCGTGAGCGCGCCGCCTCCCTCCTGAGCGGGGGCAAGGGGCCCGCCGCCGTCCTCCAGCGCCTCCACGCGCATGGGCTGTCGGAGGAAGAGGCCCGGAGCGCGCTCGACGCCGCCCGCGCCACGGTGGAGTTCGACGCCGTCGCCGCGGCGCGCACCGCCCTGGAGAAGCGCGGGCTGTCGGCTCGCCCGCCCGACGGGAAGGCGTGGGCCCGCGCGGCTCGGTTCCTGTCGGGTCGTGGATTCTCCCAGGACGTCATCCATCAGCTCCTGGGAGAACCTTCGCTGGACCCCTCGGGGCCGGACGAATAGCGTGGTGTCGATGCGTTCCGCCGTCGCCTTCCTGACCACCGTCCTGCTGTTCACCTCCGGCTGCGCCGCCCTCTCCGGCAGCCAGGGCGGAGACCCCGACTACGCCGTCACCGCCGAGGAGAACCTCCTGCTCGGCAGCGATGCCCTGGAGAACAAGGACTTCCTCAAGTCCCAGAAGTACTTCGAGTACGTCCGCGCCAAGTTCCCCTACCAGGAGGCCGCGCGCGAGGCGGAGCTGCGGCTGGCGGACCTGGACTTCGCCCGCGAGGCCTTCCCGGAGGCCCGGGACCAGTACCAGTCCTTCATCAAGCTCCACCCCACCCACCCCAAGGTGGACTACGCGGCCTTCCGCTCCGCCCTCACCCACGTGGAGGAGTACCCCTCCGACTTCTTCGCCCTCCCGCCCTCGGAGGAGAAGGACCAGGCCGAAATTCGCGCGGGGCTGTCCACCATGGAGGAGTTCCTCCGCCAGTATCCGGATTCGCAGTACGCCCCGGAGGCCAAGAAGCACGCCGACGAGGCGCGCAAGCGGCTGGCCGAGCACGAGCTGTACGTGGCCCGCTTCTACACGAAGCGCGAGCGCTGGAAGGCCGTCGCCCAGCGCCTGGAAGGGCTGCTCGTCAAGTACCCGGGCACGCCCGTCGAGGAGGAGGCCCTCTTCGACCTCCACGCGGCCTACGTGAAGCTGAATGACCCGAAGCGCGCGGAGGAGACGCTGCGCCAGGTGCTGCGCCGCCTGCCCGGGACTCCCGCCGCGGAGAAGGCCCAGCGCATGCTGGGCACGTGAGGACGACGGAGGAGTGGAGCCGCCTGGGCGGCCTGGTCATCGCCGCACTGGCGGTGCTCGCCGCCTGCGCGGTGCTCATCCCCCGGCTCCTGGGGTTCGCCGCCGGGCCCGAGGCGGAGGTCATCACCGCCCTGAAGCGCACCGAGGCCTACGGGCTTTCCCTGCCCATCCCCCACTCGGCCGTTCCGCTCACCTCCGAGGAGCTCCACTTCGCCCGAATCACCGTGACGGTGGAGCCCGGCGCGAAGCGGGCGGAGGCCTTCGCCACCCTCGACTTCGAGGGAAGGCTGGGCGCCACCCAGGTGGGCACCGCCGGGGTGGAGCGGGTGCCCTTCGTCTTGAAGGACGGCGACTGGACGCCGGAGCCCTCCGCCGCGCCTCGGCTGGTGGCCGTCGTCGCCGCGCTGGAGGCCCGGCGCCGCGCGCTCGAGACGGCGGACGCGGAGGCCTTGTCCCGACTGTTGGCGCCTGGAAATCCCGGAGTGGCGGGACCCGAATGGGACGAGCTGAAGATGCTGCGAGGACGCGTCTATCGGGCGGAGGCGTGGTACATCCGCCTGGAGCGGGAAGAAGCGGTCGTCACGGAGCACTGGCGGCTGCAGGGCTCTCTCCCGTCGAGGCCGGTGGACACCCGGGGCCAACGGTCTCTGTCGCTCACACTTCACGGTGATGAATTCTTGTTTTCGCCCGGGCTCATGTAGGCTACCTGCGTCGGAGGCAGGGCCCGAGGACGGGCCGAGTCATGGAAGAGCCCCTCAAGCAGCTACTGACCCTCGGGCGCGGCTACTTCGAGAAGAAGCAGTACGCCCAGGCCGAGCAGTACCTCGCGAAAATCGTCGAGCAGAATCCGACGTTCGCGGACGTATTCAACATGCTCGGCATCATCTACCACGACCAGGGCCAGTTCGCCCGGGCGCAGCGGGCGTTCGAGTCCGCGCTGAACCTGAATCCGGCCTACACCGAAGCGGCGCTGAACCTGGCGGTCATCTACAACGACATGGGGAAGTACGCCGAGGCGAAGGAGGTCTACCAGGCCGCCTTGTCCCGGCAGAAGACCGGCCCCGGCGAGCTGGACCCCTACGTCGAGAAGAAGATCGCCAACATGTACGGCGAGATTGGCGACGTGTACGCGTCCAGCGGCGCATGGCAGAAGGCGATTGAGGAGTACCGCCGCGCGCTGGGCCTGTGTCCCCAGTTCGTGGACATCCGCCTCAAGCTGGGCAACGCCCTGCGCGACGCGGGTGACAACGTGGCGGCCATCGCCGAGTACGAGCAGGTCATCACGCAGAACCCAGCCTTCATCCCGGGCCGTATCCAGTACGGCGTGGCGCTGTACTCCGCTGGACGCAGGGCGGAGGCGGTGCAGGTGTGGGAGGACGTGCTGGCGCGCAGCCCCGACAACAAGAGCGCGCAGATGTATCTCAACCTGGTGAAGGACCCCGGCAAGGTGGAGCAGGCGGGTTGATGACCATGGATATCGCGAAGACCTATGCCCTGAAGTTCATCTCCGGGAAGTACCAGGGCGGAGAGTTCCCGCTGAAGGCGGAGAAGCAGATCGTCATCGGCCGCTCCAGCGAGCTGGACATGGTGCTCGTCGAGGACATGGTCTCTCGCAAGCACGCGAAGATCAGCTTCTCGGATGGGAAGATCACCATCGAGGACCTCGGCTCGACCAACGGCACCTTCGTCAACGGCGAGAAGGTGAAGCAGGCCCGGCTCAAGGAGGGGGACCGCATCCTCATCGGGACCTCCATCCTCAAGCTCGTACACCAGGGCGCTGACGGCGCCAACGTGGACGAGGGCATGGCCAAGCTGAAGTTGGAGGAGGCCGCCGCCGCCCAGGCCGCGCGGACCACCACCAAGGGCAGCTCCATGACGGGGAAGATTGAGGAAATCCCCCTGCCGGACCTGCTCCAGCTCTTCCACACCTCCAAGAAGAACGGCGTGCTGGTGGTCAACAGCGCCCAGGAGGGGAAGATCTACCTGCGCCAGGGTCGCGTCTACTACGCGGTCATCAACGAGAACCACAACCTGGGGCCGCAGAAGAGCTTCAACCGCATCATCACCTGGGAGCAGGGCGACTTCGAGCTGCGTCCGGCGGACAGCCAGGAGTTCATGGTGGAGCTGGACTCGTCCACGGAGGCGCTGCTGATGGACGCGCTCCGTCAGCTCGACGAGCTCAAGCGCCTCCAGCCGAGCCTGCCGCCTCCGGAGGCGATGCTCCAACTGGTCGTCCCGCTGGTGCCGCCGCTCAAGGAGCTGACGCCGGAGCTGTTGGACGTGCTCCAGCTCGTCATCAACCAGGGGACCCTGGTGGGGGTGTTGGACCGCGCGGACGCGGACGACGTCGTCACGGCCGAAGGGCTGGTCCAGCTCCTCAAGCGCGAGTACGTGCGCATCATCTGAGTCGTACACAGGGCCCGCCCCTCATCCGGGCGGGTCCGCAAAGGGGAACACGCCGTGGCGGACGCGAAGTCGGTGAAGCGCCTGCGCCTCACCGAGCTGAGTCACTGCGCGGGTTGCGCGGCGAAGCTCAAGGCCGGGGACCTGTCGAAAATCCTGGGGGGACTGAAGTCCACCCGTGGCCCCCAGGCCCTGGTGGGCTTCAACACGAACGACGACGCGGCGGTGTATCGCCTCGCGCCCGGCCTCGCCGTGGTGGAGACGGTGGACTTCTTCCCGCCCGTGGTCGACGACCCGTTCCAGTTCGGCGCCATCGCCGCGGCGAACGCGCTGTCGGACATCTACGCGATGGGGGCGAAGCCGCTGTTCGCGCTCAACCTCGTGGGCTTCCCGGACGGCCTGCCGCTGTCGGTGCTCTCCAAGATTCTGGCGGGCGGTCAGTCCAAGGCGGAGGAGGCGGGCATCCCCATCCTCGGCGGCCACAGCATCCGAGACCCCGAGCCCAAGTACGGTCTGGCCGTCACCGGCGTGGTGCACCCGAAGAAGGTGCTCACCAACGCGGGCGCGAAGCCGGGTGACGTGCTGCTGCTCACCAAGCCGCTGGGCACGGGCATCGCCACCACGGCCATCAAGCGGGGGCTCGCCTCGAAGCAGCTCCAGAAGCGCGTCATCGCCGTGATGACGACGCTCAACCGCGCCGCGGGCGAGGTCTTCGCGTCGGGCCGGTTCAAGGTGAACGCGCTCACGGACGTGACGGGCTACGGGCTGTTGGGCCACCTCTTGGAGATGATGACGGGCGCGAAGACGCGCGCGGCCATCGACCTGGAGCGCATCCCCCTCATCGCGGAGGTGCCCTCGCTGGCCGAGGCAGGGGTGGTTCCGGGTGGCACCCGCTCCAACCTGGCCCACGTCCAGAAGAAGGTCCGCTTCCCCAAGGGACTGCCGGAGGCGATTCAGTGGGTGCTCGCCGACGCGCAGACCAACGGGGGGCTGCTGGCCAGCGTGCCCGCGAGCGACGCGCTCAAGGCCCTCAAGGCCCTGGACAAGGCGGGCGTGGACGCGGCCCTCATCGGTGAAGTGCGGGCGGGTCGCCCCGCCATCGAAGTCATCGGCTGAGCAGCCCACCCCCCCGGGCCAGGGACAACGGGCTGGGATTTCGCTCCCGGGGTGGGGCTCCGCTAGCATTGCACCCCGGCATGTCGCTGTCCCCCCGCCCCCTCCTGGCCCTCGTCGCCTTCCTCTGCCTTGTCCCCGTCACCTCGGGTGCCGGCGAGCGCCCCGCGCGCATCGTCATCGACCCGGGGCACGGTGGAATCAAGGAGGGTGCGAAGGGGCCGGGCGCGCTGCGTGAGAAGGAAGTGGCGCTGCGGATTGCCCACCGGCTGCGCTCGAAGCTGGAGGCCGCGGGGGGCGAGGTCTACCTGACGCGGGAGCGCGACGCGCTGGTGTCGCTCACCGAGCGCGTGGAGATGACGAACGACCACGGCGCGGACCTCTTCATCTCCATCCACGCCAACTCCATGCCCACGCCCCGCATGCGCGCGCGCACCGAAGGCGTGGAGACCTACTTCCTGTCTGCGAGTGCCTCGGGCGAGGCGGCCCTGGCGGTGGCGGACCGGGAGAACGCGGAGGCGCCCATGTCCCGCGTGGCGCGCGGCGATTCGACGCTGGCGCTCATCCTGGAGGACCTGGTCCGCACGGAGGCGCACTCGGACTCGTCTCGTCTCGCCTATTCCATCCACCCCCGGCTGGTGGCGCGCACTCGAGCGGCGGACCGGGGTGTGCAGCAGGCGCCCTTCTTCGTGCTGTCCGGCGTGGAGTGTCCGGCCGTGCTCGTCGAGGTGGGCTACATCTCCCATCCGGAGGAGGGCGTGCGGCTGGGGCGGGACGACTACCAGGAGAAGCTGGCCGAGGCCATCAGCGAGGGCGTGCTCGCCTTCCTGCGAGAGACGCGTCGTCGGGACGCCGCCAGGCCCGCCCAGGTGGCCGGCCCCGTCTCCCCCTGAGTCGACAGGCGGGCGACGCGGGCGACACGCGCGTGTCGCGGCTCTGGTAGAGAAGGGACGCTCGCCTCACTTCCCCAGGAGCCCGCCGTGCGTTCCTTCCAACGTGGTGCGCTGGACCTTCGCCCCGTCATCATCACCCCCGGAGTGTCCCGCTATGCGGAGGGCTCCGTGCAGGTGGAGTTCGGCCACACCAAGGTGCTCGTCACGTGCTCCACCGAGGAGCGCGTCCCCCCGCACCTCATGGGCAAGGGCACCGGCTGGGTGACGGCCGAGTACGGCATGCTTCCCCGCGCCACGCACACGCGCAACCATCGCGAGGCGGCCAAGGGAAAGCAGACGGGCCGCACCATGGAAATCCAGCGGCTCATCGGCCGCTCCCTGCGCGCCGCGGTGGACCTGTCCACGCTGGGCGTGCGCACCCTCACCCTGGACTGTGACGTGATTCAGGCGGACGGCGGCACGCGCACCGCCTCGATTACCGGCGCCTATGTGGCGCTGGTGCTCGCGCTGCGCTCGCTGCAGAAGGCGGGCACCCTCACCAAGACGCCCAAGCTGACGCCCATGGCCGCGGTGTCCGTGGGCGTGGTGGGCGGCGAGGTGCGCGTGGACCTGGACTACGAGGAGGACTCGAAGGCGGACGTGGACCTGAACATCGTGGCCACCGGTGATGGGCGCATGGTGGAGGTGCAGGGCACCGCCGAGCACCAGCTCTTCGACCGCAAGACGATGGACGCGATGCTCGACGGGGGCCTGGCCGCCATCCAGCAGCTCGTCGCCGCGCAGGCCAAGGCGCTCGAATGACGACGGGCAAGTCCAAGCTCCTCTTCGCCACCACCAACAAGGGAAAGCTGCGCGAGCTGCGGGAGCTGGTGGGGGACTCGGTGGAGGTGGTGTCGCTTGGGGACCTGGCGCCCATCCCCGAGCCCGAGGAGGACGGCGACACCTTCGAGGCCAACGCCGTGAAGAAGGCGCTGGCGTACGCCCGGGCCACCGGCCTGCCCGCGTTGGCGGACGACTCCGGGCTGTGCGTGGACGCGCTGGAGGGACGGCCCGGCGTGCTGTCCGCCCGGTACGCGCCGGGGGACGACCAGGCCCGGTACCAGAAGCTGCTCGCGGAGCTGACGGGGGTGCCCGACGCGAAGCGCACGGCGTCGTTCCGCTGCGCGCTGGCCCTGGCGTGGCCGGATGGCCGGACGCACGTGGAGGAGGGGCGGTGCGAGGGCCGCATCGGCCATGCGCCGAGCGGGACGCATGGCTTCGGTTATGACCCCATCTTCATGTTTCCGGACAGTGGCCGGACGATGGCGGAGCTGACCCCGGAGGAGAAGTCCGCCGTGTCTCACCGGGGCGCGGCCTTCCGGAAGATGAAGCCGAAGCTGCTGCTCGCCACCAGCACTTGAGCGCGCTGGTCAGGCACGTTGCCCTTGCGCGTCCGTCCGCGATGGTTCAACAATGCCGCACTCTACTTTTCGGGGCGTAGCGCAGCCTGGTAGCGCACCTGCCTTGGGCGCAGGGGGTCGGAGGTTCGAATCCTCTCGCCCCGATTTTAAAGTAGCGCAGTGGAAGCAGGCGGCCCGGCCAGCTCCAATAGCTCAGCTGGATAGAGCACCGACCTTCTAAGTCGGGGGTCGCAGGTTCGAGTCCTGCTTGGGGCGCCAACCTGGCTGCCGTGACATTTGGGCCTTGTACTGGCCCGGCTTTCCACGGTAGGGAAGCCACGCTTCAAACGCCGTTGCGGAACGGCGGCCATAGCTCAACTGGTTAGAGCGCTGGACTGTGACTCCAGAGGTTGCCGGTTCGACCCCGGTTGGCCGCCCACGTTTTTCCCCTCCGTACTCTGCGCTCGTAGCTCAACTGGATAGAGCACTGGGCTTCGAACCCAGGGGTTGGGGGTTCAAGTCCCTCCGAGCGCGCTCCAGTACCCCGTCACTCCGATGAGCCGCGCCCGAGCAACGGCGCCTCCGGAGCGACTCCCGACACGCCTCACCGTCTGGCCCCACGTCGTCCGTCCTCCGCCGAGTCCCTTCCGGCGGAGGAGGACTTCACGTCGTCATGCGGGCGTGATTCAGACGCCGTGCGCGGCGCCGTTGCCCTTGTCCGCGGTGGGCACGCGGCAGCGCAGCTCCGTCTCCGCCTCCAGCGCGAGCAGGTTCTCCCGCATCGCCTTGGCCCAGCGCGCGCGGGGCTGCTCCATCAGCTTCTCGTTCGCCAGCTCGATGCTCTCGCTCAGCTCCTCGTCGGAGAGCTCGGAGGCCGTCTTCCCCTTGTACGGGCCGAAGGCCACCACCACGGCGCTCGCCTTGGGACGGGGCGCCGGGAGCTCGCCCGCGTCCACCTCCTCCGCCTTCACCGACTCCTTGAGGGGAAGCGGCGGCAGCGGCACGTCGACGTCCAGCTTCGGAGGCTTGTCCTCCTTGGCGGGCGCGGCGGGCAGGGTGGGGAAGGACGCCTTCACGGGGCCGGGACGCGCGCCCAACACTTCGTAGGCGCCCGTGGGCTCCCCGTGGCTTACGGCCGCCGGCTCGAAGTCGTCCGCCGGCATCTCCTCGCGGACGTACAGGCCGCCGAAGGCCTCCGGATACGCCTTGCGCAGCACCGCCACTCGGGCGCACTTCTCAATCATCGTCGTGGGAATCTTGGCCCACAGCGGCGTCTGCTGGACGTAGCCGCTGAAGTCCAGCCACACCACGACGGGCAGCTTTCCGTCGCGCACCACGCGGGACCAGGCGCCCACCAGCGCGCCCTTGCGCTTGGCCGGGTTGAAGCGATGAACGACTTCGCCCTTCCCCTGGTCCACGACGATGTCGTCCTCGGCGAACACCGCGCTCGCCTGGATGCCCTTGAAGTCCGGGAAGCGCTCGGCCCGGGCGAGCATGCCGGCCTCGGAGGGTTGGAACTCGTACTTGTTCACCCAGTTGGGCCGCTCTCGGTTGCCGATGTTCTGCCGACGGGCCACGCAGAAGGCCTCCTTGAGGAGGGGGTCCAACCCGCTGCGCTTGCACTGCTCGATGAAGAGGGCGAACTCGTCCTCGCTGATTCCCCGCGGGCAGATGGTGCGCCGGATCAGCTCCATCCGCTCCCGGCTCCAGTTGCCGAGCGCCGAACCCGCTTCTTCCCCCTTGGGGGACATGTTGGCTTCACTCACTGTCGTCTCCTGCATACGTCCTGCGCGAAAAGGGCGGACGACCTCCGTCCGCCCGCCTGTGCCTCGGCGGTGCACCTGTGCGAAGCCCGAATAGGGGGCCGTGCGTGCCTGTTCGCTCCGGTGGACTGGGTCGCGAAAAAGCCCGACGTGGCCCTTCTCAACAGCGAAGCGGGGAGCCTGTTTCATCCACGCCAGGCCTCCCGGCGGCGCCAGCCCGAGGAGCGGGCGGCGCGGCGTTCACCCGGACTCGGCGTCTCCGAGAGGTGATCGCTCAGCGTGGGAATGAAGGCGGGATGAAAATACTTTTTGACAGCGCGGGCGGCCTTCTGTAGTTACCGCCGCCACTTGGACGTCACGCAGCCGACGGGCCAAGCGCAGTGCCGGGAGCGTAGCTCAATTGGCAGAGCAATGGACTCTTAATCCATAGGTTGTGGGTTCGATTCCCTCCGCTCTCATCACGGGGTCTCTCCAGAAATGGAGAGGCCCCGTTTGTTTTTCCGCACAGCGCCGCCGCATGCTGACGTCCACCGGACGTTTCGCGGTATGTACGGAACACGGCACGCGGCGCATCCGGGCGGGTGGCGAAACTGGTAGACGCGCCAGACTTAGGATCTGGTACCGCAAGGTGTGAGGGTTCGAGTCCCTCCTCGCCCATTTCGCGTTGACCCGTTCGTGCCTATCCCCTAAACGCGCACGTCCCACTTTTCCGGCGCCGCTCGGGACGACTGTCCGAGGCGGCGGCGAGCGAGGCCCGTATGAAGGTCCAGGTCGAAGAGCTCTCTCCCGTCGAGAAGAAGCTCTCCATCGAGGTCGAGTCCGCCCGCGTGGCGGAAGAGCTGAACCGCGCTTATTCCGCGCTGAGCAAGCAGGTGAAGCTGCCCGGCTTCCGCCAGGGCAAGGTTCCCCGCCGCATCCTGGAGCAGCGCTTCAAGGATCAAATCGAGGACGAGGTCATCCAGCGCGTGGTGCAGAGCGCCTATCTGGACGCCGTGCGCGAGCACAACGTGGAGGTCGTCGCCAGCCCGCAGGTGACCAACCAGGGCCTGAAGGCGGACGCCCCGTTCAGCTTCGAGGCCCGGGTGGAGGTCAAGCCCAAGGTCGAGGCGAAGGAGTACGCGGAGCTGCCCCTGACCAAGGCGGAGGTGTCCGTCACCGACGAGCAGGTCAACGAGCAGCTGGACCGCATGCGCCAGTCGCTGAGCCGGCTGGAGCCCGTGACGGACCGCGACTCGGCGGCCTCCGGCGACTACGCCACCGTGGACTACGACGCCACCGTGGACGGCCAGCCGTTCACCGGCAGCAAGGCCGAGGGCATCACCGTCCAGGTGCAGCCCGGTGAGCTGGTCGAGTCGAAGATCGCCGCCCTGGAGGGCCTGAAGGTGGGCGAGTCCAAGGACATCGACTACGCCTTCCCCGCGGACTACCGGGTGGAGGAAGTGAAGGGGAAGACGGGCCGCTTCCACGTCACCCTCAAGGCGCTGAAGAAGGAGATCAGCCCCGAGCTGAACGACGACTTCGCCAAGGAGACGGGCATCGCGCAGACGATGGAGGAGCTGCGCGGCAAGCTGCGCACCGACATGGAGAAGGCGCGCCGTTCGCAAGCGGACAACGACGAGCGCGAGGCCCTGGTGAAGGCGCTCGTGGAGCGCAACCCGTTCGAGGTTCCTCGCGCCATGGTGGAGCGCGCCATGGACTCCATGCTGCGGGGCGCCCTGCAGCAGCTGCAGCGCTCGGGCGTGGACCCCAGCCGTCTGAACCTGGACTTCAACCGGCTGCGCGAGGAGATGCGCGAGAAGGCCCTCCAGGAAGTGAAGGGCACCCTGCTCCTGGAGTCCATCGCCCTCAAGGAGGGCGTGCAGGCGTCCGACGCGGACGTGGACGCGCGAATCGAGCAGCTCGCCGTCGAGGCAGGCCAGCCCGTGGCCGCCGTGAAGAAGTACTTCAAGGGTCCGGACGAGCGCCTCGGGTTGTCTCTGCGACTGCGCGAGGAAAAGACGATTGAATTCCTGAAGGGCCGGGCGAAGTATTCCTGAGGCTCTCTTCCGAGCCGTTTCCTGAGCTTCAGCGCTTCAGAGCCCGCTACTCGAGGTCGACATGCCCTTCATGCCCGTTCCCTACGTCATCGAGCAGACGCACCGCGGTGAGCGCTCGTACGACATCTACAGTCGGCTCCTGAAGGACCGCATCATCATGCTGGGCACCGAAATCGACGATGACGTGGCCAACGTCATCGTCGCCCAGCTGCTGTTCCTCGAGTCTGAAGACCCGGACAAGGACATCAACATCTACATCAACTCGCCGGGCGGCTCCGTGACGGCGGGCATGGCCATCTACGACACGATGCAGTACGTCAAGCCGCCGGTGTCCACCATCTGCGTGGGCCAGGCGGCGTCGATGGGGGCCGTGCTCCTGCTCGCCGGGACGAAGGGCAAGCGCTACACGCTGCCCTCCAGCCGCATCATGATCCACCAGCCCCTGGGCGGGGTGCGGGGCCAGGCCACGGATATCGAAATCCAGGCCCGGGAAATCCTCCGGATGAAGGCGAAGCTCAACGACATCATCGTCAAGCACACCGGGCAGACCATCGAGCGAGTCGAGAAGGACACGGATCGCGACTACTTCATGGGCGCCACGGAGGCGAAAGCCTACGGAATCGTGGATGAAATCCAGAACCCGAGGAAGGTCGTCGGGCTGGGCAAGGACGAGAAGAAGTAACGGTTCGCCGGGGCTTGACGCCTCGGCCGGTGGCCGGAGCCGCGGGAATTCAGCCCCGCGCCTCCGGCTTTCTGCTTTCTGCGCCGACCCATTCTCCCTGTTAAGTACCGGGAAGGCGCGTGGACGTCCCTGATGGGGGCTGACTAGATTGCTTTGAGGCCGGGTCGGGTGGCGCGAGGCAGGGTGGCGGCTTTACAGGCGCAGCGAGGGATTTCATGGCGGGCAAGAACGTGGAGAAGCGAGACAACCAGACCCTCTGCTGCTCTTTCTGCGGCAAGTCGCAGAAGGAAGTGAAGAAGCTCATCGCGGGGCCAACGGTCTACATCTGCGACGAGTGCATCGGGCTGTGCAACGACATCATCGCGGAGGAGATTGACCGCGAGGAGACCAAGGACACCAAGCTGCGCATCCCCCGGCCCTCTGAAATCAAGGCCGTGCTGGATGAGTACGTCATCGGTCAGGAGCGGGCGAAGAAGACGCTGTCGGTGGCGGTGCACAACCACTACAAGCGCATCGAATCCAAGGTCGCGCTCGAGGACGTGGAGCTCCAGAAGAGCAACATCCTCCTGTTGGGCCCCACGGGCAGCGGCAAGACGCTCCTGGCGCAGACGCTGGCGCGCATCCTCAACGTCCCCTTCACGATTGCGGACGCCACGTGCCTCACCGAGGCCGGCTACGTGGGCGAGGACGTCGAGAACATCATCGTCAACCTGCTCCAGGCGGCCGACCACGACATCGAGCGGGCGCAGCGCGGCATCGTCTACATCGACGAAATCGACAAGATTGCCCGCAAGTCGGAGAACCCCTCCATCACCCGAGACGTCAGCGGCGAGGGCGTGCAGCAGGCCCTGCTGAAGATCATCGAAGGGACGGTGGCCAACGTTCCGCCCAAGGGTGGCCGCAAGCACCCCCAGCAGGAGTTCCTGCAGGTGGACACCACCAACATCCTCTTCATCTGCGGCGGCGCCTTCGGCGGGCTGGACCAGGTGATTGAGCGGCGCCTGGGTGGCCGCAGCCTGGGCTTCGGCGCGGACATCCAGTCGAAGAAGCAGCGCAACCTCACGGAGCTGCTCAAGCACGTGGAGCCGGAGGACCTGCTCAAGTTCGGCATGATTCCGGAGTTCATCGGCCGTCTGCCCATCATCACCGCGCTGGAGGAGCTGGATGAGCCCGCGCTCATCAACATCCTCAACCAGCCGAAGAACGCGCTCACCAAGCAGTACAAGAAGCTCTTCGAGCTGGACGGCGTGGCGCTGAAGTTCACCGACGGCGCGCTCAAGGCCATCGCCAGCGAGGCCATCCGCCGCAAGGCCGGTGCCCGCGGCCTGCGCTCCATCCTGGAGTCGGCCATGCTGGACGTGATGTACGAAATCCCGTCCCGCAAGACGGTGCGCGAGGTGCTCATCTCCGAGGAGGTCATCCTCAAGAAGAGCGAGCCCGTCATCCTCCACTCCGCGGCGGAGAAAGAGCCCGCGGAGCCGAAGAAGGAATCCGCCTAGCAAGGCAGGGCAGGGCCGCCTCTTCACGGGGGCGGCTCCCTCAAGTCGTGACGGGGCGCGTCAAGGGCCAGGAGGCAGGCCCGACGCGCCCCCTGCATTCTGGCGGAGGGCCGGCCTTCCAGGCGGCCCACGGTTTTTGTGGGACGGGCCGGGGGCTTTCTGTATGTGCTGGCTCCATGACACGGCTGCCCCTGCCCGCCTTGTTGTTGATGCTCGCTGCCTGCGCTGGCTCGAAGCCGGCGGAACGGGAGGCGCCCCCGGAGGGGACGCGGGCCCAGGAGGAACACTCGCGCATGGCATACCCGGCGACACGGGTGGACGCGGTGGTGGACACGGTGCACGGCGTGACGGTGCCGGACGCCTACCGCTGGCTGGAAGACGAGAAGGCTCCCGAGGTCCAGGCGTGGATGAAGGCGCAGGACGCCGTCGCGCGCGAGGCTCTGGCGAAGATGCCTGGCCGGGACGCGTTGGTGCGTCGCTTCCGCGAGCTGTTCTACGTGGACTCCATCTCCATCCCCGCCCGGCGCGCGGGCCGCTACTTCTACATCCGCACCCACAAGGACAAGGAGAAGGCGGTCCTCTACTGGCGTGACGGCGAGAAGGGCGCGGAGAAAATCCTCCTGGACCCCAACGGCTGGAGCCAGGACGGCTCCGTGTCGCTGGGCACGTGGGCGCCCTCGTGGGACGGCAGGAAGCTCGTCTTCGCGCAGAAGCCCAACGCGGCCGACGAGGCCGTGCTGCACGTGGTGGACGTGGACTCGGGCCAGTGGTCGAAGGTGGATGTCATCGAGGGCGCCAAGT
>Ga0126314_10000111_pt1 | contig 43229 bp, 37 predicted proteins | sample Plot105B_FD_92535 | JGI IMG/M metagenome (GOLD analysis project Ga0126314, IMG submission 92535) | Serpentine soil microbial communities from UC McLaughlin Reserve, CA, USA - Plot105B | ecosystem: Environmental > Terrestrial > Soil > Grasslands | place: USA: UC McLaughlin Reserve, Lake County... | reverse complement strand
TATCCGGGGTGGTAATGGAAAATGAACAGGCCTGGCGTACTGAAGCAGAAACAAAGAAGGGCATCCTGCAACATTATGTGGTGATGAAGGACTGCATTTACAGAGGCTGTCATACTTCAGGATTTCTGCCTGGCGGGCTGAATGTAGGCCGGAGAGCGGCTGCACTTAATAAAAGACTTACCGAAAACAATTTATACACCGATTATGAGAGCTGGATAGTGGCCATCAGAAACGGCGGAAATGGTTTCAATTATATTTTAGACTGGGTAAGCTGTTTTGCCCTTGCGGTAAATGAAGAGAACGCTTCTTTTGGCAGGGTGGTAACTGCCCCGACCAATGGTGCTGCAGGTGTTATTCCGGCGGTGCTTCAATATTACATTACATTTTGCGACGGCTTTGCAGAAGAAAAGATCATCCGGTTCATTGCCTGTGCTTCTGAAATCGGAAGTATCTTTAAGAAGGGAGCTACAATTTCGGCTGCCATGGGAGGCTGTCAGGCAGAGATTGGCGTATCGTCTGCAATGGCCGCAGCTGCACTGACCGAATGTATGGGCGGTTCGCAGCGGCAGGTGCTTATGGCAGCAGAGATCGCCATGGAACACCACCTTGGACTGACCTGTGACCCGATTGGCGGACTGGTCCAGATCCCTTGTATTGAACGCAATACCATGGGTGCAATAAAAGCCATCACAGCAAGCCAGCTGGCATTGCAAAGTAATCCCGACAAAGCAAAGGTGAGCCTGGATGCTGTGGTAAACACGATGTGGGAAACCGCGCTGGACATGAACTCCAAGTATAAGGAAACCTCAGACGGCGGCCTCGCAACAAATATTCCGATCAGCCTGCCAGAGTGCTGATCTTTAGATTTTCTGCTGTGCTTTTATAGAAAGGTACTTATTTACGGCATTTATAGTGAGGTTTTCAGGTGTGGTAAGGATGCTCAATATACCGTGTTTGGCAAGCTCCATGACCATAAGCTTCTTTTCATAGGCAAACTTCTCCGCTATGGTTTTAATGTAAATACCTTCCACATCTGATGCAGGTTCGCATGTAATCGACTTGAGTTCTGTGTTTTCAAAGAAAATGATCAGCAGCAGATGGTATTTTGAAATCCGCTTCAGATATGGAAGCTGACGGTTGAGTGCCGACATGCTTTCAAAATTAGTGAAAAAGACAATAAGGCTTCGCTGCTTCATAATGGCGCGAATGCTGATATAAAGCGCTTCCATATTGCTCTCCAGAAACCTGGTCTTTTCCTTGTACAGCACATTCATGATCCTGCCCAGATGGGCAGGCCGCCGGTCGGCAGGCACTATGCTTCCTGTTTTTTCAGCTATAGTGATCAATCCGGCCTTATCTTCTTTGAGCAGGGCCACGTTGGACAGCACAAGACTCGCATTGATGGCATAGTCGAGCAGGCTAAGCCCTTCAAACGGCATCTTCATGCTTCTTGATTTGTCGATGATACAGTATACATGCTGTGCCTTTTCGTCGGTAAAGGAATTGACCATAAGATCGCCCTTTCTGGCTGTCGCCTTCCAGTTCATCGTCCGGTAGTCATCCCCCTGTACATAATTCTTTACCTGGTCAAATTCTATACTATGACCAATGAGCCTGATCTTTTTAATACCCATCTCGCTCAGCCGGTTTGAAATGGCCATCAGCTCGTATTTGCGGAGCTGCAGAAAGGAAGGGTAAACGGGCACCATACTTTCACCTCCAAAGTTAAATCTCCTGGAGAGGAGACCCAACGGTGTTCTAACGTACAACCGCACCTGTCCAAACAGGTATTCACCCCGTTTAACCGGTTTGAGCGTATAACTGATAACTTTGCTGGTTCCCGATCTAAGCACCGTATTGAACCAGAGATCGCGCTTTTGAAACTGGAACGGAATTTCATCTATAATTCCGGCATGAACGGAAAAGGAATAAAAGTTCTCCAGATAGATCCGGATCTGGTTTTCATCGCCATTGCTGAGCCGTTCGGGTAAATCCCTGCGCAGGAATACTGTCCTTTTAGCACCAAAGAGCAATAGTGCATCTATCAGTACCAGCACGGCAATGATCCAGAAGCAGATATATGGAAGATCTCCAAGCCATGGCAGAAAAAAAGCGAATAGGAATAAGCTGATGCAAAATATGATTCCTGCAAACAATCTGTTGCCGGGGAAAAGATCTTTATAATATTTTAAGTACAAGTGTTTCACGGTGCCCCTTACCTTGGTATCTCTATTTTCTGTATGATCTGGGCTATAATATCTGCAGCGGTGAGCCCTTCCATTTCCTTGTCAGGCGTAAGTATGATCCGGTGGGCAAGAACAGGCGCAGCCACCTTAATGATATCTTCGGGAGTTAAAAAATCACGACCGTTCATTGCGGCTATGGCTTTTGCGCTGTTGAGCATAGCCAGTGAGGCGCGGGGCGAAGCGCCCAGGTAAAGTGACTTATTGCTCCTGGTTTCCTGTGTGATCCTGGCTACATATTCGATCAGTTTGGGTTCTACATGCAGCGATTTGATGATAGCCCTGCATACTTTTATCTGGTCTATGCTGAGTACGGGCCGAACCTCATTCAGCTCATCATCAAGCCTGTGCTGATGCTGATTGGTCAGCATGGCAGTTTCTTCTTCAAGCGTCGGATATTTAACAACGATCTTAAAAAGAAACCTGTCGAGTTGTGCCTCTGGCAAGCGATAGGTACCCTCCTGCTCTATCGGGTTCTGGGTGGCAAGGACCATAAATGGTTCGTCCATGTGGTAAGTATTGCCATCGACCGTAATCTGGCGTTCTTCCATAACCTCAAACAGGGCCGACTGGGTTTTTGCAGGTGCCCGGTTGATCTCATCGACAAGAATGATGTGACCAAAGACAGGTCCTTTACGATAGGCGAATTCTGAAGTGCGGGGGTCAAAAACAGAGGTACCCAGTACATCAGAGGGCATCAGATCGGGTGTAAACTGGATCCTGGAGAAACTGGCGTCAATGCTTTTGGCAACAAGTTTGGCGCTTAATGTTTTGGCGACCCCGGGTACACCTTCCAGCAGGATGTGGCCATCGGCGAGCAGACCGGCTATTAAAAATTCTATTGTCTCTGTCTGACCCACGATAATCTGGCCGATTGCCTGTCTTATTCTTTCTACCGCTGCATTCAGTTCGGTAAGGTCGGTTCTTTGGTTAAATATTTCAGGTTCCATAATTATTGGACTTGTTTATAAAATTTCTCTATGATCGTGTTCAGACTGATGAGCTGGGTGTCTGTAACTCCATAGTGATGGCTGATCTGCCGGATGTAATTTATTAATTCTGTAACGGTTTCCGGATCAGCTCCTGATCTCCGGATCAGCTCATCTCTGAATTCATCATCGATCTGGTTTGTTTTCATGCGATAGGCTGTTCGGACATATTCCAGAAAATAACTGGTCTTTTTTTGAGCGATATCCAGATTGTCACGGCGCTGGTAATAAATGCTGCCCACCACTTTAACGAAGTCCACCGAGGAATTCCTTAGCGGCTCGATCAAAGGAATGATCCTTTGCCTGCGCTTGATCTCGAAAAGTACAAAGATCAGCAGGCTGGCTATGGTCAGATAATAAGCCCATCGCAATTGGTTATGTCTGAAAAGCACACGGAAAAGGGCTGAATCATCAACATTTCCTCTGGAGTTGTATTCATCCCAGATCAGGGTATTTCCTTTCGGAAGATAAGAAAGTGCCTTTGCTGCATACTCTGCACCACCTGGGTTGATCAGCGCATAATTGGTGAGTAGCTGCGGGTTGGGCAGCAGGTAGATGGCACCTTTTCCAAAGCGGTAGGCTACAAAATTTGCTTCCCCATTTTGATTTTCACCCAGCACAGTCGCATGAAGGGTATCAATCCTGCTAAAATACTGGTTTCCGAGCCTGCGCTCGAAAGTATAGGGATTGCGCGATTTAAGGAGGGGGTTGACAAAGTTACTACGAGACCCGTCCTGATTCCTGAGTGTCTTTTCAAATGAAATACCTGTCTCGAGGTTCAGTGCCCCGGAAAGCACCTTGCCGAAATCAAATGAAGCAAGGAAAACATGGTTGCCCGATCTCACGAACTTAAGCAGCTGATCGTAATCTGCCTTGTCAAATTTCAGCGCGCCGCCAACGATCATATAATTGGCATTTCTAAATTGCCGATCCTTGAGCGTATTGTATACGGGCTGCCGGGAGATTTGAATTAAAGCATTCGGAAAGATGTCTCTTGCCTGCTGGTGTAAAATATAAAGGCCATACGGGATCTTATCTTCTTTTAAATAAGACGGGTTCCAGTCTGTAGGTTTGGGTTTATAATATTGCGCAACCAGGTAAGCCACAAGAAGAAGGGTACAACCTGCAAGATATAACCTGATGCCCTTCATGATCCCTTAGGATTAAATCGTTCAAACGCATTTTTAACATGATCAAACGCTTCTATATCTATAAAGAATTCTCCATACCAGATGAATTCGAACTGGGCCGTCAGGCCAATGAACTGCTGCTGCTTTTCGGGGTCGGCAATTTCCCTGATATAGGTTTGGTTGGTTTTCTCGGGCTGCCAGCTGATCATACCATTATCGTTCAGCTTCTTTAACGTACGCAAATAGAACAGCCTGACAGCCAGCCTGTAATTTCCGGCGGTAACTGCTTTATTGATTTCTTCGCTGAAATCGATCTCATGGATATTCTCCTGCGATTCGCTATATGGAACGTAGACTGCTTTAGAATTGGAGGTAATCGCCCTTAGATCCATACCCGTAGCCTTAAAGATGATATAAATGACCAGTGCAACAGCCGCCGCTATGGCAGCATATTTGATCAGCGGCCCCGTATGTTTATCAACAAGAACCTTTTCCAGGCTTCTCCAGAACCACCTCCAGAATTTAGACCAGACGCTTTCATTGGCCGGTGCCTCGTCAATATATATGAATTCCTTCCGGGCTGCATAAGCTTTGATCTGCTGCGGATTAAATTTCCTGATATCGACCTTACTGCTGTCCGAACTGAGCTGAGCAACCTTCGCCAATGGCTTTACCTGCAGTGGACCGGTAGAAAACGCGGTAGTGTAAAATCCTATAAACAGAAAAAGCAGTAGCAATCGCATATCAATACTCTTCCTGCGTATTAAGATCCCCTTTTTGCGTTCCAAACTGATCAATACGGTGAAACAGACCAGTGCTTTCCAGTCTTTCGGTTAAATTGTAATAACACAGCGAACCCACTATGATTGGCAGAATCTGGAAGATCTGGCAAACGTATTGAATAATGGAAGTGATGATGATCATGAAGGTAGTTAGGCTGCCTGTTCCCTTGCTGAAAGCGCTGACAAAGCCAAATATAAGTGCCGGGATCGAAATGAAGGACATTGCAGCATAGGTAATGAGCCAGATTACGAACAGTGTAGCCGCAGTAACCCACCATTGGTCCTTCAGCAATTTAAAGGAGCGGCTAAATGAATAACTGAGGCTCCCGTTTTCGAAGATCATTACCGGATAGAATAAAGAAACCGCAGGAAAAACATAAATCCCCGGGATCAGGCAGCAGGCAAAGCAGACCATCATAAACAACAGCATGATAAAGCTGCTTCCGAAAACACGAAGGAAATAATATTTGAAATAACTCCAGATTTCATCTATGCCAGGCGCAACATTACCTTTCTGAACATAAAGGTCTATAAAGCTCAGGATAGAGACTGTTCCTGCGGCATAGGCAAAGAACAACATCAGTACGGCAAGGAAATATTTTATGGAGAATATGTTGGCAAGAGCTGTTGTGTCGGAAGGATTTCCGAACATGACATTTTTCATGTCGAGTTGCTGAAATATGGAAGCCAGCATTCCTGCCAGGATAAAGATTCCGCAGAAATAAACGAATGTCTTCAATAGCGCCTTGAAGTTCTGTTTGATAAATAGGAATGAGTCATTAATGATCTCTCCGAATTCTCTGATCTTTTTAAATTCAACTTTGTTTTGCATCGGTCGTAGTTTGATTGCGTGTATTTAACTTAAATGGATAAACGATAACATACCAGATGATGAAGGCCAGCGAGCCTCCCAGTATACTTATGCTTAACCAAACCGGCATTTCTGTGTGACGGGTAATATAACCCTCTAAAAAGGCGGCGACTATAAGGATGGGTACAATACCAATTACGATCTTGGTGCCGTCTTTGCCGCTTTGTCTGAAGGCCTGAAGCCTGGTAAAGGTCTTGGGGAAGAGCAGCCCCTGACCAAGTGTCAGTCCGGCGGCTCCGGCGATGATGATGGCCGAGATCTCGAGCGTTCCATGGATCCAGATCACCAGTACAGATTCCATGCCGAGACCCTTACTGAAAAAATAATATTCAAATGATCCGAGCATCACTCCGTTCCGGATCAGCATAACAATGGTTCCTACAGACAGGAAGATCCCGCATACAAATGCAAGTAAGGAAACGTAGATATTATTGGCTGCTATTCTAAAGAACATACTTGCTTCACTCTGTTGTTTATAAACACCGAATGGATCACCTTTGGCAATGTTTTCATTGGTCATGTTCACATAACTATCGCCCATAATGAGCCTGACAAAAGTGTCATCATATTTTGCGGACAGCGCACCTATCAGTGATGAAATGAGAAAGAACAAAAAGGAATACAGCAATTGTTTTCTGCAGGTATAGAACAGACCGGGAAGTTCCAGTCGCCAGAAATTTATAAAGCGACCCGATTTTTCCTTTTTATTTTTATAAATGGACTGGTGCAATACCGAGGCCAGCCCATTGAGATACGCAGTGGTCTTGGATTGCGGGTAGAAGGTTTTGGCATAGGCCAGGTCGTCGGTCATGTCGATAAACCGTTCTGCAAGCATATCCGGCGTAACAGCCTGCGATTGCTCGTAAGCCTTCCACTTTTCGGAATTTTGTTTTACAAACAGCGCCTCTCTCATAACAACAACCGGAGAATTAATTTTCTGTTAAAATAGCAACAAAAAGTAATTATACAAGCATAAAACTTAAGCACTTTTCTCTTAAGTTTGAGCATATGGAAACAATTAAGGTAAATACCAGCCAGCACATTGCGATTGATTATCCTGTTGCCGGTCTTGGAGAGCGGATCGTAGCCAGATTAATCGATCTTGCGGTTTTCTTTGTGCTGTATATCTTGTTTATTGTACTCGGCCTACTTTCGTTTGCTGCAGACGCTTCCATTGTCATATCCATTATTTTGGGGGTTTATGCAGGTGCGTATGTTTTTTACAACCTGATCTGTGAGATCTTTATGAATGGTCAAAGCATCGGGAAGCGGTTGATGAAAATCAGAGTGATCAGTCTGGACGGCAATCAGGCTAGTTTAGGGCAGTACTTTATCCGCTGGCTGTTCAGACTCGTAGACTTTGTACTTACAGCACAGGTTGGCGGGCTGATATGCATCGCGGTTTCTGAAAAAAAACAGCGGATCGGCGACATTGTTGCAGGTACGGTCATGATCAGGACAGCTCAGCAGACCAGTTATGACCACATCGCCTTTCACCAGCTACAGAGCATTGACTATGTGCCGGTTTTTGCGGATGTACACCAGCTTGGCGACAGAGATATAGAACTTGTTCATGAAGTGCTGGCTACCTATTATAAAACCTATAATCCAGACCTCGTGGCCGCAATGGCGTCAAAGATCATTTCGATGCTGAGGGTAAATAAACCAGAAGGAATGAATGACCTTAAATTCCTGGAGACGGTGATTAAGGATTATAATTATATCACAGCGCAGGCCTAGTCAAAATATCAGGAGGCCAGATAGATAAAAGGTGACAGAGGTATATTTCTTGCAACCCAGAAAACCATTACAAAGATAAAAATAACCTTTGGGACGGTTGGCTGGTACCAGATCTTCCATACATAATCCTTCCCGGTCAGATAAGAGGCAGTTTTTAAGAACAGATGAATAAGTAAAAATGGAAGGCTGATTACAAGGAAGGCATTATAATCTAATGCTGACCTCACGTTACCATGCAACAAAGCATGAACGGCCCTTTGAGAACCACAACCCGGACAGTCTAATTGCAGATACTTATGAAATGGGCATTCCGGAAAGAAATGGTACACTCCGGGATTATATCGGTAATATAAAATTGAAAGGCCAATTGTTAATATTAAACCCAGAATGTACCGTAATTTCATCGATGTTTATGAACCCATTAAGGCACCACCCAATCCCAATACGAAGACAAATACGACGTACAGAACAGCGCCTGCAATTCCTACAAAAAAGCCGATTTTAGTATACTTTCCCGCAGCCGCGGACGAAGCCTGTGCCCCGGCATAATCGCCGGCGGCGTACTTGCTATTAACGTTGGCAGCATTAACGATACCGGCAATACCAAAAGGCAGACAACAAAAGATAGTAACTAAGATAGATTCTACCAGCCAATTTTTGGGTTGAGGAGTTAGCCCTCCACCTACAGGTGGCTGTCCGAATGACTTGTCTTGCGGATTTTGATCTTCCATGATTAATTCAGTTTATTTAGTTTAAAAATCTAACGGTTGTTTAAAAGTAGATTTTTTAAATTAAAAATGAAACAGTATCCTTATTAAATTATTTTAAGATTTTCAACACATCCGGCGCTAAGGCCTCTACCCATTCCTTATACATTTTGGCTGAAGGGTGCAATCCATCCGATGCGATCAGGCCCAAATCTGACGCTGCAAGTCTGGAACCAGGAGTTATGTCGGTAAAGCTGATGCCCAGAGCCTCTGCTTCCTGCTTCCCAATGGCATTAAAGGCATCTATTTCCTTTCCTATTTTTTCCTGATCCCTGCCGGCTGAGCGGGCAAAAGGCGTTACACCCCAATCTGGTATCGACACCACAAAGACGTGCTCTTTATTGCCACTTGCATAGTTGAGCGCAACCTGAAGCAATTGCCTGAATTCTTTTTTATAAGTTTCCTGAGATTGTCCGCGGTACTGATTGTTAACCCCGATTAGCAGCGTCACAAAATCGAACTTTCCGCTAAGTCCGCTATTTTCAATAGCTGTGATCAGCTCACCTGTCGTCCAGCCTGTCCGCGCGATTATCCTCGGCGGATTGACCCCCAATCCATTTTTACTCAGCAGATCCACAAGCAGATGCGGAAAGTTCTGCAGCTGTTCTACAGATTCTCCGATCGTATAGGAATCGCCAAGCGCAAGGTAGTTGATTTTTTCGGGATCGTTTTGGGCTTCGGGATGCTCCTCCATTGACTCAGTTTTTTTACAGGCCAATAATAACAATAAACTTAATAATACAGATAAAAATTTCATATTGCTACCTACGCAAAGTGGAGAGACGCAGATGTTAGTGCAGATCCATTTTAAACTGTACGCCGATATGGGCCTTGAGTTTTTCTTTTACCTCTTCCATATTAAGTTCACGGCCAAGCTCTGCCTGCATGGAAGTAACGGCTTTATCTTCAATTCCGCAGGGAATGATGTTCTTAAAATAATCCAGATCGGCATTTACGTTAAAGGCGAATCCGTGCATGGTGACCCAGCGGCTACAACGTACACCCATGGCAGAGATCTTCCGTGCCTTTTTATTATCAGCATCCAGCCAGACGCCGGTATAACCAGGATATCTGCCCGCTTCAATGCCGTAGTCGCGAAGTGTTAATATGATGGCCTCCTCCAGTGTACGAAGATATAGGTGAATATCTGTAAAAAAATTGTCGAGGTCTAAAATAGGGTAACCGACCAGCTGCCCGGGCCCATGGTAGGTAATATCTCCGCCCCGGTTGATCTTGTAATAAGTAGCCTGTTTGTCGTTTAATCCTTGCTCATCCAGCAATAGGTTTTCCGGATGACCACTTTTACCCAGGGTGTAAACGTGCGGATGCTCACAAAATATGAGATAATTGGGTGTATCCAGCACAGTACCATCAGTCCTGTTGTGGGTTTTGACAGCAACTGTCTGGTCAAACAACTCTTCTTGTGCTGCCCAGGCTTCCTGATAGTCAATAAGTCCCCAGTCCATAAATTCAACGCTCTTGTTCATCTGTTCATGCTCTGTGCAAGGCATTACCCCACTACATATCCCAGCATGTAATCATTGCCGGTTTTGAAATACTCTACTGTTAGTTCTTTTGAACCTTCGGGCAGATCCACAATGGCATTCAGCCGACCCTGCCTCTTGAGCTTGAAGGGCTTAATGTGGATGTCCTGCTTAAACTCGAGTCCCTTCCTTCCATTCCACTTATAGATGGCTTCCTTAGCGCACCAGCAGACATAAAGGCCTTCTATATTGTCTCCGATCTGCTTTTGCGCAAGCTCAGCATCAGAAAGGAATTTATGCTTTATACTTTTAATTTTATGTTTGATAAGCTCGATATCTACCCCAACCAGCCTGGTCTTGCCGACAATAACCGCAGCATAATCATAAGAATGGCTCAGTGAGATGTGATAACCGAGATTGGGCAGATAAGGTTTACCATGCTCATCCATCCTGCAATCGATATACTCGGTAGTGTTTAACATAGTGCGAAGCAATACCCTGGTACTCAGCCAGTGCAGCAAACGCTTTCCATTGTTCAGGGACGAAATGATATCGAGCTCATGCTGTTTCAGTTGCAGTCCTGACATCAATTGCTCTTCAGTCTCTTCGATTTTCCACACGGCGAGTGTGGTATTCTCGTCAATATCTTTATTAAAAACTACGGGCATCTCTATTTTAGAAAACTATGCAAAAGTATCTTAAATTAATCATAATTTCGTCCAAATACTTATTACCTGCAAAACTAATCGTTATAAGGTTCAATACGCAAATTTTGTAAGCTTCATGACCCTCAAATAACAATATAATCAACAATGATACTTTCTGACAAACGCATATTAGAGGAGATAGACAAAGGAACTATTATCATAGAACCTTTTGATCCTGAATGTCTTGGTACGAACTCTTATGATGTTCACCTGGGCAAGTATCTGGCGACTTACAAGGATAGGATTCTTGATGCGAAAGCACATAACAAGATCGAGCATTTCGAAATTCCGAAAGATGGTTATGTGCTCCACCCGGGCACTCTTTATCTCGGTGTAACACTTGAATACACAGAGACCCATGCGCATATTCCTTTTCTGGAAGGCAAATCCAGCACCGGTCGTCTGGGTATCGATATTCATGCTACTGCTGGCAAGGGTGATGTAGGCTTTTGCAATACGTGGACTCTTGAAATCTCATGCGCCCAACCGGTAAGAATCTATGCCGGCATGCCCATCGGCCAGCTGATTTACTTTAAAGTTGAAGGCGATATTGAAACGCTTTACAATGTTAAAAGCAATGCCAAATACAACAACAAAACCACAAAACCAGTTGAAAGCATGATGTGGAAGAATAAGTTTTAGTATATTCAGGGATTATTTATTACTTATGAAAAGTAAGTCGATCCTCCCCCTGTTATTCATACTCATCATCGTCATACTTGCTTATAGAACTGATGATGACCCATTTAGCGCACTGCTTAAAAAACTGGAAATCTACAATGAAAAATATCCGCAGGAAAAGGTACACCTGCATCTGGATAAACCGTATTATGCAATCGGAGATGATATCTGGTTTAAAGCTTACGTAACCAATGCCCAAACTTCCAGGTTGTCTGACATTAGCAGCGCCCTGTATGTAGAGCTGATCAATGAAAAAGATTCTATTAAAAAGCAGATCAAACTGCCAATGGTATCGGGTGTCACCTGGGGCGATTTTAAATTACCGGATTCACTAACAGAGGGCAATTACCGCATCAGGGCTTATACCCAATGGATGCGGAATGCGGGCACAGAGTTTTTCTTCGACAAGACCATAAAAATTGGTAATTCCTGGGCAAATACCGTATTTACCAATACTACCTATGCCTACAGCAGGCAAAATACTGCAGAGCAGGTAAATGCCGCAATCAGCTTCACCGACAGAGATGGCAAACCTTATGCGCACAGTGAGGTAAGCTATGAAGTACAGCTGAATTTTAGAAGTATTGTGAAAGCTAAGGTCGTTACCAACGAGCAGGGCCGGATTAATATTAATTTCCTGAATACACAACCCACACTGTATAAGTCGGGCAAAATAATAGCTACGCTGAACTTACCTGATAAAAAGAAGGTGATCAAGCAAATTCCAATCAAGGCAACATCGAACAGTGTCGATGTGCAGTTCTTTCCGGAAAGTGGTAATCTTGTCGAGAACCTGCCCGTTAAGGTTGGCATCAAGGCCGTTAATGCTTCGGGATTGGGCGAGGATGTCGAAGGTATCATTATAGACAACACGGGACAAGAGGTCAATAAATTCAGCACCACACATTTGGGCATGGGTAATTTCGTCCTGAATGCGCAATCCGGAAAGGTATATACCGCCAAAGTTAAATTTAAGGATGGCTCGGAAGGCACTTTCAATCTTCCCAAAGCGCTGCCTCGCGGGTACATTCTGACAGTGAGCAGTACCACTGAAAACATTGTGGCCAAAGTCATGATGACAGAAGATAAGACAGGCACGGGAGAACTCAAGCTTGTGGCTCAAAATAATGGTAATGTATATTTTGTATCTAAGGCTCAATCTTTGAAACAAGTCGTTACTACATCTATTCCCAAAAAAGACCTCCCTTCGGGCATTATTCAGTTTACACTTTTTTCTGCTGCGAATCAGCCCATCTGTGAAAGACTGGTATTTGTAAATAACAGCTCGGGTAAGATAGACCTGAAGGTATCCGCTGACCGGCAGAGCTATGCCAAACGTGACAAAATGGAACTCAGTCTTCAGGCATCATCAGACAATAAGCCTGTGTCCGGCTCTTTCTCCGTTTCGGTAACCAATACAGCAGCCGTAATTCCCGACGAAGAAAGTGAAAGCAACATATTTACCAGCCTGCTTCTCACTTCAGATCTTATCGGATACATAGAAAAGCCCAATTATTATTTCCTGAAAGATGATGAGAAGACTAGCCGGGATCTGGACAATCTGATGCTTACACAAGGGTGGAGAAGAATATTATGGAAAAATGTAATCAACAATCTTCCCCCTAACATCAGGTTTGAACCTGAAAAGGTACTGAAGATTAGTGGCACAGTGACTACGTACGGAGGCAAACCTTCACCCAACAGTAAGATCATGTTGTTTTCTTCATCAGGTGGAGTATTCGCAATGGATACGATATCAGATGCGCAGGGAAAATTCAGCTTCGACAACCTGATATTTAACGATAGCACAAAATTTATAGTTCAGGCCAGAAATGCGAAGAACAAGAAGCATGTAGATATAAAACTGGATGTAATGGCAGGTCAGGTGGTGACCAAAAACAAAAATAGCGGCGACGTTGAGGTTAATGTGAACGAAGCCTTATCCTCCTATCTGAGACAGAGTGACAACTTTTTTAATGAAATGACCCGGCGCGGACTGCTGGAAAAAAGCATTATTCTGAAAGAGGTGAATATTGTACAGAAGAAAAATCCGGCAAAGAATTCTTCGAATCTGAACGGTGCCGGGAATGCCGACGCAATAATTACTGCAGAACAGCTTCAGAACTGTGTAACACTTTCACAATGTCTGCAAGGGAGAGTTGCCGGTCTGATGATCAGGAGCGGAGTGGCATATCTGTTGAGAAATGGGAATACGCCGATGCAGATCGTCATAGACGGAATGAACGTAGAGCCCGATTTTCTCGATAACATCAATATATTTGACGTAGAAACCGTAGAGGTACTAAAATCAGTCAGCAATACGGCCATCTATGGCATGCGGGGTGGCGGGGGTGTACTCGTCATTACTACTAAGCGAGGAGGAGGCATTTCGGGTCTTTCTTCTTTCACACCAGGTATTGTGACCTTTTCGCCTAAAGGATTTTACTCACCGAGGGAATTCTATTCACCAAAGTATGAGGTGGCAAGCAGCACTCCGGACCTGAGAACGACCATTTACTGGAACCCAAATGCAGCCACGCAGGCGGATGGAAAAGGTACGGTCAGCTTCTACAATGCAGATGGTACGGGTATCTACAGGGTCGTTGTGGAAGGTATTGACCTGAACGGCAACCTGGGCAGAGCGGCATACACTTACGAGGTTAAATAAGCATCAAATATGAACACTATAAAAGTTACGATAAAGGATCATCTGGCTATCATTACACTCGACCGCGGCAAATCAAATGCGCTCAACGCTGAGATGATCACCGAACTGAATGATATCCTTAAAAATATTGATGCGGATGTGAATATAGGCGGCGTGATCATTACCGGAAAGGAACAATTTTTTTCTGCAGGCCTCGATCTGATAGAACTGTATAATTATACCGCAGATGAAGCCCTCGCCTTCTGGCACCTCTTCCTCGATTTTATCGCAACCATTACTGCATTTAAAAAACCTATGGTTGCGGCAATAAACGGGCACAGCCCCGCCGGAGGTTGCGTTATCGCACTGGCCTCTGATTACAGGATCATGTCTGAGGGTAAATGTATCATCGGACTCAATGAAGTTCCGGTGGGAATCATTGTGCCCAACAGTATTTTTAAGCTGTATGCCTTCTGGCTTGGGCAGGCCAATGCATCCCGCAGTTTAATGGAAGGAAAGCTATTCACACCTGAAGAAGCGCTCGAAATTGGATTAGTGGATGAATTGGCAAATCCCGCAAGTATACTTACCGCGGCGGAAAGAAAGATCAGAAAGTACATGGGTATGGAAGGCAATACATGGAGCCAAAGTAAGATCAATATCAGGAAAGATCTTATAGCCGCCACTCAGGCTGATCAAAGTGCTGAGCTTGCCGTGATGCTGCAACAGTGGTGGTCGCCGGCCACCAGAAGCATTCTGAAAACAATTATTGATAACCTAAAAAAAAGATAAGCCATGTTTAATCAGCCAATGTTAAGAGATGATGCCTTAAAAGGGAAAACGATAGTCGTAACAGGCGGGGGAACAGGGTTGGGAAAAGCCATGGGGCTTTATTTTCTTCAGCTTGGCGCCAATCTGATCATTACCAGCAGAAAACTTGATGTGCTGCAAAAGACAGCACTGGAAATGGAGCAGCAAACGGGAGGTAAGGTGCTGGCCATAACCTGTGATGTCCGTGAATATGGCCAGGTTGAAAATGTTCTCGCCGAAAGTATTAAAGCATTTGGAAAGGTAGATGCCCTGTTAAATAATGCGGCAGGTAACTTCATTTCTCCGACTGAGCGTCTGTCTGCCAATGCATTCTCTACTATCATAGACATTGTACTGAAAGGTTCTGTGAACTGCACGCTTGCTTTCGGTAAGCACTGGATCAAAGAAAAGCAGCCTGCCGCTGTGCTCAATATTGTAACCACCTATGCATTTACAGGTTCCGCTTATGTAGTACCCTCTGCGTGTGCCAAAGGAGGCGTACTGGCCATGACCAGATCACTGGCGGTAGAATGGGGGAAATACGGCATCCGTACCAATGCGATTGCTCCGGGGCCCTTTCCAACCAAAGGTGCGTGGGAGAGACTCTTACCTGGAGAACTGGCCACGAAATTTGACTTTAAGAACCGCGTGCCGCTGAAGCGTGTTGGTGATCACCAGGAGCTGGCCAACCTGGCTGCGTTCCTGATCAGCGATTTCGCAGGTTACATAAACGGCGAAGTGATCAGTATCGACGGCGGAGAATGGCTGCAGGGTGCTGGTCAGTTTAACGGACTGGAAGCTATTCCTTAGGAGATGTGGGATGCCTTTGAACAAATGACGCGCTCAGCAAAAGGGAGCTGAACTTACCACCTGATCAATGCGCTGGCCCATGTAAAACCAGAGCCAAAAGCAGCCAGGCACACCAGGTCGCCTTCTTTTATTTTACCTGATTCCCATGCCTCACATAAAGCAATAGGTACAGATGCGGCCGTTGTATTCCCGTATTTCTGAATGTTATTGAAAACCTTATCGTCGCTCAAGCCCAGTAACTGTTGCACATACTGGCTAATCCTTAAATTGGCCTGATGCGGCACGAGCAGGTCAATGTCCTGCTCGGAAAGCTGGTTTGCATTCAGCGCCTCCCTGATCACTTCAGGAAATTTTACTGCTGCCTTCTTAAATACAGCAGGTCCATCCATATAAGGCAGAGCGGCACCATCCTCCAGTTGTTCTCTGGTCATAAATAACCCGCCGAGTTCCTGATCCGGAAATGCAGGTTTAGCACTGAGCCATTTATTGGCATGCGAACCCGGGTAAAACATCGCCAGAAGCTCTGCCTCTGCCCCATCGCTGTGCAGATGGGTGCTCAATATACCTTGATTATCATTTTCTGCAGGCTGTAAGACCACTGCGCCAGCACCATCACCAAAGATGACCGAGACATTGCGGCTTCGTGTTTCAAAATCCATAGCAAAGGAATGTTTCTCACTACCGACCACCAATATATTCTTATACATTCCCGTTTTGATAAATTGATCAGCAACAGAAAGCGCATATACAAAACCGGAGCACTGATTGCGAATATCCAGCGCGCCGATCTCACCCATCTTCATTTCACGCTGCAACAATACACCGCATCCCGGGAAATAATAATCGGGGCTAAGGGTCGCAAATATGATGAAATCAACATCGCCTGCGGTGATGCCAGCACGTCCGATCGCTATTTTTGCAGCTTCTACACCCATAGTCGTCGTGGTTTCTTCCAGCCTATCTGCAAAGCGCCGTTCCTTTATACCAGTGCGTTCCTGAATCCATTCATCATTGGTATCCATAAACCGGGAAAGATCGTTGTTCGTATAAACGTTTTTCGGCACATAACAGCCTATGCCGGCAATTTTAGAACGGTGCATTATATTTTAGGTTAGATACAAATTTTAGTCAAAAATAACTTTACCTGCAACATTATTTGAAATTAGCTTATTTTTGTATTATGTCTACAGAAACAAAAGAAGAAACATTTACACTTGAGGAAATCCTTACTTCGCTAAAAACCGTTCACCGACTCATTCTTTGGAACGATGATGTAAATACTTTTGAGCATGTAATTAACTGTATGATGAAATACCTTGATTATTCGGAGCATCAGTCTGAAAAAATTGCATGGGAAGTTCACAATAAAGGAAAATGTGCAGTTCTGGAAGGTTCGTTTAACGAAATGGAGATATTTCGGAAAATTTTACAGCAGGAAGGACTGACCGTTTCTGTGGATTGATGATGTAATAAAATAGTTACGCCCCTCCTTTTAAACTTACTGGCCGTTTCTTTGTCTCTTCACTACACAATTGACAAAAAAAGATTTACAATGATGAAATACCCAGGCCTGGTCTTGTTGCTAATATTTACGATGTTTGTTGCTTCTGATCCATTAAGTGCGCAAACAACTGGCGGCAAAATCACCGCAAAAATAGTTGACGCCCAATCTAATGAGACCATCCCGTTTGCAAGTGCCGCCCTGATTGACAGGAAAACAAAGGCTATTGTAAAGGGCGCACAAACAGATGCCGACGGAAACCTTTCCATTACAGGCCTGCCAAAAGGCATATTCACCTTCAAAATAAGTTATGTTGGTTATCAGACGATGGTAAGAGACTCGGTTTCCATTACCGGTGCGTCCATTGACTTTGGGACAATTAAGATGAAAGTCGCAAAAGGCACGGTCTTAAATGAGGTTAAGGTAACCGGACAAAAAAGCGCGATACAGCTGGGCATAGATAAGAAAATCTTCTCCGTAGATCAAAGTTTGGTAAGCGAAGGCGGGTCTGCCTCCGACTTGCTTCAGAATGTTCCATCTGTACAGACAGACATCGATGGAAATGTGAGTTTAAGAGGTTCAAGCGGTGTTCGTGTGCTGATAGATGGCAAGCCTTCCCTTATTGCAGGTGGTAATATCGCGCAGATCCTGCAGTCCATTCCCGCCAGTTCGATCGAAAGCGTAGAACTGATCACCAATCCATCTGCAAAGTACGATGCCGAAGGGCAATCGGGCATCATCAATATTGTGTTGAAAAAGAATAAAAAGCTGGGGTTGAACGGATCTCTGGCACTTACCGCAGGTAACCGTGATAACTACAATGCCAATACCAGCCTCAGCTTCCAGAACAGCAAGGTTAATATTTATGGCAATTACAGTTACAGATATGGCAATCGCAATGGGGGTGGCTTTAGCAATATCTTCTATAAAAGCCCGCAACTTGAAACCGTATATGCGAATCAGAATACCGACGGAACTTCGCTTGATAAAGGCCATAATGTTAAGGCTGGAATGGATTATTACGTCGCAGAAAAAAGTGTTCTTAGTTTTTCAGGAGGCTTCAACATAAGAGATAATGACCGAAATGAATTGCTTAGCATTGATCAGCTGGACGCCCTTAAGAATCCGGTCAGCCTTAGCAAAAGGAACAATTCGAACCTGGGGTCGGGTGGCAGTTACGACCTGAACCTGGACTTTAGCCAGAAATTTAAAAACCCAAAACAGGAACTGACCTTCAATGTAAGTTTCTCGGAAGGAGACAATGACAATTATCAAATCTACGATACTGACATCTATAATGTCAATGGTGAAGATGTAAACTCGTTTCCTGACATCCAGCACAACGACGGTTACGGCTTTAATAGAAATTACAATATACAAACGGATTATACCATGCCTGTCGGCAAACTAGGTAAGATCGAAGCCGGTTACCGAAGTCAGATCCGCTTTTCGGAGAACAGCACTTATTCAGAACTGCGTGACATATTAAGCGGAACTTATTTCACAAACCTGGCGCTTACCAATGAATTCAACAATAAGGACCAGGTTCACGCCCTCTATTTCAATTACCAGAACCAGATCGGAAACTTCGGCTACCAGTTAGGCGTTAGGGCAGAAGATGCAAAGCTGGACACCCGTCTGGGTATATACGATGCATTTGGTGATCTGAGTTATACACCGGGAAAAGTGGCCTACACGCGTCTTTACCCCAGTGTGTTTCTGACACAGAAATTTAAAGGTGAACAGCAGGTGCAGCTTAGCTATAGCAGAAGGGTAAACCGGCCGAGAGGATGGGATACCAATCCTTTTCTCGACGTTTCCGACCCTTTAAACTATCGCAGAGGCAATCCTAACCTGAAGCCTGAAGATGTACATGCATTTGAACTGAGCTACAGCAAATTCTGGCCTAAAGTAACGCTTACTTCTAGCGCGTACCTGCGTCAGACCAACGATGTGATACAGAGGATAAGAACAGAACCTGACGAAAACGGCGTCACCATTACCACACCTCAAAACTTAACAAGGGACTACTCTAGTGGTTTTGAACTGATTGGCCGCGTAGATGTGGCAAAAGCCTGGAACTTCACAGGCAATGTGAACTTTTACCAGAATAAGATCATTGGTGTCCCGGCATTTGGAATAGTGGAAAATTCCGGTTTTAGCTGGAATGCCAACCTGACCAATAACTTTGTATTGCCATATAACGTCACGTTACAGATCAAGGGCGATTATCGCGCGGCAGAGGTAATGGCGCAGGGGAAAAGAAATGCGATGTATGGTGTAGACGCAGGAGCCAGATATGATTTTAAGAATAAGAAGTCATCTTTGAGTTTAAATGTAAGGGATGTTTTCAATACGCGCGCATGGAGTATGACCACAGACGCCAACAATACCATAATAGATTTCAGGCGTAGAATGCAGGGAACAATGGCTAATCTGACTTACTCTTATCGTTTCGGAAAGACAGATTTTACATCAAAAAAGAAAAAACCAGATCAGCAGGAGATGCGTCCTGATGAAGAATCATTTTAAAGGATGAAAGAAAGCCTGCTCCTGTTTTGCTTTTCGATGATTACTTTCTATGTCATTGCACAGGATAAAGGTACGATATCGGGCAAGGTAGTGGAGCAGATAGGCGGACTTCCTATTCCCGCGGCAGTTGTGGCACTTTATACCGCTGCATCGGAACAACCGTTCATTACATCGCGAACAGATGAAGATGGTTTTTTCAAGATTCGCCCCTTAAAATATGGCACTTATTCCATCAAGATAAGTTATATAGGTTTTACTCCGCTGGTGATAAAAGATATTTCACTCACTGAAAAAGCCGCTGAAAATAAACAGAACACCTTAAAGCTCGTTGCAGATCAGACCAATTTAAATGAAGTTACCATAACTGCCGAAAAACCTTTGGTGCAGTTTGCGGCTGACATGATGACCTACAATGTAGAAAAGTCTATTCTGGCAGAAGGAAGTACAGCCACCGACATTTTAAAGAATGTACCAATGGTAGAGGTTGATCTCGACGGCAATGTCGCTATCTCCGGAAAAAGAAATACCCGGGTATTCATAGATGGCAAACCTTCAGACTATATGACTTCGAATATTGCAGACCTGCTGAGTGTACTGCCCTCAGATGCCATAGAAAAGATCGAGGTAATGACCAACCCGCCGGCAAAATATTCAGCAGACGGCGAAGGCATCATCAATATCGTATTGAAAAAGAACTTCAAGATCGGACTTGGCGGCAATGCAGGCTCAAGGGTAGGCCTTCAGGGAAATACAAACCTCAATTCCGGGGTTTCCTATAAGAGCAAGACCTATTCCATAAATGGTGGCGCCGCTTACCGTTTTGATCCGAGAAGAAATACCAATCAAAACTACAGAAACAACTTCTTTCCTGATACCACCTTCTATTTCAACAATTTTAATGACAACAAAAATACTGGAACCGGCGGCGATTATAGGGTGAATTTGGACTGGAATGTCACCAAAAGCCAAAACCTGAGAATCACTTCCAGCTTCAACCACAATGGAAATGAAAGCAATGCAGCAGCCTACAATCAATACCTGAATGATCAGGGCATCGAAAGCAGTGTCCAGAACCGGATTACAAATGCCGATATAAAGAGCCGCAATTTTGTTTTTGATACGGATTATGAACTCAATGTAGATACCAACGGAGGCCGGCTCTCTGCAGGGCTCACCTACAACGACAACCTGAGCAATAATAAAAGGCTGCAAAACCGGACCTTTATCCCCGCTGCCCGCAACCCACAGCAGCAGGAAAACTACAACGGGATTACCAACGACGGCCTGACCTTCAAGTTGGACTTCAATAAACCCATATTTAAGAAAAGAGACAATTTAGAAGCAGGTCTGGGTTACAATTACCGAAACAATGACAATGACCAGCGGATTCAAAACTTTGACTTCAATACGCAGCAATATGTAGCAGACCAAAAACTGACCAGCCAATTCCTTTATAAAGAGGATATCTATTCTGCCTATACGGCTTACAACCTGAGAGGAAAAAATTGGGGAGCCAAGGCGGGTCTGAGAGGCGAGCTTACAGCCGTCAAATTTGAGCTTTCTTCGGGAGAAAACTATGTAATAGACCCTTACTTGAGTCTATTCCCCAGTTTTTCTATCAACAAGACATTCAGGCAGCGTTACAATATCGGAGCTTCTTATAGCGTGAGAGTCAACCGGCCAAGGGAAAATTCATTAAATCCGCAGGTGAATAATAACGACCCGCTCAATATCAATTATGGAAATCCTGACCTTTTACCTGAACTGACGCATCAGATGGACGTCACATTCAATTTATACGGCAAGCGCTGGAGTTTCACCCCAAGACTGGCCTATTCGAGCAGAAGTGCAGTAATCGAGCGCTATAGAAGTGTTATGCAAACAGGGATTTCAGAAACCACATTTGATAATGTAGCATCAAATAAAGAGTTCGGCCTCTTCCTGAATGGCAATTACCGCCCATATAAAACTATTTCTACAAATGCCACTGTCAGCTTCAGCCGGGCCACTTACAAATCCAGCCTCAACGGCTCATTGAACAGAACAGGTAAAAACCTTAGGGGCAGTTTTGGCATGTCTATGGAACTGCCGCTCAAGACTGCATTTGAAGGTAACATCAACTACTACAATAACATTTCGGCACAGGGCAGGAACAAAGGCTCGATCTCTACATGGATGGGCGCAAGGAAGGTCTTTCTCAAAAACAAACTGAATGCACGCGTAAGCATCACCGATCCTTTTGGGAAAAGCAACAATTATTCTTTGAGCGAAGGCGTCAATTTCAGGTCGGAGAACTTCTACACCAGTAACTCGAGCAACGTGACGTTGAGCCTCAATTACCGCTTTGCAAGGATCAGCAAGACTAAGCCAATTCCACCTCCCCCTCAGCCATAAGATAATTCCAAAATTTGTATATTGGCACTATGGAAGACATCAACCCCTGGGTAACTATAGAAAGCCATAAGATTTATGAAAACAACTGGATCGGATTAACCGAGCATCAGGTCATCAATCCATCAGGAGGCAAAGGAATTTACGGTGAGGTTCATTTTAAAAATTATGCAATTGGAATATTGCCGCTCGATGACGAGCTGAATACCTGGCTTGTCGGGCAATACCGTTTTCCGCTGAAAGCCTATAGCTGGGAAATCCCAGAAGGCGGAGGGCCATTGGAATCTGACCCACTGGAAAGCGCGAAACGCGAACTTGCAGAAGAAACCGGGCTTACCGCAACAGACTGGATCGAACTTCAGCGCATGCATTTATCTAACTCGGTGAGCAATGAACTGGCTATCATCTATGTGGCCAAGGGGCTAAGCGCAGGCAGTTCCTCACCGGAAGAAACTGAGCAGCTGGTGATTCGCAAACTTCCCTTTGAATCAGCCTACCAAATGGTGGTAAACGGAGAAATTACCGATAGCATGAGCGTTGCTGCTATACTTAAAGTCAAAATCCTGATCCTAGAAGGACATTTGTAAGCGAAATATCCTATTATTGCATTGCTTTTTATTGATGAATTATGAATAAGCTTTTAGGTTATATCTTCAGCCCTTTATTTTATATTTCCTTCCTGCTCACACTGGTCGTCTTCCAGCCCGTCCAATGGATCTGTTACCGGTTTTTCGGATACAGGGCCCACAAAAAAGCGGTAGATATCCTCAATTTCTTTCTTACCTATTGTGATCTGCTCCTGGGCTCATCAGTAACGTTTAACAATCGGCAGGACCTGCCGCTGAACAGGCCTATAATCTTTGTGGCCAATCACCAAAGTATGTACGATATCCCTGCCCTGATCTGGTTTCTTAGAAAATATCATGTCAAATTCATCTCCAAGATAGAGCTGACCAAAGGCATACCCTCCATTTCTTTCAACCTAAAATATGGCGGTGGAGCAAACATAGATCGAAAAGACAGTAAACAGGCCGTATCTGAAATAATTAAACTGGGAAGACGTATGAAGGAGCATACCTGGTCTGCCATGATCTTTCCAGAAGGCACGCGCGCTAAAGACGGCCGACTGAAGCCTTTTCAGGTAGGAGGTATTGCCACTTTATTAAAGGTAGTTCCCAATGCACTGATCGTGCCTGTCGCCATAGAAAATTCCTGGAAGATCGTGCAGTACGGCAGTTATCCCCTGAGTTTCGGAGAAAAACTCCGCTGGACGGTATTGGCACCCATTGAACCTTCAGGGATCAATGCAGAAGAAGTTGTACTTGAGGCCCAGAAGGCGATCAGAACAAAACTGAAGCAACTTTAGCGACCTGCTGTCAGATATTTTTATTGTCGATATGCTTAAAGAATTCGTCTCTGTAGGTATCACCTATCGGGATCACCTTGCCACAAATAGAAATCCTGCTGCGCTCTATGCTCTCAATTTTATCTAATGAAATGATATAAGATTTATGTACCCTGATGAACTTTCCGGCAGGCAGCGTTTCTTCCATCTTTTTCATATTCTGCAATGTAATGACACGCTCAGATCTTGTATAAATAGAAATATAGTCCTTCAATCCTTCGATGTATAAAATGTCATCCAGCTCAATTTTCTGAATCTTATGTTCTGTCTTAACAAAGATAAAGTCCTGTACCGTATTGCTTACCGAAGAAAAAGGCGCAGAAGTAACCACAGGCTGCGGTGCAGGAATGGACTCTACTGTCTTAGCCTGATTATGTACCTTCTCTACGGCCTTATAAAATCTGTCAAAAGCAATTGGCTTCAGCAGATAATCAGATACATTAAGATCATAGCTTTCCAGGGCATATTGCGAATAAGCAGTGGTCAATATATAATGCGCCTTGGAATTGGCAATTTTAAGAAACTGTATCCCGGTCAGTTCGGGCATTTGAATATCCAGAAACACAAGATCTATACCCCCGGCTTGTACCAGCTGCAAAGCTTCAATAGCATTCTCGGTTCTCTTAACCAATTCAAGAAAGGGAATCTTAGAAACATAATCTTCTATGATATCAAGTGCAAGAGGCTCATCATCAACTGCAATACATTTTAACTTTGTCATATGTCAAGCATTAATTCACTGGTATAATGGGTAGCCGAATTTACGATATTTAATTTATACCTGTCGGGATAGAGTAGCTGTAAACGCCGCTCCACATTATTCAGACCCACCCCACCCATTTCATCCTTATTATATTTATTCTTTTTATTGGTAATACTGAAGTGCAGGATCTTCTGGTTGGCAATGATATTTATCCTGATTGGATTTTTCGGATCGTTCGCAATGCCATGCTTAAATGCATTTTCTACAAATGAAATCAATATTAAAGGCACGATCTGCTGGTTGTCTATCTCTCCGTTCATTGTAAATTCGACCGCGGCGCCATCTTTAAATCTAAGCTTCTGCAGTTCTATAAAGCTCTGTACATATTCTATCTCCTTACTGAGAGAAACCCAGCTGTCGTTGCTTTCATAGATCATGTACCGCATGATCTCTGATAGTTTCAATATCGCATCCGGAGTCTTATCCGATTTCTGGTAGGCCAGGGAATAAATGTTGTTCAATGAATTGAAAAGGAAATGCGGATTTAGCTGCGACTTTAGAAACTGCAGTTCCATTTCCTTACGTTCACGCTCAAGATTACGCTGAACACGCTCATTGCCAAACCAATCTATGGCAAACTTAAGCAAAGAACTAACCACAACAAAAAACCCCGAAAAGAACAAAGCACCTATCGCATACTTTAGTATAGAACTATAGGCTACAGTCCCCTGATCACCCGGATAAGCCAAAAGAATATCAGCATTCAGACTGGCAACTACGGTCTTAAGAATACACATCACGATAATCAGGAGTACAATAGAGACAATGTAAAGTCCATATTTTTTTTGCTCCTTCACCAGAAGTGGAATAAGCAAGGTATAATTGATATAAAAAATCGAAATATTGATGAGACCCGAATATCCATAGATGATCCCTATCTCATTAATGCTGAAAGTGCGGCGGTTAAAAACGACTTCCAGAATAAGCAGGGAAGCGATAAGCGCCCAGAAGACAACATGAACTACAACCGGCCTTTTATTCTTCATCAATGTAAGCTATCATCCTCCAAATTAAATTAATCCTGACATTTTTGGCACCACATTCGACGAACTGGCATTTTTCTTCTACCAAATCGACAAATAAAACATTCAATTGCAAAACTATTCATTTTGGGTGTTGATCTAGAATAATATGCACTTGGTCTAAAAGATTTTAGCAGGATTATTTTTATCATTCTCTTTGTTTCATGAAACAGGGACAACAAGCTCCTGAAAAAAACAAAATCAAAATAAATAAAGATTATGGAATCGACAGCAGTTTATCAAACCTTGAATACTTCAAATCATTTCGAACTAACTGCCTTAGTACTTAAAATAAAAGATACGATAATGAAAAAATTAACAAATATCTCGCCTTTCTTATTACTGCTGGTTCCTGTCTTTGTAATGATGCTGGTCGTATTTACCGCCGGTAATAACATCAGAAATGAAGAGATTGCTATGAAATCCTCTTCAAAAGGAGCTGTAGCCAAATTAGACAGTGCGTTTAGAAAATAAAAAAGTATGGCCGGTCATGAGTAGATAAAACGGCACCATCATATTTAAAATAAGTTTAGTTTTAGTTAATAGTAAATGTGGCAGGTGGATTCCTGCCATTTTTTTTGCTCTCCATTTTCCTCCTCCTGAAAATAAAATGTAATAATATTTTGAAAACTAAAATATTAGTTATAAGTTTATACTAAAGTCTTAGTTGTACCAGGTTATCGCACATTAATCTGGTTTGCAGACCGGTAGAAACAGAAAAGAAGTTATGGAAATTAAGGATTTAACAAAGGCAGAAGAACAAATCATGCAAATTGTATGGCAAATAGAGAAAGGATTCGTTAAAGACGTAATGGATCTGCTGCCAGAACCAAAGCCGGCCTACAATACCGTATCCACAATTATCAGGATACTGGAAGTAAAAGGTTTCATAGCACATGAAGCTTTCGGAAAGGCCCACAAATATTATCCGCTCATTAGCAAGGAAGATTACAAACGCCACGCTACAGAAAAGCTGCTGGGCGGCTATTTTGAAAACTCCGTAGAAAGTATGTTCTCCTTCTTTGTGAAAGAAGAAAAGCTCGACCTCAGCGATGTCGATGAAATCCTTAAAATGATTAACAAAATTAAAAACCGACCAAGATGAACTGGGCACATTACATCCTTCAGGCCAACATCTACCTCATCGTATTTTATGGCTTCTACAAGTTATTGTTAGACAAAGAAACTTACTTCATGCTCAACAGGATCTACTTGCTTTCTGCGGGGATACTGTCATTGTCCATCCCGTTTGTAAGGTTTGAATGGTTTACCACGCAGCCTGTCGCACAACCCGTTTATATGGGTGTCGATCAGCTCAATGAGTTGCTGATGCTTGCCCAACCAGCACAGGAGGCCCCCGATCTTTTTACAGCGGGCAATATTGCCGTAGCCATTTACATCACCGGCCTACTGGTCTTTATATTTAAACTCCTTTTCCAGCTGCTTGCCATCCGAACGCTTTTTGCCAGGTCGGCCAGTGGCGTTGCGTTTTCATTCTTCAATAAAAAGATTGTCGACCATCAATTGCCCGGGCAGCAGACCATTCACAAACACGAAGAGATTCACATCAGGCAAATGCACACGCTGGATGTATTGTTCTTCGAGATCATTAGCATCTTAAACTGGTTCAATCCGATCGTTTACCTGTACAAGCGAACAATCAAAAACATTCATGAATACCTTGCAGATGAAGAAGCTGCGAGATTTCAGGGTGATAAAAAGGAGTATGCCCTGTTGCTGCTCAGCAGCGCATTCGGTGTCAACCCACACAACCTGACCAACAGTTTTTTCAATAAATCGCTCATCAAAAAAAGAATTTTTATGCTCCACAAAGAAAGATCCACAAAAACAGCCATCATGAAATACGGATTGTTTGTACCGCTGTTTGCCGTCGCACTCATCCTGTCTTCAGCGACTATACGTAATAATGAAGAGATCAGGGAGGTCGCAGACAAGCTTCCGTTAGAAGCACCAATCAATACTGTAAAAGCAATGGTCTCAGAAGCCGCAGCCAAGGCTGAACCAACCGACTGGAAAAACTTTTATACGCATATGCAGAGAACAATACGATATCCGGCGATGGCACAGGAAAACAAAACGACAGGCCATACCCAGATCAAGTTCAATGTCTCTAAAGGAGAAGTGGAAGGCGCAAACCTTGCCGGCCCTTCCTTAGGGGACGGCTGCGATACAGAAGTCATGAGGGCAATCTTATCCTATCCTAACTTTAAGAAGGTGCCTGATGGAAAATACGTGATCAAAATAGCCTTTACCCTGCACGATGACGGACAGCAAAACTATGTTGTAAAAAACAAAGACCTCCCCGCAGTGCCAGGCTATACCGCACTCAGCGAGATCGTGATCAGAGGGTATCTTGCCAGGAATAAGTCCGGTATCGACATGAGTAAACTTGAATCAGACGGAAGCGGAAAAGTCCACGACTTTACTTCACTCGATAAGGCTCCTGCCTTTCCTGGGGGAATGGACATGTTCTACAAGTACATTCAAACAAACGTGAAGTATCCTAAGGAAGCTCAGGAGCAGAACATTCAGGGTAAAGTATTTGTTAGCTACACAGTAGAAACCGATGGTACCCTCTCTGATATTAATGTAGAAAGAAAAGTCGGCCACGGCCTTGATGAGGAAGCAGTCAGAGTAGTTAGGGAAAGCCCGAAATGGATACCAGGTGTGAAGGACAATATGAAAGTGAGGGTGAAATATCATATGCCAATATCCTTCTCGCTATCAAGTGGCCTGGCAGAAGATGCTGAAAACAAGGCGAGAGGCATAGACACCACGAAAAAATTCTCTGCCCCGGGCCTACGCGGCTCTGTAAACATCGGTGGTTTACAAATCAAAGCCAGAGAAATGCCTGCATCATCCCCGACATCCCCTCTTTATGTAGTTGACGGTGTTTCGCTGAACCCGGAACAAGGAGCAAAAGGTGAGTCGCCATTAAGCACCATACCTCAGGACAATATTCTAAGCATAGAAATTCTGAGAGACGCCACTGCGGAGAAACTCTATGGTGCCGCAGCAGCAAAGAACGGCGTGATCATCATTACTACAAATTTGAAGAAACCCGTAAAACCGGATGAAGAGAAAAAGACAGAAAAGAAAAAGAACTGATCAATGCTCCAATAATAATTAACGCACTCATGCGCGCTCAAATTTCTTTACACACAAAGGCCGGACTAATTTAGTCCGGCCTTTGTGTGTAATACCCTTGTCTCGTAGTATAAAACTATTAAATATCTTCCTCAGATACAAATTTTGCAGAATAAAAATCTCTGTTCATCCTTGCGATATTTTCCAGAGAGATTCCCTTAGGGCATTCGGCTTCGCAGGCTCCGGTATTGGTACAGTTTCCAAAACCTTCCGCATCCATCTGGGCAACCATGCTTTGCACCCTTCTGTAGCGCTCGGGCTGCCCTTGCGGCAATAAAGCAAGCTGAGATATCTTGGCAGAAACAAACAGCATTGCAGAAGCATTCTTACACGTTGCCACACACGCACCGCAACCAATACAAGCGGCAGCTTCAAAAGCAGCATCAGCCTGATTTTTAGGAATCGGCAGGTTATTGGCATCCTGTGCGTTACCGGTATTTACCGAGACGAAACCACCGGCAGCGATAACTCTGTCAAAAGCCGTTCTGTCCACAGTCAGGTCCTTGATCACCGGAAATGCCTTCGCCCTCCATGGTTCTACCACGATAGTATCGCCATCTTTAAAAGAGCGCATGTGCAGCTGGCAAGTCGTTACCAGATCCTTCGGCCCGTGCGGACGGCCATTGATGAACATTGAACACATTCCGCAGATTCCCTCACGGCAATCGTGATCAAACACAATGGGCTCATCGCCCTTAGTAATCAGCTGCTCGTTCAGCACATCGAACATTTCCAAAAAAGACATATCAGGCGAAATATCAGACACCTTATAATCTACCAAAGCACCTTTGGTCTTGTTATTTTTCTGACGCCAAACTTTCAGCGTTAAGTTCATATTTCCTGTACTCATGATATTGTACTATTTATAACTTCTTTGTGCTACTTTAATATTTTCAAACTTCAGCTCTTCCTTGTGCAGCTCAAAGTTCACTCCTTCTTTAAATTGCCAGGCTGCCACGTAAGCATAGTTTTCATCGTCACGCAACGCCTCACCTTCTTCTGTCTGGTACTCTTCACGGAAGTGACCACCACAACTTTCGTTACGGTTCAGCGCATCGATACACATCAGCTCGCCCAGTTCGATAAAGTCTGCCACACGGCCGGCTTTCTCCAGCTCTGTATTTAACTCATCAGCGGTTCCCGGAACACGAACGTCTTTCCAAAATTCAGCACGCAATGCCCTGATTTCCTGTATTGCTTCATTTAGCCCTTTTTCATTACGCGCCATCCCACATTTCTCCCACATGATGTGGCCTAATCTCTTGTGAAAATGATCCACAGATTTGGTTCCTTTGATATTGATGAGTGTATCCAAAATTCCTTTTGCCCTGGCCTCAGCCTCAACAAAGGCAGGATGGTCTGTAGGAATCGCCTTTACAGAGATCTCTTTAGACAAATATTGGCCAATGGTATAAGGTAATACGAAATAACCGTCTGCCAGACCCTGCATCAGTGCCGACGCACCCAAACGATTGGCGCCGTGATCGGAGAAGTTGGCTTCTCCTGTGCAATATAAGCCCGGTACACTGGTCATCAGGTTATAATCAACCCAAAGGCCACCCATGGTATAATGTACCGCAGGGTAAATCCGCATTGGTGTCTCGTAAGGATTCTCACCAGTAATCTGGGCATACATATCAAACAGGTTACCATATTTCGCTTTGATCACCTCTGTACCTAAACGCATACAGGTATCTTTATCCGGATTGTGGTTGCCCGACTTGGAAGCCTCTATCTTTCCATAACGTTCGGTGTTCGCTTTAAAATCCAGGTATACCGCAAGCTTAGAAGCACCGACGCCATATCCTGCATCGCAACGTTCCTTGGCAGCCCTCGAAGCCACATCACGCGGAACCAGGTTACCAAATGCGGGGTAACGGCGCTCCAAATAATAATCTCTTTCATCCTCAGGAATTTCCGACGCCTTACGGTTATCGTCTTTTTTCTTAGGCACCCAGATTCTGCCGTCATTACGGAGTGACTCCGACATCAGGGTGAGCTTACTCTGGTGATCTCCCGAAACCGGGATACAGGTAGGGTGGATCTGCGTGTAGCATGGATTGGCAAAATAAGCACCTTGCTTGTGTGCTTTCCAGGCCGCAGTAACATTGCTTCCCATGGCATTTGTAGACAGGTAAAATACGTTTCCGTAACCACCCGTCCCAAGCACTACCGCATGGCCAAAATGACGCTCAATCTCTCCGGTGATGAGGTTACGAGCAATGATACCACGTGCCTTTCCATCGATCTTAACCACCTCCAGCATCTCATGACGGGTAAACATTTCTACCTTACCCATACCAATCTGGCGCTCTAAAGCAGAATAAGCACCCAGCAATAATTGCTGACCAGTCTGACCGGCAGCGTAAAAAGTTCTTTGAACTTGTGTACCACCAAATGAACGGTTATCGAGCAAACCTCCATACTCTCTGGCCAGAGGTACGCCCTGCGCCACACACTGATCTATAATGTTCGCACTTACCTCCGCCAAACGATGAACATTGGCTTCGCGGGCACGATAATCACCACCTTTAATGGTATCGTAAAACAAACGGTAAACGCTGTCACCATCGTTTTGATAATTTTTCGCAGCATTGATACCACCCTGAGCAGCAATAGAGTGCGCTCTGCGTGGTGAATCCTGGAAGCAAAAACATTTAACTTTATATCCCATTTCAGCCAAAGTCGCTGCTGCCGAAGCACCCGCCAGACCTGAGCCAACAATGATCACTTCGATGGTCCTTTTATTTGATGGATTAACCAAAGGCACAGAAGACTTAAACTTAGTCCATTTTCCGGTTAATTCGCCTTCCGGTATATTTGAATTAAAATCTGACATATCTTTTGTGCTAAAATTATTTAATAAGGCCCAGGTACATAGCTACCGGCATGGCCGCGAAGATCAGTGAGATGAGAATAGAGAACCATACACCAACCGATTTAATGATTGGCGTATATTTTTTGTGATTCCATCCCAGCGTCTGAAATGCTGATGCAAAGCCGTGCAGCAGGTGATAGGCCAGTGAAATCATTGCCAGTACATAAAGCACCACCAGAAATGGATTTTTAAAAGTTTCAACCATAACCGCAAAAAGATCGTGGTGGCCATTGGCATCTACAGTAGGGATACCTGTAAATCTAGACATCACCCAGAATTTAGAGATGTGGACGATCAAAAAGACCAGCAGTAGAGTCCCCAGCAGCCCCATAGACCGTGAATACCACTTGCTGTTTGCAGCACCGTTGGTTACAGCATATCTTTCGGGTCTTGCCGCACGGTTCAACACCAGCAGTCTGTACCCCTGAACTGCATGAGCAATCAGCCCGGCAAAAAGTACCACTTCCATTGCCCTGATGATCCAATTGGTGCCCATGAAATGTGCGCCCATATTGTAGGTCAGACCCCCATCATTAACAAAGATCAGCGAATTGAGGAAACAATGCACCAAAAGAAAGGAGATAAGGAACAGGCCGGTAATACCCATTATTAATTTTTTTCCTATAGACGAGGAAAAAGCGTTTCCGAAACTAGCCATTAGAATAATTGTTTTTTAGTTCTGTTGTGCAAAAGTATTTAATAAAAGAATTAATTTGTAAATCCCAAACACAAAATGCAGGTAATTAAGCTATTTAGAAACATTCTACGATTACAATAGAATGATAAAGCAAAAAAATTAAGGCGATTATTTATAAATTAGTCATGCACATCTTTTAACGCACCCGGATCAAAGATATAATGATAGGCTTCAGTCCTGCCTGCATTTGTAACGACAAAACGCACCCGCTCCGCGGCAAAAGGAACCTCGGCCATGACCAGCCAAATCATACTGACCAGATTTCCATACTGCTCTATCAGCGGCTTGCTGTTGTCCATGAGGATCACAATATCACCATCTTCATTGATCACGGCATTCCATTCCAGCAGATTGGAATGCATAAAAGCTACAATGCCTTGCTTAAAACTCATCATTCAGTTTATTTTTATGAATTAGTTAGTACATACTATACATCTCCTACTGTACTCCCATTGAGCAGAAGCGGGCCTAAACCGCATCAGGGCTGGCCTTGTTTCGGAAAACAGATGCCTTTACGCGAAGCTGTTACGGAACTGGACCGGACTGCTACGAAGCTGGAGGCTCTAACGTGAGTAGCAGCACTATCTTAGCAGGGTAGCTGCTCAGTCGGGCGGACAGAGGATCAGGGCATAAAGAATCTTGATCTGTAGTTCCATTTTCTGTTCCTAACGCTGATATTATACGGAATTCGGTTAAAGAGGACCTGGGTTTCTTGATGCGTTATATTTTCTTACGAACGCTGTTAAACGCAAAAAGCGTGACACCCCGCCTACTGTCCTGGAGGTCCTGAGAGACGGACAAACGAATAAGCAAGGCTCACGCTTTTTACAGCGCAGGCAATTGTCACTTATTCTCTAGTTTGTTTGAAAATTCTCAGGTTTCCAATTCGAGATTCTTAGTGCTAAATGCTCCAAATATTTTGAAGATTTGGCGAATATAATATTACTTGTTACATACCATTTTGTTATGCGCAAAGGTATACAAGAAACAGGCAGCGACTAAACCCTGGGGCCAGGTTTTTTTTAAAATACGCTGGTCGTTATCATTGTCTTAACAATTTATAAGCTTTGTCATCCAGAAGTAAAATGGACATTGCTCCGGTACATACCAATAAAAAAGGGCAGTGATAATATCATCACTGCCCTTTTTAAATAATATTAACTTGGTCCTGAATAAATTACGATCCTTGATATTCAGCAAACTTCACTTTGCCGATTAATTAACGCTATAAGTAAACGTTCCCTGCGGGCCAACACCTGTTATGGTCGTCATTCCATTTCTCGAAGCAGGCAAGGCACTTTCAACGTCTTTCGAACTGTTTACCGGCTTCCCGTTCACAGCAGTGATCACTACACCCTTAGGCACTTCCCAGTAGTCAAATAGTTTCCCTTCTTCAGTGCCTGTTACCACTACACCATTTTTTACGCCATACTTAGTTTTAAGCGCTGTAGAAGCAGGAGCGAATGAAGCGCCCAATTTATCCAGGCTTGTACCTGTAGGTTTTACCGCAGCAACTGATGGTTTCTTTTCAGCGGCATCGGGCGCACCTTTTAAAGTAACATTTACATTTTTAAGCTGTCCATTCCTCAAATAGGTCAGTTGTACCTTGTCACCAGGGCTCAATCGGCCAATCTTCTCCTGAAGATCAGGTGAATCGTAAATGACTGCACCATCTACCTTTTTAATGATGTCGCCTTTCAATAAACCTGCAGCTGCAGCACCACTGTTTGGCACGATCTCATTGACATAGAGCCCCGTGATGTCTTTTACATCCAGTTTCTCTGCCTGATCTGCATCAAGCGGAACAAATGAAACGCCTATATAACCACGTTTTACTGAACCATATTTCCTGAAATCATCCAGAATCTTTTTAGCAAGGTTCACCGGAATGGCAAAACCATAACCCTCATTCCTGCCCGTCTGGGAAGCAATGGCCGCATTGATACCCACAAGTTCACCATTGGCATTAACCAGCGCACCACCACTGTTTCCAGGATTGATGGCCGCGTCTGTCTGAATGTAGGACTCTATGCTCTCATTACCGCGCGGCATTTTTCCTGTTCTCTGGTATTCTTCAAATTCCTCTTCAGTAGGCTGGGTAGCCAGAATACCGATACTTCTTGCTTTCGCACTTACAATACCAGCAGTTACGGTAGTTTGCAGGTCCAGTGGAAAGCCGACTGCCAGCACCCACTCGCCGATCTGCACATTGTCTGAATTACCCATTTTTACAACCGGCAGATTGGAAGCGTCCACTTTGATCAGCGCAAGATCCGTATTCGGATCTTTTCCGATCACTTCTGCGCTCACCTTCCTTCTGTCAGAAAGGATCACTTCGATCTTATCTGCATTGTCTACCACGTGGTTGTTGGTCACAATATAACCGTCCGGCGTTAAAATAACGCCCGAGCCTGAGGCTGCCCTTGGCGCACGCTGTGGCCTTCTCCCACCGCCTCCGCCAAAGAATTCTTCGAACATATCAAAAGGCGTATTTCCACCTCTGCCCGAAGAAGCATTGCCATAAGACGTCTTGATGTGTACTACCGCCGGCGAAACCGCCGCCGCAGCATCTACAAAATCCACTGCTCCGGCCGAAGATATCTTCGGGTTATTTGCAAAAAGCACTTTCTGCTGATCCACAAACGACAAACTTTCATCATGACGGTCTAATAGTTTATAACCGCCAATAGCGGCCGCACCCCCTATAAATGCAGCCAGCACAATTAATCCTAATCTTTTCATTTGTATCAAATTATATTTTTACATCAATCTATATTGTAGCTGGTATTTTATTTAAACTGCAGAACCGGGTCCCTTTTTAGTTCATGCGATTATCATATTATAAGCATACTACATTTTCTTTTGTTTGATTTATTCAAATTTAATACCATATCAACGATATTTGCATCTGTACTAAGTCACGAATACTGTTAAAAAATGTTAAATGGCTGGTAAACAAACAAAATGGACATTCACTTCTACAAATATCAAGGCGCGGGAAACGATTTTATATTGATTGACCATCGCATGGCCCCGCTAAAAGACATCGACAACGACCGGATTAAAACTCTGTGTGACAGACGTTTTGGCGTAGGTGGCGATGGGCTGATGTTTTTAACTTCTCATGAAGCATACGATTTTGAAATGCATTATTTCAATGCCGACGGCAGGCCGGGCAGTATGTGTGGAAACGGTGGCCGTTGCATAGTTGCTTTCGCCAAATACCTGGACATTATTGACAGGGAAACTAATTTTTTGGCAGTAGACGGCCCGCATTATGCCAAAATTTCAGAAAATGGCGAGTGGGTAGACTTACAAATGATTGACATTGATAACATTACAAAAGACGGAGAAGCATTTGTTCTTAATACAGGATCTCCTCACTATGTATTGCAAATGAAAGGTCTGAAAGACTTTGACGTTTACCAGCATGGCAAAGCCATCAGAAACAATGACACCTACAGCGAGAAAGGCATTAATGTAAATTTCGTTGAAGATAAAGGCGATCATCTTTTTGTACGCACATTCGAGCGTGGCGTTGAAGATGAGACCTATGCCTGCGGAACCGGTGTTACTGCCGTGGCCTTAGCACTGGCACAGAACAAACGGTTGAGCGGCCATATCGAAACTCCGGTTAAAGTACTGGGCGGCGACCTGAAGATTACCTTCGACCACAACCAGGGCCGGTTTACCAATGTATTTCTTTGCGGGCCCGCCAAAAAAGTATTTGAAGGTGAGCTGATCCTCTGAATTACTCCCCCTCGGCCAGAAAAGCGGCTACGCCGATCTTGATCTCTCCGAACGAAAAATCCTTTCCCAGATATTCCCTTATGGGATTCATCTGACGGGTCTTCAATTCCCTAATGGCGCCCAGTATCCTTTTGAGCTTTACTTCACCAATGATCTCGGCCGCGGAAATTTCTTTTTCGGCAACGTAATGAGCCAGGTGACCCTCTATGGTGCCGGCTACCATTTTACGTTCCACTGCAATCTCCACTATTGTTTTTCCCGCACGCAGCAGCTCCAGTGAAAGTTCCTTGGTATCTGTCTTCGGCGCCTTCTCTGTATTTTTTTCTTTAGCAGTTCTCGCCTTTCCTGAGCGCGTCTTTGCCTGTTTTTTTTGTGTAAAGTCGGCGGTATCATCCATCGCAAATACACTGAGCATACGTTCACCCCTGCCGGAAACATCAATCAGCCGTTCGGTATCTTCACGTTTAAACTCACGTCCTTCTATCACCGCAGTCAGTAAAGCGGGCGCTTTTTTAACCTTCTTCAGCTGCTCATAGAAGAGCGATTCCAGTTCGAGTAATTCATTCAGAAACTCCAGTACCTGCTTATCCTGCTTCACCAGTTCCATCCGCTCAAAGATCTGCTCGGAAAAGCCCTTAAGCAATGGCGCAAAGTATTGCTCAGCAGCTACTACGCGCCCCAGCAAATTCCTTCTTCCTGTCTCGCTTGCGTCGGCACTTAGCCGTATAAGCTGCGACATAAACTTATCAGCATTGGCCCGCACTGCAATAAGTCCGCTGAGCAGCTTCTCAGCCCACTTGTGATGCTTTTGCTTGGCCGAGCGGTGTATGTCTTTATTGTAAGAGTGTACATGTTCATACACCGTATTGTCCAGGGTTTTCAGGTCGAAGCATTGCAGCAGGTATGCCTTCAAAAATAATTCGCTCTCCTGTACTGCCTGTTGCTGCAGGGCAGTGATCTCTGTCTTGTTTCTGGCGAAGCCAGTCACATTCTGATCCTGCCGAATTCCAGAACCATTTATCTGTGAGGTCAAGACCAAACCCTGCAAGGTACGCAGACGTGATAAGGCAACATAGATCTGTCCCGGGGCAAAGGCATTGCCGATATCTATGATCGCCTTATCAAAGGTTAGTCCCTGGCTCTTATGTACCGTAATTGCCCAGGCCAATTTTAGCGGATATTGGGTAAAGGTGCCGGCCAGGTCTTCGAGGATTTCGCCGGTAACCTTATCCGTGCTGTATTTAATATTCTTCCAGGTATATTTTTCTACTATGATTTTCTCTTTGCTTCCTTCTGCCTGTACCTCGATCTGATCCGTTTTTAAGACAGTAACTGTAGCGATCTTGCCGTTAAAAAAACGTTGCTCGCCGGTCGGATCATTTTTAATGAACATCACCTGTGCCCCCACCTTCAGTTCCAGAGACTGTTCGGCTGGAAAGGAATATTCACTAAAGTCGTCTTCAATTTTAGCCTTATAAAAATAAGACGGAGCCTTCAGTTCGTCGAGGCTCTGTTTATTCAGTGTGTCGGCTTTATTATTGTGTGTGGTCAGTGTTATGTACCTGTCTTCCAGGGCAGGTTTGAAGTTGGCCTGGTAAAAGGTTTCCAGCAGGGCAACATCTTCCGGAGTTACGCGGTTATTGCGCAGGTTATTCAGTAAGCTGATGAACACCTCATCGGCCTGCCTGTAAATCTTATCCAGTTCAATGTACACCGGCGGATTTTGCTGTAAAGCGAGTGCATCAAAGAAATATACGCTTTGATAAAATTCACCAAGTAGATTCCATTCATTGTTTTTTACCACCGGAGGCAACTGGTGCAGATCACCTATAAAAAGAACCTGTACTCCCCCGAAACTGGCCGAGTTGTTTTTCCTGATGTAGCGGAGGGTCATATCAATGGCATCAAGAAGATCGGCCCGCAGCATACTCACCTCATCAATGATCAGCAGTTCCATATCGAGCAGCACCTTACGCTTCGCAGCAGTCATATTCAGGTGCCTGACGATTGATTTTGGAGTATTGTATTGTTGCCCTTCATGAGCGCCGTCTGCAGAAGGCTGTTTAGGCAGGTAAGTGCCAAAGGGCAGCTGAAAAAGGGAGTGAATAGTTACTCCGGCTGCGTTGATGGCCGCGATACCGGTAGGCGCAGCAATAACCGCTTTCTTATGGGTTTGTGATACCAAATTTTTCAGGAAAGTAGTTTTACCGGTACCTGCCTTACCCGTCAGGAAAATATGTCTTGAAGTATAGTTCACAAATCTGGCGGCAAGCTCGGCAGGGTTCACATTTTCTGAATTCAACATGGCCAAATTTAACAAGAATTAACACAATTTAACAAACCTGTTAGTTGATTACTAAACTTTTAGTTATATCTTGCGGTACTTAATTGTTCTGTATGAAGATATCCGCTCTCCTCGTGATCATGCTGGCTTTTTGCGCTGCTCAGCTATCTGCACAAACCAAATACATTGTCAGGGGCATTGTAGCCGATAGTATGGCTACCTACAAACTGATAAATACCACAATTACCCTGCTAAATGAAAAAGACTCTACACTCGTTAAATATGCAAGGGCAAATGCTGAAGGTAGTTTTTCACTAACGAATCTTAAGCCAGGCAAATTCATTTTACTGGTCACCTACCCGGGCTACGCCGACTACGCAGATCAGTTTGCCCTCGACACGCTGAACCCAATTAAAGATTTTGGCAACATCAACCTGATCCTGAAATCGACATTACTGCAAGACGTGATCATCAGGGGTAAAGCCGCCGCCATCAGGATCAAGGGAGATACCACTGAATTTAATGCAGGCAGCTATAACATCACACCCAATTCAAAAGTAGAGGACCTGCTGAAGCAGCTGCCCGGAATACAGGTAGATAAAGATGGCAAGATCACGGCACAGGGCCAGACTGTAAATAAGGTTCTGGTAGATGGGGAAGAGTTTTTTGGTGACGACCCTACACTGGTGACCAAGAACATCCGTGGGGACATGGTAGACAAGGTGCAGCTTTATGATAAAAAAAGCGATCAGGCAACCTTTACAGGCATAGAAGATGGCGAGAAATCCAAGACCATCAACATCAAACTCAAGGAAGACAAGAAGAACGGTTACTTTGGCAAAGCCGAAGCAGGGATCGGAACGGATAAATTTTACCAGAACCAGATCATGTTCAATGCCTTTAAAGGCAAGCAAAGGATCTCGGGTTACAGTATCTTTGGCAATACCGGGCAGACCGGTCTGGGCTGGAACGATAACGATAAATATTCGGGCAGCAACAATATGGAAATGATGGCCGACGGAGGGATGATGGTCTTCATGGACGATGATGAATTCAGTTCATGGGACGGACGCTACAACGGACAGGGTATTCCTGCCGCCAATAATGGCGGTCTGCACTATGAAAACAAATGGAACAGCGATAAGCATGCCCTGAATACCAATTATAAGATCGGGCAAATGGACATAGAAGGCACACGAAACAACATTAGCCAGCAGATCCTGCCCGACCGGGTGATCAATAGCAGCTCAGACCAGCAGTTTAACAACCGCATCTTCAGGCAAAAGCTCGATGCGGCCTACACCCTGAAGATCGATTCGACCAGTACCATAAAATTCTCGGCTGATGGCGCATTGAGCAGTTCAAATACCAGCGACAACTTCAATTCACGCAGCCTCCGTGAAGACAATTCCCTGATCAACACAGGAGAAAGAGACCTGAGCAATGATGCAGATAAACAAGCCTTCAACCTGTCTGCCTTCTGGACCAAAAAACTGAAGAAAAAAGGACGGACGCTTTCCTTACTGATCAGGGAAACCATTACGAAATCAGACAGTGAAGGCTTTTTAAATTCGACCAATAAGTTTTATAATGAAAATGACAACCTTGATAGCACCAGGGTAGTTGACCAGCAAAAGGTTAATATAAGTACAGGCGCTGTACTGAATACGAGCCTCAACTATACCGAACCGCTGTCGAAAACAACCTCTTTGATCGCTACTTATGGTTTGGGGATCAACAACAGCCATTCAGACCGGCGATCTTACAACAGATCGGCATCCGGCGCTTACGACGAACTTGATCTTCGCTTCAGTAATGATTTTAAGCTGGACCAGCTTTCCAACAAAGGCGGGTTGAGCCTCAACTATATGAAGGACAAGACCAGCTTTGGTTTTGGCACCAATGTTACCGCTGTAAGATTCGGCCAGACCGATAAATATACCGGCAATACCTTCGAAAGAAACTTCATCAACTGGAACCCGCAGGCCCGCTATTCCTATCGTTTTTCTCAGCAGAAATCTTTCCGGGTCAATTACTATGGGAATACAACCCAGCCTGACATAGACGATATCCAACCGGTAAGAAACAATACCGACCCGCTCAATATCAGCTTGGGAAATCCGGCGCTGAGGCCTTCTTACAGCAACAACCTAAGCCTGAGCTACAACTCTTACAAGATTCTGAGTGAGCAGTCACTCTGGATGTACGGCAGCTATAATTTTACATTTAACCCAATCACCAGCAGCACCGTTACAGAAAAGACTTCCGGAAAAAATACTTATCAGTCTGTTAACCTGAAGGACAAGCGTACCTCTAACTATTATTTTAACATGTCCAGCGACAGAAAGATCAAATCGCTGAACCTGAATGCCGGATTCGACCTGGGGCTGCAGGGCAGCACCAACTATACGCTGACCGACAATGTGGTTAACAGCACCACCAGCGGCACTTATACGGGTGGTCTTAACATTTCAAAGTATAAAGAGAACAAATACAGCTTCCGAATTTCCGGCGGGCCAAATTACAATACCATCAAATCTTCCCTCCAAAACAACAATAAAAACAATGGCTGGGGATTTAACACGGGGGGCAATGTGAACATCTACCTGCCCGGTAAGCTGGAGATCGGAACAGACGGAAATTATGAATATAAGGCAGGCACACAAACCTTCGACCGGGAGCTGAGCCGCTTCATCTGGAACGCGGCCATTAGCAAGAAATTCTTCAAAGAAGAGAACCTGAGGCTTTCGCTTTCCGGCAGGGACCTGCTCAATCAAAATGTCGGGTTTAGCAGGTATGCCAATGCAAACATGGTAACACAGGACAGCTATACCACTATAAAAAGATATTTTATGCTGAGCCTGAGCTGGGATTTTAACAAGATGGGCGGCGCTGCTGCCAAATAAGATTTAGATTATGAGACCATCAACTAAAACATTTGTACCGATGAAGTGCATTATCGCCATCCTTTGCTGTCTGGCCGCAACCGCCAGTGTTAATGCCCAGAACGCAAGATTTACAACAAGCGGAGTTATAGAGTATGAAAAAAGCGTAAACATGTTTGCCTTGCTGAAGAAGAACGTCAGCGAAAGCAGCGGATCATTCTGGAAGGAAATGTTCGAGAACTACAAAAGGAACCAGCCACAGTTCAAAATACTGAACAGCACGCTGAGCTTCTCGGATGACAAGACGCTTTTCAGTCCGTTGGCCGACACAGAAGGCGGAAGAAACTATTTCTCCAACGATCCGCTGGTTACTCAAAATAACACCATTTATTCAGACCTTGCCGCCGGTTCATTCATTGCCCAGAAAACGGTGTATGAAGAAACCTTTCTCCAAAAAGACAGCATCCGTAAAATCAACTGGAAACTGACCAGCGAAATGCGCACCATTGCCGGATATGAATGCCGAAGGGCCAATGCCATCATTCTTGATTCTATTTACGTGGTTGCTTTTTATACCGATAAGATTCCGGTGTCAGGTGGGCCCGAGTCCTTTAGCGGCCTTCCCGGAATGATCCTTGGTGTTGCACTCCCGCATGAAAACATCACCTGGTTCGCAAAAACCGTAACAGACAAGCCAGTGCCGCAAACGGCGCTGAAAGCACCGGCAAAAGGTAAGGCTACAGATTATAAAGGGCTAAAAAAGATCATTGACGATGCCCTGAAGGGCTGGGGTGATTACGCACGCTCGGCCTTAAAAGCTTTTTCGCTTTAGTTGACCAGCAACTTATAGCCTTTTCCGTGCACATTTAGTATTTCAACCTTAGGATCTTCACGCAGGTATTTTCTCAGCTTGCTCAGAAATACGTCCATGCTGCGGCCGTTGAAATAATTGTCGTCGTGCCAGATACTGAGCAGGGCTTCCTCTCTTGTGAGCACAGAATTTTTCTTAAGGCAAAGCAGCTGTAGTAGCTCGGCTTCCTTGGTAGACAGCTTTTGGTGCTGCCCTTTGTAATGGATCAGCTGGGTTGTATAATCAAAGGTATAGTCACCGATCTGAAACTGGGTCTGTGCCGGACCTGATTCTGCGGGCTCTTTTGCTGCTACTCTTTTCAGAAGAGCGTTGATCCTTAATAACAGTTCTTCTATCCTGAAAGGTTTGGTAATGTAATCGTCGCCACCGAGGTCATATGCCGAGGCCTTGTCTTCCATCATGGCTTTTGCGGTCGCGAAAATGATCGGCACATGCTGGTCAATCTTCCGGATCTCCTTACCCAGTGTAAAGCCGTCCTTTTTCGGCATCATCACATCAAGAATGCAAAGATCGAAGCCCTGTTTTGTAAATGCGCGCAACCCTTCATCGCCATCCACACAAAGTACCACATCAAACTTACCTTTGAGCTGCAGGTAGTCTTGCAAAAGCAGTCCCAGATTAGGGTCATCTTCTACCAATAGGATTCTTTTCATGCGTCGTTAATTTTGGTTTAGGGGTATACTGATTTCAAATTTAGTTCCTTTGTCTTTTTCGCTGTTCACCTTTATGCTGCCTCCCATTTGGGTGATGATGTCGTGTACGTAATTGAGGCCCAGGCCAAATCCCTTTACATCGTGGAGATTGCCGGTGGGCACCCTGTAAAACTGGTCGAAAATTCTTTTGCTCTGGTCCCGGGTCATACCGATACCTTCATCTGCCACCTCCAGGATCAGACATTTCGAAGTATTCCTGGTACTAATGATAATCTTAGGCTCGTCCAGACTATATTTATTTGCATTATCGATCAGGTTGTAGATCACACTGGAAAGGTGCAGTTCATCGCCTGTTATCAAATCATTCGCGGCATCGAGCTGCAGCGTTACTACAGCTTCTTTCTTTTGCAGCTGCAGCTCCATACTATCTGCAACAGCTATGATCAGGTCATTCATGCTCACCTCATTCTGCTCCAGCTTCAGTTCTTTTTTTTCCAGTCTTGCAATGCTCAATACCCGCTCTATGTGATTCCCCAGCCTTACATTTTCATCATAGATGATGCCCGCCAGTCTGCTGACCCTTTTCTTATCTTCTACAATCTCCGGATCTTTGAGCGCCTCGCTGGCAATCATGATCGTAGCTACCGGTGTCTTAAACTCGTGCGTCATGTTGTTGATAAAATCGGTTTTCATCTCAGAGATCTTTTTCTGCCGGATGATGGCATAGATCGTATAAGCAAAGATAAACACCAGCACCAGCAGCAATGC